>Ga0210389_10001341_pt1 | contig 20047 bp, 19 predicted proteins | sample IncBWH28OmetaG_FD_160127 | JGI IMG/M metagenome (GOLD analysis project Ga0210389, IMG submission 160127) | Forest soil microbial communities from Barre Woods Harvard Forest LTER site, Petersham, Massachusetts, United States - Inc-BW-H-28-O ...
ATGCGACATCGAAGTTCGCAATAACTACTTTTACAAGCCAATGTCCTGGATGCCGACCAGCCCCGACCATGTAGCCCCAACCTACGTTGTCAAGAATCTCTTCGAACTGAAGAACGCTTGCCGCGTGCTGCTCGAAGGCAACATAATGGCCAATACTTGGGGCGGCTTTAGCCAGGCTGGCTACGCAGTCCTCATCGGACCGAAGAATCAGGCCGCTGGTACCGGGAACGTTTGTCCACTCTGTTTCATCTCCGACGTGACGGTTCGCTATAACTACATCACGACGGCCTCGGGCGCGTTCCAGATTGCCAACGGGCAGAGCGACAACCATGGCTGGGCGAATGGTGGGCACAACTACTCGATTCATGACGACGTGTTCGACAACCTGCAGTACGCCGGTTGTTATGGCTGCGGTCAAAACACCGGTCAAGTCGGCAGCGATTATCAGGCCACCAATCCCCCGCCTGCCGCCAACATCCTCCACGATGTGGCCATCGATCATTTGACGCTGATAACCGCGCCCACCTGGCCAGCCCCAGGCTCCATGACAGCCACCGCGATGCTGAATATGAGCGGGCCGCCAGCCGCGAACCCGACCGGCACGCCACAGATCGCCAACGTCAGCTACGTCAACTCGATCTTCGCCAGCGGCTGGACTGGGTTCTATCCCACCGGCGGTGGGGTCGACAACTGCAGCGTACCCGGACCGAGTGTGAAAGACACTCTGGCGGACATGATCGCAGGTTGCTGGACCGGCAGTTCCTGGTTTAGCGGAAACGTTGTAGTCGGCTATGCGGGCACGAGCAACTGGCCGGCGGCCAATTCGCTCTCTCCCTCATGGTCTGCCGTAGATTTTACGAACTACAACAGCGGCAGCGGCGGGGATTATCATCTGTCAGCTTCCAGTCCGTATAAAGGGGCAGCGCTGGACGGCACCGATCCGGGCGCTGACATTGACCTGGTGTTGCAGTACACGCAGACTGCAATCACCGGCATCGATTGAATAGAGGAATTTACCAGCGGTAGGGCCGGTAAAGGAGAACCTGGCCAGACTCCGTCACGACCTCGCACACCTTAGCCTGCCAACCGATCAGGAGCTTTACCAGCAGGCGCACCTGCGATCATGTGTCGCTTCGCAAGAGCCTCAATTTCAGGCTCGGTCACCGCCGAGAGGTCTGCGCTCTCCGTTGCGATGACTCGTCGAGAAATGTCGGGATGATGGGTCTTCAAATATTCTTTCAAGAACTCGGCGGCGTTGCTTTTTCCGGTGGCGTGACCGATCAGGACGATCTCAGTCGCCGCAGTGATATCTTTCGTGACCTCTTCATAAAACGAATCCTCTTCAGGTACGCGCTCGCCACGATAGTGCGCTTCCTTTCGATGAATCAGATGATGATGGAAATTGAAAGGATCGTAGGGTTGCACTCTGCGCTCGTCTGCCGGGCGGCTTCCGCCCAGATCCCGGTAAACATGGGCGGCATGGTGGTCGATGACGACAATCATCCGGCCGGGCTGAACCGATTCTTCCACCGGCGCACCTGATTCACGCACAGATGGTCCGGCTTCCTTCAACAATTTACGCAGCCGGGAAACTTCCTCGACGCCAAGATCATGGGTCGGCGGCCGTTTGAAAAACACGCGTTGGTCGCCGACGCGGAACACAAATTCATCGCCCCCATGCGGCTGCACCTCACCGCCCAGATGCTCGACCAGGTCGACGGCCTCGCTCCAACTTAGATTATGCGGAAGCTTGCCGTTTACAAGATTGTGGTGCAGCGCTTCGAGGTGTTTGCTCATGCCACCAGTATAGTATTGGACCGCGATAAAGCGGAATACTGGCCGCGCGCTTGCCAACGGTATGGGGTTTGGTGGGCCCACCAGGATTTGAACCTGGAACCAACAGATTATGAGTCTGCTGCTCTAACCGTTGAGCTATAGGCCCGCGAAACTCAATCTAGCATATCGACGGATTCGATGTTCGCCCCGTTGCTCAAGAAACAATCGACGCCAGGAGTCTAGAACCGAAACACGATCCCAGTTGAAATACGCGCCACGTTGCGAGTTTCGAACTGGATCCGCTGATCGTCCACAGTCTGAAACTGATTGTGCAGCCAATCCACCTGCCCGCGCAGCGCGAACCGGTGCGTCAATCTGAAATCCACCCCACCCCCGGCGCCATACGTGAACGAGTTGTTGGAAGTGAAAGTGCCAAGGTTCGGAATTCCATCCGCCGTGGTATGCACGTGGCTATCACCGATGAGAAACCGCGCGAACGGCGTGACTCTACCCACGGTGAATGAGGCCTGCGGCCCGAACAGAAACGAATGAATCTTGGCGCTTTGGCCACAACCGCCGCAGCCGTAAGTGTAGCCAGGATAGTATCCCGAAAAATCGGCGACGATCCCGGCGTGCCGGGCCACCTTCAATGTCACCGACGCATTCCAGCCGGTCAAACCGCCCGTTGGAAGGGTCAAGGTGAAATCCTTATTGATGTATGAATATCCGCCGAAGACCTCACCATGATCGCCCGACTGCGCCACGGCACACCTGGCGCTCAGAAGAGCAACCACCACCAGAGACAAGAGACGCCGCATGCCTTACTCCCTCTCTGCCTTTTTAAGCGAGGTGGTAAACCAGGTGGGATGCACCGCATGTAACCATAGGATGCACCGCCAAACGCGTCGACGGCAGACTCGAAGCCGGGAATCACCCACCACCCCTCGAATCACCTTATGCTGGACTGACTCTCACTCCTCGGTGCCAAACCGCTTAATATCATCCGCCGCTTCCACCACGACCACCGGCTCCTTGCCCTGCACCAGCTCCCGCACTTTCTCCACCACGTCCGGATTCGCCAGCGTCGTAATGTCCCCCGTATTCATCCGATTCGAAATCGAAGCGAGCACGCGCCGCATCAGTTTTCCCGACCGCGTCTTCGGCATGTCCGGCACAATGTGAATGTGTCGCGGCCGCGCGATTTTGCCAATCATGGTCTCGATCGCCTTGTTCACCTTGTCGATGATCTCCTGACTCGGCGCAATTCCCGGCTGTAGCGCGATGTAAACTTCCGGCACGCGCCCCTTGATCTCATCAACCACCGGCACAACGGCCGCTTCCGCCACTTCCGAAACCGTCAGGCACGCCGACTCGATTTCCTTCGTCCCCAGCCGGTGCCCGGCAACGTTGATCACATCATCCACGCGTCCGAGTATCCGGAAGTATCCATCCACCGCCTCGACCGCTCCGTCCGCCGCGAAATACGGCCAATCGCGCCAGTTCTTGCTGTTCGGGTCCTTGCAATATTTCTTGTAGTACTGGTTGACGAAGCGCTCGCGATCTCCCCAGATCGTCTGCATAATTCCCGGCCACGGATTGCGAATACAAATATTTCCCGCCTTGCCCGATCCCGCCGCAACAATCTCTCCCATCTCGTCGCGAATCTCCGGAAAAATCCCCGGCATCCCCGGCCCCGCGCTGCCCGGCTTCATCGGATCCAGCGCCGGCTTCGTGCTGCACAGGAACCCTCCATTCTCCGTCTGCCACCAGGTATCAACGATCACCGCCTCGCGCTTGCCCACCGTCTCGTAATACCAGCGCCACACCTCAGGCTCAATCGGCTCACCCACGGTGGTCATGTGTTTGAAGTGGTAGTTGTACTTAGTCGGCTCATCGTGCCCCGCCTTGCGCAACATGCGAATCGCCGTCGGCGAAGTATGAAAAATATTCACTCCCAGCCGCTCCGCAATCCGCCACACTCGCCCCGCATCCGGAAACGTCGGAACGCCCTCATAGATCACGCTAGTCGCCGCCAACGCCAGCGGTCCATACACAATATAAGAATGCCCCGTGATCCATCCGATGTCGGCCATGCACCAGTACACATCTTCAGGATGAATATCCTGAATGTACTTCGAAGTCCCCGCCACATAAGCAAGGTAGCCGCCGGTGCGATGCTGGCATCCCTTGGGCTTTCCGGTGCTCCCGCTGGTGTACATCAGAAACAGCGGCGCTTCCGCATCCATCGGAATCGGCGCCACAATTTCACCCGAGTAGTTGGGCAGGATTTCGTCCACGAAGAAATCGCGCCCTTTCACGAACGGTGAAGCCGAAGCATTCTGCCCGGCACGCCGTCGCCACACCAGAACTTTGTCGACCTTATGTCCTTCTTTGCTCGCAACCTCGAGCGCAATGTCAGCCCCCGCCTTGTGATCAAGCAGCTTGCCATTGCGGTAGTACCCGTCCATCGTGATCAGGATGCGGCTGCCCGAGTCAGCCACCCGCGTCCCGCAAGCCTCGCCGCTGAACCCTCCGAACACCACGGAGTGAATGATCCCCAGCCGCGCGCAGGCCAGCATCGTCACCGGCAACTCCGGAACCATCGGCATATGGATGGTGACCCGGTCTCCAGCCTTCAGCCCGCAGAAATCCCGCAACAGCGCGGCAAATTCGTTCACCCGCACATAGAGTTCGCGATAAGTCACCGACACCGGCGCTTCATTTTCCGGCTCGGGGACAAAAATCAACGCCGCCTTATTCTGGTGCTTCGCCAAATGCCGGTCGACGCAGTTGTACGACGCATTCAGCTTGCCCCCCGCAAACCATTTCCAGAACGGCGGATCGCTGGTGTCAAGCGTCGTATGCCAGTACTGGCTCCAACTCAGCAGATCGGCGTATTCCCGAAAGCATTCCGGAAAATTTTCCTCGCTGAAGCGGCGGATAACATCGGGATCCGTCAGATTCGCCTGGCCCACAAACTTCGCCGAGGGATAGTAATATTCCTCCTCGCGCCAATGCACAGCGATCTGCGCCTCGCTGGTCTCCACCACTTTCTGTTTGTCGCGAATCTCCGCCATGTTCAATTACCCCTCATATGTATTAAGTTTACCCCGCGTGATAGGCACTGTTCCGCCAGCGCGTCCATCGAGCGCCGTTATGCCGGTAGAAAAATGTTGCCGCCTCGAAAAAAGCCGCGCCCCTAAAACACTTTTCTTCAGTGCGCCGCCGTCGCTTTTTCCGCTCCCAATCCCGTGTTCGAACGCACCAGCAGCTCGTTGAATTTTTCCTGAGAAGTCGGTTCGTGACTCACCATAGTTCCAATAATCGCCCCCAGGAATCCCAAAGGAATGCTCAGAATCCCCGGATTCTCCAGCGGAAACCATGGTTTGACTTGAATCAAATGTCGCGCCGCGCCCGTTATCGTCGGCGGATCGATCCCCATCACGCTCGGGCTGACCAAAATCAACCCAATCGAGGCCAGCAATCCCACCGCGAGCCCCGTCACCGCCCCCGCCGTATTGAACCGTCGCCAGAAAATAGATAGCACAATCACCGGCAGATTCGCCGATGCTGCCACCGCAAACGCCAGCGCTACCAGGAACGCAACGTTCGCCGTTTGCAAGACGATAGCCAGCCCGATCGCCACTGCGCCCACCACAAACGCCGAAATCCGCGCCACCAGCACCTCTTCGCCCGGTTTCCGCTCCACCCCGTTGTGGATCACGTTAGTCCAGAAATCATGCGAGAACGAAGTCGTCGCGCTGATCGTCAACCCCGCCACCACAGCCAGAATCGTAGCAAACGCAATCGCCGAAATGAACGCAAAGAAAATGCCGCCTCCCAAAGCGTTCGCCAGCAGCGGCGCGCTCATGTTCGTGCCGCCGTGTCCCTTGATGAAGTCCGGGCCCACAATCGTCGCCGCTCCAAATCCCAGGAACGTCGTCATAATGTAGAAGCTGCCGATCAGCACCATCGCCCACACCACGCTGTGCCGCGCCGTCTTGGCATCCGGCACCGTATAAAACCGCACCAGAATGTGCGGCAACCCTGCCGTTCCGAAGATCAACGCCATCCCCAGCGATATCAAATCCAGCGGCCCATACGGAGGTTTGTAGCGAAGTCCCGGCGTGAGAAAGTCTTTCACCACCACCGCTCCCTTCGCATCGTGATACGTCACCTGCGAAATGGCCGTGAAAAATTCCCGGAAGCTGAAGCGGAAGTGCGCCATCACCAGAATGCTCAGCAGCAACGTCCCCGCCATCAGCAAAATCGCCTTGATGATCTGCACCCACGTGGTTGCCAGCATCCCGCCGAACACCACATAAACGATCATCAACAGCCCCACGCCGATCACTGCCTGATTGTAGGTGACCATGCCTCCGAGCAGTAGTTTCACCAGCGTGCCCGCGCCCACCATCTGCGCAATCATATAAAACGTGCTGACCGTCAGAGTGCTCAGCGACGCCATACCCCGCACCGGTCGCGGCTTCAGCCGGTAGGCCAACACATCGGCCATCGTATATTTACCCGCGTTGCGCAGCGGTTCGGCGATCACCAGCAACACCGTCAAGTACGCCACCAGCCAGCCCACGGAAAACAAAAACCCGTCATACCCTTGAAACGCAATGATGCCAGCGATCCCCAAAAATGACGCCGCGCTCATATAATCGCCAGCCACGGCGATCCCATTCTGCCAGCCCTTGATCTGTCGGCTAGCCGCGAAATACGCATTCGCTCCGGCCGATCGCCTCGATGCCCAGTAAGTAATGCCCAGAGTAATAGCGATGAACACCAGAAACATAATCAGCGGAATATTCGCCATCGCTTACTTGCCTCCCTGCGCATCTTCAGCCATTTCGAGCTCAGCCTTGTCGAGAATGTCTTTAGCCAGCCGGTCAAAATTGTTGGCAGCCTTCACGTACAGCGCTGCGATGATCCAGGCAACAAAAAACTGCGACAGCGCAAACAAGTACGCCAGATTGACGAACCCCACCTTCGTGGACATGAACTGTGGCGCGTATCCCACCAGCACCGGCAGCGCAAAATAGTAGACGACGAAGAAAATGAATGCTGGCACAATGAACACCTTCTTCGTCGCCATCAAATCCTGAAACGGCCTGCCATTGGCAATCTCGTCCCAAGCCGACTTGGATGTTCGATACTGCTTCGGCTCCGCGACTGCCAAATTCCTCGATGCATCTCCCATAGCGCTCCTTATTCCAATGAGTTCATCTTTCAGCGGCCCAGATTTGCGGCTACATTGTGCTTGAGTCATGCCCCTTCCGCAACCCGTTTTATGCATTTTCGGGATTCTCCTCTGCGCTAGTCGCCGAAAAATGCATTAGAAAACCCTACGAACGACTTCCCTGGGGTTCCCGGACTTTTCTATCGCCCAATCAGAGCTTTTTGAAAAAACCGAGTTATTCAACAGCCAGCCTTTCATCAGCCCGGGTTCGTCTTTCCAGGATGACAATTTTTGTCGTGGATGACACTGGCCGCAAGGCCCACGGTTTCGCGGTGGATGACGGAGGCTGACGAGCCACGCAACTGCCAGAGCCTGAGTGCTCGAGCATCGCGAACCAATTAACCAAGTCAGGCAAGGAGATGGGCGCTCCCAGGCGGAGCCATTACCTTCGTAAGATGTGCGTCCCTTGCCGCATGAGTACCGTGGAGGTAATAGCTAACTCCCGATGGAACCAGACGTGCTGCGATGGTTCTGAGATCGGGCTCGAACTCCAGCGATCGGTTTCCGAGTCCGCGACGTGAAAGGTAGATCCATGCGGAAACATGCACAACTGAGACAGACAACGCTGCTGGTTGAACTTACAGTCGTGCTGTTGTTCGCGGTCGGCTGCGGTACCGGACACACCAAATCCGCACCGGCCACTACGTACGCCTACGTCCTGTCAAGTATCTACACTTCGGCGCCCAGCAACACATCGGCGGTTATCGATCAATTCAAGATGGGAAGCGACGGAACTCTTATTCCCCTTACCGCGGCAACGGTGCCGGTCGCCGACGCCGCCCAGTCGGGTGTGGCTGTGGATCCCACCGGCCACTATCTCTTCACCTACGGTGGATGGAGCTTTGGTGGTGCACCGATACATCAGTTCGTGATTGGGAGCGATGGTACATTAACCCCAAACTCGGTTCCAAGCATCTCCAACGGGAGTTATCCGATCTCGTTTACCTTCTCCCCGAACGGTCGCTTCGCGATTGTCCCGGGCGCTGACGGCACAATCACTTCGTACAGCCTGGATCCATCGGGCTCATTGACGCTCATCAATACTTTGCCGTGCCCGATCGTCGGGGCGTCGGCGGTGTTTGATCCCACAGGAACCTTCGTCTACGTTGGCGGATCGGGCTCAATCATCGAATTTACTATCTCGTCAAACGGGGTGCTCAGCCCCGGCGTCACCTACTACACGGCTCTTGGTGGTGCCCTGACTCTCGTGCCACAAGGCTTCCTCTACTCCTCTGGGCAGGCCGACTCCCAGAGTGCATTGGGTGAGTTCACGATCAACCAGTCAAATGGCGGCTTGAGCATTGTCGACACATTTCCCGGATCTTGGTCTCAGATCGTATTCAATCCGGCTGGAACCTACGCGTACGTCAACAACGGCCTGATCATCTCGGCTTTCAAAGCCGACCCCGGCACCGGAGCACTTACCAGCAACGGGCCGAACGCTTCTACAGAGAACTTGACCATCTATTCCATCACGGTCGACCCATCCGGACAATTTTTGTTCGAGGCTGGCGACCTTTACACCGGCGGCGAGACTTATCAGCCCGAGGTCATCCCCGTCAGCATCAATCCCGACGGCACGCTGGGACCAATGAATTCTGTCTCGCTTGCCGATAATGTGGTCCCGGTGGCAGTAGCATTCGCCAGTCGCTAGTCGGCAGATTCGTGAGGTTGGCGATTGAGCGTGATTGACAACGTAGTAGGAGGTTCTTATGACGCTTCATTCCCGGACGGGCAAAGCACGTGGACCAGTCGCTCTAGTTGCGGCGCTGCTGTTTGCGGCGGGATGCGGCGTGGGCAAGCCGGTCAGCAGTCCGCCGCAAACAAATACTTACGCATACGTTGTCGATAGCGATGTCTTTGACGCGTATTCGGTTGAGCAGTTTCAGCTGTCAAACACCGGCAGTCTTACGAGTCTGGCCCCGAATGTGGCGGTCGACCCTTACGTTTCATCCTTGGCAGTCGATTCCCCTGGAGGATTCGCTTTTGTCGGAAGCGGTTGTTGTGCCTTCAACGGTACGATCCAGCAATTCGTCATCGCACAGGACGGAACCTTGACGCCGAATACTGTTCCAGAAAGCAAGGTTGGAACGTCCCCGACCGGCCTCACCTATGTACTCAACTGTCACTGCGCGATCGGAACGGACAATAATGCCGGCACGATCACGTCATTCGACGTGAGCGTGTCGGGCAACCTGACGCCGGTGAACACCGTTCCAGCCGGATACGGTCCTTTTCTGGTGGCCGTGCACCCCACTGGCCGGTTCGCGTTCGTGGCAACCGAAGGATCGAATGGAATGCCGGTTACGCTCTCCGAGTTCAGTATTGATGAAAATGGCTGGCTGACCTTGGTAAACAGCCTCGTGATGAAAGCCGGCTTTCCGGCGGCGATGGTGATGTCGCCAAGAGGCTTCCTTTACTATGTCCCGAACCCGGACCAGACGCCTCTGGGCCCGATCATTGTCTATTCGGTTGACCCGGCCGGAGGCGATGTGAATGTCGTGAACAGCATCTCGACGGGTCCTGTTGCTCCCGGTTGGATTGCTTTCGATCCTACAGGATCGTATGCGTATCTGAACCACTCTTACTCTGTGTCTCAGTTCACGGTTGATCCAACAACTGGTGCGTTAACTCCAAATGGTCCCGACCTCCCCATATCCGCCGGGACAGGGGCAGCAGATCCGTCGGGGCAGTTCCTATTGGTGACAATCCCCCCTTCAGCCACGAATCTTTCATTTGGAGTCTCAACATTTGCTATTGGCGCGGATGGAACTCTGACTCAAGCGGGAACCGTCCAGTTGCCAAACAATTCTTACCCCAGCGCCATCGTATTTGCGCAGAGGCCAGTCCTTCAATAGCGATCAGAGTAGCAGTCCACAGTCCCAGTAGTGGCCCGCAAGAGCGCCGAAGCTCCGATCCACAAAGCCACCGAATGCGATGATTTCGTTTAACTGGAGTAAGTAAGGTGAGGATCCGCCACTGGGATAACGTCTCGTGGCTATTGAAAAGCTTGGTCACGTAGCGCGAAAACCTATGCGCCCGCGCCCTTCTGCATCTTCCCCAATTTCGCCAGATCCGCCAGCGCTGGCACTGACTCCGGTTCCGTCAGTTTTCGTTCCGGCAACTTAGCGCCGCTTCGGAACGCTTCAACCAGCATCTCAATCGCGAGATCGGTGTTCGCACGAATATAAATCGTCGCCGCCAGCGTGCCATTGCGCACCCACGCCTGCCCGGTCTTAGGCATCCCGTCGCAGCCCGTGACTGGAATCTTCATCCATCGCGCCCGCTCGCTCTCCGGAATTTCGCTGAACGCTTTTCTCGCGCCCATCGCCATGCTGTCGTCCTGCGCGCCGACCAGGTCCACATGGCTTTCCTGCGATGTGCGCAAGCGCAGCCACGAACTCACCGTCTTATACGAACTCTCTTCAGTCCAGTTCGCCCGCATCGTCTTCACTTGAATGTTGGCCGGCTTGGTTTTCAACATCCCCGCCGTGCGCTCTTTCGCCGCGGAACTGTTCGCAGGTCCTTCGATGTACAGAATCGATCCGCCATTCGGCAGCAGCGCCCCAAATTGCTGTCCTTGAATCTTACCCACTGTCTCATGATCAGAGCTGATGGCAAACACCGGAACTTTAAAAACTCGCCGCAACTCCAGGATGTAGTCCACTTCATGATTCAGCACGACCCAGCCGATTCCCGCCGCCGCCGCCGCCCGCGCCACCTGTGGAAATGCGGTTCCGCCCGCCGGTTCGAATATGATCGCGCTCGGCCGCGCGTCCGCGGGGGTTTGCACGTGCTGTAAAAGCTGTTGGCTCTGCGCCAGAGCGTCATTGTTGGCGTGGATGATCTTCACGTCGACACCCAGGCGGCGCGCCGCCTTCTCAGCAACCGCGGCCTGTTCCTGCTGGTAGTCGTTATCGTCGTTGGTCAGGGACACCAGAAAGCTGAGTCGTTTCATTGAATGGGAGCCTATATCCCCATCATAAGACCTGCATCCGGCTCACAAAAGTGACCAGAGTAACCGTGCGAATATTGAAAAGGGAAATGTTGAAAAGGGAAGAGAACGGAAGGAAGAAATGAAGCAGCGTCAGGCGCCGGCCGCAGCACCCTTGGCCGCGTCGCCCAGAAAAGACTTCAGATTCGTGTCAAGACTTTCGCGGCTGGACTCCGACAGTTCGACGAAGCGAAATGGCTGCATCCATCCCTGCGTCGCCCACATAGGGAACAGCATCTGTGCCTTGTCGCGAATGGTCGCTCCGCGCAGGTGAAAAATCAATTCCACTACCAGCTTCTCGTCGAGCGGCTTTTCCAGATGAATCACTCCACCTGAAATCGAAAGCTGATGAAACGCCGCTCTCACCAGCCGCTTGTTCGGCAACCGCACCAGCACCAGCACCGAGCCCCGCAGCTTTACCCGAAACGGCCGGTCGCTCACCTTGTTTTCATTGCCTGACACAATCGGCGCCGTCGAATTGACCTGTTCAGACATATCCTTACTCAGAGTATGGCAGCACGTAATCAATTGACGAGTTACGAAAGAACAAGACCGACTCGTTTTGCCCCCATAATTGCGACAGATATGCGACGCAGTTTGCTGACGTCTGGCCGGCGGCAACGTTGCTGGGGTGCAACTATGGTGGGATAAAGCGTGGTCCGCACTCGCGACGGGACGATCCTACTTGCGCCGGGGATGCGCTTCGTCGCCATCCGCAACCAGGTTGTAAGGCCAGACCTTCTTGTTCACCGTAACCGTCGGAGCGCTGGCCACAGCCGCCTTCGCAGGGCCGGTCGCAGGCGCAGTCACAGGCGCAGTGACAGGATAGTTCAGCGCCGCCAGATTCCAATCGTCCGGAGGATTAGTAATCCCCCAGACATTTCCATGCGTATAAAGCGAAGCCCCAATCAGAAACTGTTTGCCGTCGCTGCCCAGCGCCTGACAGTTCACCACGCGCGCGGTCACGCTGCCTCCGCCCGGCAGATTGCTCAGCAGGATCGGCGTTTCCGCTTGCAGCGCCTGCGAAGTCTGAAATCCGCATCCCTGCGCGCTCACAATCAGCGCCATACACTTCTCGGCGAACGGCCGCATCCGGTCGAGACTGGTCACGCTGACCGGAATCTGCACCCGAATCCGGGTGCTGCGTCGCGTCGCATTCTGTGTAAGAATTTCCATCTCAGAATCCACTTGCAATCTGAACTTTCACACCGGGGGCATAGCGCCCGCACGCTCTATTAGTTGACCTTCATTGTGACAGACCTGCATCCCAGTTCCACGATGACCGAGGTAACTGGAAAAGGCGCACCACCCGATCACGACCTGGTCGATTGCAACCGAGCCACTTAAGGCCTTCGCCTATTACAACCCGAGTAATGGACCAGCCTCAGCAAACTGATTTTGTCATTCCGAATCGGCCTGAAAGGCCGGTGAGGAACCTGCTGTTTCGCCCGCGCGACCACTGCCCTCGATTACAACGGCTTCCGCCTACAACCGAGCATTCAGCCGCGCCCGCCGGCCCCCCGCTCGCACTCCCTCGGCCACAGCCTTTTCATAGCCATATCGTTTCATCGCATCCAAAGTGGCAGCCGCAATTCCGCCGGGAGTGGCCGCTTCACCCACCAAATCGGCAAGGGTCTGACCACTCTCACGCCAGTACAAGATCGCGTCGGCCAACGCATGCGCCCCCGCCGTGAGCGCCGTCTTCCGATCGAGTCCCGCAGCCTCAGCCGCCGCGGCCAGTGCGGCCAGCGCGTGATACCCGAGGCTCGGCGAGAACACGGTGCAGAAAGCATCGAACCGAGTTTCAGGAATCTCAAGCACCGGCCCCACCAACTCGAAGAATTCGCGTACGAGCCCGCGATCCGCCCCCGAAACCCTGCGCTCGTAAGCGAGCGCCGTCAGCCCATGTCCAATGCGGCACACCGGACTCGGCATAGCCCGCGCCCACCGCACACGAGTGCGGGTCACCCCGCGCCCCAGCCCCGCCCGCAGCTTCTTCAGCGGAATCCCCGCCGCCAGACTCACGCACAACCTCGGCGTCCGAACTCCACAAGCCGCAATCTCCTCCAGCAACTCGGCCACCGACCCTGGCCGCACCGCGACAATCAGTATCTCGGCCCGCAAAGCCTCCGCTCGAAGCAGCGCCGACTTCAAATCCAGCGCCCCCTCAACCCCAAACTCCCGCCGCAGCGCCCGCACCTTCCCCGGATTCCGATCATGCACCACGATCGCCCGCCGATCCCCCGCCAACCGCAACCCCGCGATCAGCGCCCCAGTAATCCGACCTCCACCCAGAAACACCGTAGCTTTCATATGGCCTCAGCCATGTAGCCTCAGCGCCTAAAGGCGCGATCGAGTGAGCCCCGTTACGGTGCTGCTGAAGCCGCACCCTTCCCAAAAACTTTGCCTGCTTGTCATGCTGAGCGCAGCCAGGAGGACGGCAAAGCCGTCCACCTGGCGAAGTCGAAGCATCCCTACCCGCTCTACACCGCAGAAGAGCGAACTCCCGCATGCCCCACGAACCGCGGCCCTCCGCCACAACCGCCCGCACGACCGTGAAAGAGCGGCCCTTCAGAGCCTGCCCTGAGCTCGCCGAAGGGGCCGCGTAAAGCGTCCAAAAAATGAACAGGGGCTTTAGCCCCCGAGACTATCGGCTAGCCAACCCTCCCGCCGTCTCCCCGCCATCCATCGTGTACACCTGCCCCGTCGCGAACGCCGCATCGTCCGACGCCAGATATGCGAACAACCCCGCAATCTCCTCCGGCGCCGCATGCCGCCCCAGCGGAATCTTCCCATTCACTTCCGCGAGCATCGCATCCGTATACTCCGCCCGCTGCATCGGCGTCAGCACGTATCCCGGAGCCACCGCGCACACCCGCACCCGCGGCGCCAGTTCCAGCGCCATCGACCGCGTCAGCTCAATCACTCCCGCCTTGGTCGCGTTGTAGTCCGCGTAATACGGATATCCCATCACCCCATTGGTCGACGCCGTCTGCAAAATCACTCCCGCGCTTCGTCCGGAGGAAAAGTTCTCCCACATATGCCGCGCCGCCGTCTGCGCCACATAAAACACGCCCGTCAGGTTCACCGCGATCACCCGCTCCCACTCCTCCGGCGTAATATCCAGAAACTTGTGCCGGATGCTGATCCCCGCATTGTTCACCACCACATCCACTCCATCCATCAGCCGGATCGCCTCGGCAAACGCCGCCTCCACCTGCATCAGATCAGTCACGTCGGCAATGATTGCCTCAGATATCCCGCCCGCGCCCGCCCCAGCCCCAGAAATGCCGCCCGCGCCCACCGCGCGCAGCTCATGCTTGATGCGCGCACACCCCTCCGCATCGCGATCCAGCACGCACACCCGCGATCCTTCCTCTAAAAACCGTTTCGCCGTGGCGGCCCCAATCCCGCTCGCCCCGCCCGTAATCAAAACCCGCTTCCCCTTCAATCCGCGCATCTGAGCCCTCGCATAAAGTCTCCCTAGGTTGAGGAGACAGTTTATCGGACTCGAGTGTCGGGTGCCCCATCCCTTGTCGCGTTTTCCGCGACAGGGTGGGGATTTTGACTTGTCATCCTGAAGGAGCGCGGTGTTTGCGCGACCGAAGGACCTGTGGACCTGCCCCGAATCGAAGCGACGCTCCCCCACGCATTGTCATTCCGACGCGCAAGCGAAGCGAGACAGGAGGAACCTGCTTCAAACTTTGTCATTCCGACGCGCGAGCGAAGCGAGACAGGAGGAACCTGCTTCAAACTTTGTCATTCCGACGCGCGAGCGAAGCGAGACAGGAGGAACCTGCTTCAAACTTTGTCATTCCGACGCGCGAGCGAAGCGAGACAGGAGGAACCCGCTTTTCCGCTTCTCCACCAACCAATCTCCCGACCGCTCCTCCCCGCCACCTTCGTGCCCCTTTGCATTCCCCCACTCCCCCGGTGTACAAAGGACGCGCAGGGAGGGGGTCCCGCGGCCAACGCCGCAGGACCCTTTTTTCATTCCGAGGCCCGTGGCACCGCGACGAACAAAAGGCGAATACAATAATGCTAATAGCCCCATCCGCAGTAGCGGCGATGAGAATCTTCAAATTCAACGTATAATCGCGAGTCCAAATGTCCTCCAGCTTTACGAGCGTGCCCGACACCTGGCGAGAGCTGCTACCGAGGATGTACCAGTCCGCTCAAGCTGAAACGCACGGACACCTGCGGTTTCTCCCGTTCATTTTGAAGGAGGAAATCGAAAAGTTCATCCCCAGACTGAATCTGCTCCGATTCCGCTCTCAAGTCGAAAAGCTAGGCGATTACCACCTGATTCGGCTAAGACGCGTGCAGCTTGAACTGGAAGAGACGGAGAAGCCAGTCTCGGGCGACTTCGCGCTGTTTAGAATCTCCGGGCCTGTCTGGTGCTTCTGCTCGATCGAACGCTCCGCGGTCGTCGGCAGGACGGCCATCACCGCAATCCAGCAACATCCGTCGCGCGCATCACTCATCTATATCTCTACCCGCGAGTTCCGCAGAATATTCGATGGCCTGTCAAAGGACGGAAACAGGGTCCTGATCAGGAGGCACAACGAGTACAACCGACAAGAAAGCAACGCCAACTGGCTAAAGGAAACGAAGGACTACAGAGCTGTCTTCGAGGAACTGGCGTCAAAGGACGCCGTCGCCACGAGCGTCGTTGCCGAACTTCGAGCGCCGAAAGCCCTCCAGCTAGCAGCGTTTTCGCTGAACAACAACAGCCTACTCTCCCTGCGGCACGGCAAGATCGAGCTATTTCTGGAAGCCATCGTGGGCCAAGTCGCCACCATCGGCAACGCACGAAATGCTCTATTCGAGAATCGCGAGCGCAGCCACTCACACCTGCACCCTCTGGAACTAACGTTCGATTCCGGCATTCTCTCCGACAAGAAGGCCAACTTGGCGCTCGCCGACTCTCTGTCGTCAATGAGCAAGAGCGCGATCGCCATCTTTCACTCGAACCCGTACGTTCACATTCTTTACACTGACTTTCGCGACGGCTCATCATTCAATATCTATTCCGCCTCGGACTCCGCACTGACAGTTGTCCCGAGCACGCGGGCCTCAGTCTCAGCACTTATGAGATTGTATCGAGGAATTTCTGAACGCTTTGCGGACTGCGATATCGCCGAAGCCACGCGGACGCAAGCGACCGTAAGTGAGATCTTCGGAGGCTAACGCTCAGAGAGGACGCCGGGATGGACGAGAGAGACAAAGCCGAGCAGGATTTCAAAAAGCAGTTCAACGACTACGACCAGACCGTCGATGTGGTCTCCTGCTGGCACTTTCTTTCGGACACCATCTTCAAGAAATCGTATTTTTTCAGATTCGGCAAGTTCCGGACGAAGGACAACGCCGAACTGACTCCCGATTTCGCCGTGGCCGAGTCGAAGGATGGCAACGAGGGAGACCCCGGATGCATCGTCTGCGACGTGAAGAAACTCCCCAATCCTCATCCCGACTCTACGGACGTGGCCCAGCGGGAAGCTGCCTATAAGATCTTCGGCAAAAAAATAGAGGAGGTCTTCAAGTACGGAACCGGCCTTACCTACGCATCGGACTTTGACGGGCTCCCTAAACTCGCGTTCACCAAGCACGAGGTCGTCTTACTAACGCCAGAAGAAACCGTTGACTCCGCGTATAAGTATCTCGAAGCAAAGCTGGGCCCAAAAAGATTTGACGTGGGTCGGCCTCTCGTACTGGTCTCGTACGTATACAGCGGATCAGACCAGCTGGAGTGCTATATGTTCAAGTGGAAGCAGGGCCAGCTGAACAGCCCCTTCTCCCACCCCATTCTCGCGGACCGGATGGTGGCCAAGAACCAACCCATCAAGGTTTTTCCAAAACATTTCCTCGAGTACAAGGTTCGACACATTGTGTGCAACGACCCGCCGCCAACCATCTACCTGATCGTTTACATTTGGGTCGAAGTCCTGATGAAGTTTCTGACGCCCGAGGAGATAGAACTCTGGCAGAGCATCGGCTCAACACGAACGAGGGAGATCGAACTTACAGTACAGCAACTTCATCGCAAGCTTTGCGATGAATACTCGGCCCCGTTCGGGATGAGGGATGTGCGACGAGCGCTCGATACCCTATGCGAGATAAAGCGGGCGGTGTTGAAGGACAAGGGCAAAGAACTGTACGCGATACAGTTCTACAACCTAGCTAGCCGCGGGCGTAAAGCAGAACCCGGAGAGCAGGACGGAGTGCCTGACCGTGAAAGGCAGCGAGAGTACGGCCGGATATTCGCGCAGCTGCTCGCCAAGAAAGAAGTTGCCCCACTCCCAACCCGGAGGCGCATCGGATTCAGGAGATCAAAAGCCAATCCCAACTATCCGATGCTGCCGTTCCCAGAATGACCACTGTTTTTCCACAGCCCCTCCCTGTCCATCCAACCTTGACTGAGAAATCTCCACAGCCCAAACTGGGCCATGCTCAAACGCCCTCTCATCGCCGCCAAACCGGGAGAGTCCTCCTCCGCCTTCTCCGCCCGCATAAGTGCCTATGTTCGCAATACTTTACTCGCAAGTCCTGAGTTTCCAAGATTATACGCGGACGTCGTCCTGTCCTCCGCCCCCAACTCCAATGAAGCCAAGATCTTAGCTCCCCACTACAAAAAAATAGTGGAGCGCACCAACGCCAACATCGCACGCGCCAATCTCGACCAGACCAAACGCGAAGCCAAACCAACGACCAAAAAGGAAACCATGTCAACCGCCAAAATCTGCACCCACATCAAGGTCACCGGAGTCCGTTGCGGCTCCCCCGCTCTCCGCGGAGAGCAATTCTGCTATTTCCACCAGCGCATGATTCGCACGGTCAAAGGACCGCCCGCGTCGCGCGTCCATCACGCCGCCCTCCTCGAAGACGAGGAATCCATCCAGGCCTCTCTCATGGAAGTCGTCAACGCCCTGCTCCGCGGCAGCATCGAAGTCAAGCGCGCCGAACTCATCCTCCGCGCCCTCAACACCGCCGTCCGCAACATCCGCCGCGTCAACTTCTCCCGCGTCAGTCACATGATCACACACGTCCCCGACTACCCCTCCGTCCCCGACCTGGAAGTCGAAGAGGCCGCCCGCGCCGAAGCCGCCCGCCAAGCCACCCGCGCCGAAATCGCCCGCGTCCGCGCCGAGCACCTGGCCCCGGCAAATGTGCAGACACCCGCCACGACTGAATTGTGTGGGAACCGGTCTCAGACCCGTCCGGGCGGCCCAGAATCACCGGGCCTTAGCGCACTTCACGTTAAGTCGTCGCCAACACCACCCGCCGAACCGACCCGACGCAAGCCGCCACAAAGCGTGAAGTTGCGCGAAGCTCCGAAGGAGCGAAAGATTACAGCCCACGGCGCAAGCCGTGGGTAAGGAAACAAAAAAGAGGAACAAGCCCCGTAGGGGCGAAAGAAAAATGGCCAGCGCGTCACAGCCGAAGATCAAAGATCAAAGTCAAAGGCAGCGGACAAGAGTGTCCGCTCCACACGCAAACAACGCGCGCCTTCAGGATGACAATCGAAATCCCCGTGTCTAGCCACTCTGAAATGCGTCATCCCGAAGCGTCGCGTTTTCACCAGCGACGCGAGGGATCTCCCGCGCATAGCACTCGCCCTCCGGATTCATCGCGCGGGAGATCCTTCGCTCCGCCTGAAAAGCGGCTTCGCTCACGATGACGCCGACTGTGGTGAGGATTAACGGAACGGAAGGGTTTTCAATTCCCCAATTACCAAATTACACAATGACTCAATCGCTAGATGGGCTTCCCGCGGAAGAAGTAGACCAGTTCGATGATTAAGATGACGACGACCATCAGTTCGAGGACGAAGGCGCGGGACTGGTTGAACTGCTCGACCATGAAGCGGTAGAGGTCTTCGGCGGTCTGCAGCTTTTCTTTGACCAGGTCTTTGTAGTCGGGGACGCCGACCTTGGCCGCGCACAGCTTGTAGAGGCGCGCGGAGAACATGTCGCTGAGGAACTTGATGGCGTTGTCGGCGCGCTCGGTGAGTTCGTTCACGTCGAGCAGGACGGTGTGCAGTTTGGCGGCGGCGCGCGCCGTCCGCCAGCGCGACCAGAGTCCGGTGCCTCCGGCGTCGAGGAAGTCGTAGACATTTTCGAGTTCCTTGGTGAGGAGTTCGTCGTAGTGGCGGAACTCGAGCAGCTGCGAGTTGGCGTACTGCAGCAGCTGGATGGCGGTTTCGGCGCCGGCCTCGGTGTCGTAGATGAAGGCGGCGTTCCATCCGATGACGGCGAGGTCGTTGGGATAGTAGGAAATGCGGGACCCGAGAATCTCCTGGCGCTCGCCTTCGGAGAGCATGGACATTTCTCCGCGGACGACCTGGGCGATGTGATCTCCTTGAGCGGCGAGCAGGTCGTTGGCCGAGGGCGCGCCGGTTATGTCACTCAGCTTTATTTCGCGAAGATGAAAGATGAAGTAGTCCTCTTGCAGCCACTCGGTGGTGTACGGTTTCACGAGCGCCGCGGCGGCGTGTTCGAGCTTTTGCTTCACCACGCGCGAGGCCAGCTTCTCGAAGTTCGAGTCGGACGTCCAGCGGCAGGAGAGCTGGATCAGCTTGTCCCAGTCACCGGAAAACGGCAGCTCGAAGACCAGGCTGACCACGCCGTAGTCGTAGTACTTGATCTGACCTTCGAGGCGCTCGCCGCTGTCGAGGATCAACGGGTCGAGAGTCTCTTCGACCGGTGGGCGCTGGTACCGGACGTATCCGGGAGCCTGGTGCTTGAAGCTGGCTTCGGCGGTGCGGGCTCCGAAGATCTTGCGGAGCTCGTCGAGGCGGATCTCTTCGCAGACGTCGAACTGGATCAGGACCAGGACCGACCCGCGCAGGGGCGCGGGAGCTGAGTTTTGGGACGACGACTGAGCGGACGCGGCTTCGTCGCCGATCAGGTTGCTGACCATCGTCGTTGTGAATTCGGTTGTGAGTTCGCGATCCATAACACGCTCGTAAGTTCTGGGCTAGAGGCTAGCCCGTCGGGCGCAGGAAGGAGCGCCGCAGGCGACTCTTAATATTG
>Ga0210389_10001343_pt1 | contig 20040 bp, 15 predicted proteins | sample IncBWH28OmetaG_FD_160127 | JGI IMG/M metagenome (GOLD analysis project Ga0210389, IMG submission 160127) | Forest soil microbial communities from Barre Woods Harvard Forest LTER site, Petersham, Massachusetts, United States - Inc-BW-H-28-O ...
CGGCGCCGTACTGCTTGCCGTAGGTGTAGTTGAAGGGCGTCAAAATAATGGGCGCCCCGAACTGGCCCTCGTCGATCAGGTTGTGCGATTGCTTGTAGTAGGTGTCGAGGCCCACCGTGAACCGGGGCGTAAATTTCTGTTGAACACCGACATCGTAATAGTTGGCCTGTTCGGCCAGGGGCGAGTTGGCGACGGTGACAGCCGGCGCGGCGGTGGTGTTCAAGAATTTTGAAATGGTCTCCCCGCCCACCAGTTCGAAGGGCGGCGGCGAGAGATAGCGCGAATAGCCGATGTGCACCGTGGTGTCGTCCAAGGCCTGCCAGACGGCGTTGAAACGCGGACTCACCTGGTGGGCGGCTGTGAAGGCCGTGAATTTGTCGAAGCGCAGACCGTAGTTGAAGGTCAGGGAGGGAATCACCTTCCATTCATCCTGCAGGTACAGGCTCTCGATCCACTCGGTCTTCGCACCGTTGTCGACGATGGTGACCGGCACATCGCTGGTTTGGTTGCCGTTCGCATCCAGGGCGATCACCTGCGAATTGGTGAGACTCTTGGAGTGATCGCTCTGCAGGAAAATACCGCCGCGCAAGGTGTGCATATCGTTGAGTTTGTACGCCGCGTCGGACTGCAGCGCATAGGCCACGTTCTGCTTGTAGGCATCCTGAGAGATGCCGTTGAACAGCAGATCACCCAAGGGATCGGGGGTGAAAGTCAGGCTCGAGTAGCGTGCGGTCGCGGATGTCTGCACATCCCATGCACCCTGCGAGTGCTGCCAGCTCAAAATCGCGAAGTGATTGAGCTCGCGTTGGTTCTCGTTGAGCGCCTCGCTCGGGTAGCTGGTTTGGCCGTTCACGGTGAGCGGCGTGCCGTCGGCATTGGTCAGGCCCGGCGTCTGTCCGGCTCGTTGTGGGATCTGAAAGTTGCCGACCGAACTGCTCAACACCGCGCTGACGCGGTTGGCCTCGTCGAGGATGTACTCGAAGTAGCCGAAGCCGTGATATTGCTTGGTGTGATCGTGAATGGGATTGGAGCTGCCGTCGGGCGACTCGATCCCCAGGTCATTGCGCAGAAAGTCGCCCGAGACGAAGTAATTAAAGCGTCCGTCGCTGCCGCCGTAGTTGAAGCTGGGCTCCACGGTGCCGTGGCTGCCCCCATAGATGGACACCGACCCGCCCGGATCGATCACGCCGCTTTTGGTCTTGAGATCGATGATCCCCGCGGTGCGCAGTCCATACTCCGCCGGCAGCGCTCCGGTCACCAGGGTGAGCGAGGAAATCAAGCGCGGATCCAGCGATTGCCCGAAGACGCTGATGCCCTCCGGCAGGATGATGCCGTTCAGGCGGTATTGAAGGCCGTTGTGCTCACCGCGCACATGGAATTGCCCAAACGAGTCCTGCGCGACATCCGGCGCCTGCATGATCACCTGGTTCAGCAATTGATTGTCGGCGCCCGGCTCTGCGGCGATGGCGGCCTCGTTGATGGTATAGGTCGACGCGCCGGTTTGCGTTTGGATGCCGTTGCGCGCCTCGTTCAAACGCTGTGCGATGACCACGACTTCATCCACGGTGGGACCCGATGCCCCGGTGCCGCTGGGGTCGGGTGCCGCGGTCTCCGTTTCAGCGGCGCCGGGACCGGGCGCCGCGGTCTCCGCTTCAGCGGCGGCGCGCGCCGGCGCCGAGGCGCAGGTCAAATAGACAATGGAAATCGCGGCGAGCGCACGGCACGCCGGGAAACGATGAGACTGGGACATGGATCAAGTACTCCTCCGAACACGCGTTGCCACATAGGATCTGTGGCGCAATGAATCTCAACGAGAATCAGCGTGTGACGGGCGGAGCGCGGGACCGGAAAGCGAGATAGGTTCGATGATCGAGGAAGGAAGCAGGCCCGGCCGCGGGCTGCGAGCTCTGCGCATTTTGCAGGGAGAAAGGCAGTGCCGCCGGTGTTCCGGCCGCCGCCAGCAAGGGTGCGAAATTTAGGCAGTCGCCGCAAAGCTCGTGACTGGATTGACCTTGCTGATAAGTGGAAGTTTGGGTCGAAGGCCGGTGGGTGTAGGCATGCGCAATCGCGCCCATTTGGGCGATGAAAAACGCCAGCACCGCCAAGGCGGTGATGCGAAATTCGATGCGACGGGACCGTTCGAACAAGGTCGACCCTTAACTCACCAAACCATGAATGCTAGCACCGTCGACCTGAATAGAAAACCATCCAATGGCTTAGCGGCGCGCTTGCGCCCGCGGTGTGACGCCGTGCCGATGCGGAATTGCTTCACACAATGAGGCACGCGGCTTCGGCATGGAAGCAGCCTTGGGCCTGCGTTTTGCCGGGAAAATTGAGATGGGCCCGGCAGATTGGGTCAAAACTTGAGCGCCGGCTGACCGATCTGAGAGCGGGGTCACAACGCATTCAGGGTATCCAGCAAAAATAGGGGCACTCGGGGTTTCCCGGCAATGATGTCACACGGCAATTTTAGGAGCTTTCATGCATAAGATTCTCACTGCAACCCTCGCATTCGGAGTAATGGCTGCGGGCATTGCACAGGCAGCCACAACCACCACGACATTCGCGGTGACTGCGACGGTGCAGTCGACTTGCTCCGCGACTGCCGCGACTTTGGCCTTCCCCAACTACACCCCGGGCGGCGGCACGCAGACCGGCAACACGTCCATCAGCGTCAAGTGCACGAAAAACACGCCCTTCACGGTCGCGCTCAACGCGGGCTCGACCACCGGCGACACCTTCGCGCAGCGTGTCATGGGCTCCGGCGCCAACACCTTGCAATACAACTTGTACACCAGCGCCGCGCTCACGACGATCTTCGGCGACGGCACCGGCGGCACCGGTACGGTCCCCGGTACGGGACTCGGCGTCGCGACCGCCAACACCGTGCAGGTTTTTGGCCAGTTGCCCGACAACGCGACCAACCAAGCGGCCATTCCCGGCAGCTACTCCGACACGATAACGGTCACCGTCACGTATTGATTTTTTTCAGGACTCCGGCGGCGGCGCTTGCCGCCGCCGGGTCCGGTTGGTTGGTTTATCGAGGATTCGATGCGCAAGGTTCCAGCAATGACGCTGATCTTCGGCCTCTCGCCGCTGCTCGCCGCGATGGCGGCGCCGGCGGTTGCCAGCACCTTCAATATCTCGCCGATTCGCGCGGAGCTCACCGGCAGCCACCGCACCGAAGCGCTCACCATCATGAACGCCGATGACAGTCCGGTCGTCGTTCAAATTCGGGTCGTGCGCTGGTCGCAAAAAGGCGGCGCGGAGCAGCTCGAGGATACGCGCGAACTGCTCGCCACGCCGCCCGTGCTGCAGATCCCGCCGAGCAGCCAGCAGATTGTCCGCGTCGCGCTGCGACGCGAGCCGGATCAGCTTCAGGAGCTGACCTATCGCGTGATTTTTGAGGAAGTGCCGCAGGCCGCACCGAAGGAATTCACCGGCCTGCGCGTCGCGCTGCGCCTGAGTGTTCCGGTATTCGTCGCGCCCGCCCAAGGCAAGGCCAATGCCGCACTGGCGTGGGAATCGCGCTGGCTGCCCAACGGCCAGCTCGAGCTGGCCGCGACCAACAATGGCAGCGCTCATCTGCAGATAACCGATTTCGAAGCGCAATTTCCGGGTTCATTGATGCCGCTGCGCGGCGTGACCTCGAAGTACGTGCTGCCCGGAAGCCGGATGAGCTGGACGGTGACGCCGCCCGCGGATGCGAAAAAACAGGGAGTCATACCGATCCGCGGTCACAGCGACCAGGGAGATTTTTCCGCCGACGTTGCACCCAGCGATCTCTAAGAGCCGCAGATTGGCGCGTGTTCATGGCAAGGCTCATCCGAATCGCCTACGCGCTGCAGACATATTCCGGGCTGCTGCTCATGATGCTCTGGGCCGCCCAATCGGCCATGGCCGCCGATGCGCCACAACTGACGGAGGCGGTCATGGAGGTGAGTTCAAGCCGCGCCGAGCCCGGGGAGATGGTCGTCGTGTTGCGCGGCCCGGACGGCGAGCTGTACCTGGAGGAGAGCGATTTTAGGCGCCTGCGTCTGCATTTGCCGCCGACTGCGCCGTACATGCATGAGGGCCGGCGTTTTTTTCAACCCAGCGCCATCAAGGGCTGTGTGGTCACGGTTGACGAGGCCGCGCAGCGCGTCGTGATCAGCGCGCCGCCGGCGTCGTTGGACACCACCCATTTGAGCGCGGCGGAACGGCGCTCGCCCGATATCACGGCGGCCTCGCCGGGCGCTTTCCTCAATTATCAGCTCTCCGCTCAGCAGATCGACGGCCGGAACATCGGCGGCGCGTTTGCGGAACTGGGTTTCTTTGCCGGCGCGGGCGTCCTGACCAGCACGGCGGTCGGCCGCTATGGCAGCACCGACAACCAGCTGGTGAGATTGGACACAACCTACACGCGCGATTTTCCAGCCACGCTGGAGACGTTGAATCTCGGCGATGCCATCAGCGATGGCGCCAGCTGGGGAAATGCCGTGCGCTACGCGGGTGTGCGCTGGAGCCGAAATTTCGGACTGCGCCCCGATTTGCTGACGACGCCGCTGTTGGCCACATCGGGCACCGCCACGGTGCCCTCAACGGTGGATGTCTTCGTCAACAATCAATTGGTGACGAGCAGTCCGCTGCCGCCCGGGCCCTTCGTCATCGATCGCCTGCCGACGGTGTCCGGCACCGGCGATGTGAGCGTGGTGGTGCGCGATGCACTCGGGCGCGAACAGGTGCTCACGCAGTCTTTCTATTCGAGCGTGACGCTGCTCGCGCAGGGCTTGTCGCAGTACTCGATCAATCTCGGCAAGATTCGCGACGACTATGCGCTCGCGAGCAATCAATACGGGCCGCTGCTGGGCGAAGCCAGTTATCGGCGCGGCATCACGGATGCCATCACCTTGGAGGGGCACGCCGAATATCTCTCGGGCGATTCCCACGCCGCCGGCCTCAATGCCGCGTTTGGAATCGGACGAATCGGCGTCATTAATTTCACCGCCGCGAACGGCGGGGACTCCTCGGGATCAGGCTGGCTGCGCGGCGTCGGGCTCGAGCACCGCGGCACGAATACCAGTTTCATTGCGAGCAGCCTGTGGGCCGGCAACGATTTTTCCCAGGTGGGCGAGCCGCTGGACCCCGCCATGCGGATGCGGCAACGAAGCCTGCTGCAAACCGGCATGGGATTGGGCCGATTCGGATCCCTGTCTCTTGCCTACGTGCGGCAAACATATCGGGATTCACCGGCGCAGCAAACGCTCGGCCTGACCCACAGCATCAGTTTCGGCCGCACCGGCACGCTCAATCTGACCGTGACCGAGACGCGTACCGCGGCGCAACTCTCGAGCGGCGCGCAAAATTCCACCAGCGCGTATTTGATTTTTGTGCTGCCGCTGGATTTTCGGCGCGCGGCCACCTTGAGCAGCGTGGGCGGCAGGGGCCCGGGCGCCCCCGCCAACGAGGTCATCGCCTCCCTGATGCAAAGTCCCCCGGTCGGGGCAGGTAGCGGTTACCGGATCAGCGCCTCCACCGCAGGCAATTACGATGCGGATTGGCGCCAGCAATTTCATAGCGCCGATTTGGAGTTGGAGGCGGCACGCAATCAAGGGCTCGAAGGACGCAGCGCCTACCTTTCCGGCGCGATGACGCTCCTCGACGGACAGCTCAACACCACGCGCTCGGTGAGCGGCAGCTTTGCGATGGTGGATGTCGCCGGGCTCGCCGACGTCCCCGTGTACGTGGAAAACCAACTCACCACGCACACCGATGCCACGGGCCGCGCGCTGCTGTACAACCTGCGGCCTTATGAAGCCAATCGCATCAGTATCACCCCCGAGGACCTGCCGCTCGACACCACGATCGGCGCCAGCAGCACCATCATGGCCCCGCCTTATCGCAGTGGCGTGATTGCCCGATTTCCGGTGGAGCGTGTGCGCAGCGGCACATTTCGCTTGGTTCAGGACGACGGCAAACCGGTTCCGGTGGGCGCCATGGTGACGCTCAAGGGCGCGCAGTTTCCGGTGGTCCTCGAGGGCATGGTGTACGTCACCGGCTACGATCATGGCATGGCGGCGGAAGCCAACTGGACCGGCGGCCACTGTCGTTTTCGGCTGGAGCCGCCGCCGCCGGACGACCCGTTGCCGGACATGGGCACTGTTGTATGCCATGAAGATCGCCCCATCAGCGTGCACAACCAATGAGACAGGTGCATAACCAATGAGACAGGGTGCACAACCGATGCAGCTTGCCAAGCTCATTGCCGCGGTGTGCCTGAGTGCGCTCCTGCCGCCGGCCGCGCAAGCCGCCACGACCGTCAATTGCACGGCGAGCGCCAGCGGTATCGCATTCGGAATTTACAATCCCTTGAGCGCCGTGGCCAACGCGTCAACCGGGTCCTTGAGGGTGACCTGCAATGGCAGCGGCACAGGCTCCGCCAACGTTACGCTCAATGTCTCCTTGAGCACCGGCTTGAGCGGCAGCTACGCGACGCGAAAAATGTTTTCGGGCGTCAATGCACTCAACTACAACATTTATTGGAGCACGGCGTACAACCAGATCATGGGCGACGGCACCGGCGGTTCATTCGCCGGCAGCGCCGGCCCGTTCGCGGTGCCGGCGGGAGGCAGCAACTTCGCGACCGGAACGATGTATGGCCTGATTCCCGCCTCTCAGGACGTTGCGCCCGGGGCTTACAGCGACATCATCACCGTGACGGTGACCTATTGATCAGTCGAGCGGCCGCACCGCCAAGCGCACCGGCCAGGGGTAGCTGCCGGCGGTGAGGCCCGGCGCCAGCGCGAAGCGAAACGTGAGCGATAGATTCACGGCCTGAGGCTTCTGCCAGCGCTGCACGATGGTGCCGCCGTCCTTCCCCAAAGCCTGATCGGAATTCAGGCCTTCGACCACCATGGAGGAGAGCACGGGCGCCACGGTCAGAACGTCGAGGGCAAAGCCGTTCGCACTGTTGCTGCGCACGGTGAACTGCGTTGGCTGCAGGACGTCGATGTAACCGCGGCGCAGGTCCGCGGCGGTGATTTCCAGGCCGCCGGGCGTCGACTGAAACTCGATATTGGCCGCGGGCCGAACGATGACGCTGACGGAGAAGTCCGAATGCACGTCCCGGGCGCCGGCTGCCGTGACGCTTGCGGCAACAATCAGCGCGATACGTGCCGTGTTCAACCCCTGATTGTGCGAAGATTTGCTCAAGTCCTGAAATAGCGGCAAAAAACGGCAGTACTTTAGCCGATTCAAAGCAGGACATAACGCACTGAAGCGGGGAGTCTCTTTCTCGACCATGCACCGACCTATTTCATTGGGCAGCATTGCGGTGTTTTGCGGGTTCATGGCCGCGCCCGGTGCGGCGCGCAGCGAGATCGCCGCGGCGTTGGACTCGGTGGTCGTCACGGCCACCCGCGTCGCTGAAGACAGCCGTGATTTGCCGGTATCGATCGATCGGGTCGACGCGCAGACGATTCGCAGCGGACAGTTGCAGGTGAATCTGTCCGAATCGCTGCTGACGGTGCCCGGCGTCTCGGCGCAAAGCCGTCAAAACTATGCACAGGACCTGCAATTGTCGGTGCGCGGCTTCGGCGCGCGCTCGAGTTTCGGCGTGCGCGGCGTGCGCCTGTATTCCGACGGAATTCCGGGAACCATGCCCGATGGGCAGGGGCAATTTTCCCAATTTGACCTGAGCAGCGCCGATCACATCGAAGTGTTGCGCGGTCCCTTTTCGGCGTTGTACGGCAATTCATCGGGCGGGGTCATCGCCGTATTTACCGAGGATGCCAAGCCGGGCTACATGCTGGGCGGCGCGGCCGACTACGGCACGTTCAACACGCAGCGCTACGCCCTCAAGACGACGGGCGATAACGGCCTCATCAACTACGTCATCGACGGATCTCATTTCCAAACCGATGGTTACCGCGTTCACTCCGACGCGGAACGCAATCTCTTCAACGCCAAAGTCAGCGGCAATCCAACGGATTCCTCGAAGCTGACGATCGTCGGCAATGCGGTGCAATCACCATTCATTCAAGACCCGCTGGGACTGACGCGCGCGCAACTTGCCGCTAACCCTACGCAGGCGGGCGTGAACGCCATCGCATACAACACCCGCAAGTCGCTCGCCCAAGAGCAACTGGGCGTTGTCTATGACGACAAGCTGGGCGCTGCGGATGATGTGGTTGCGAGCATTTACACCGGGCATCGGGCGACCACGCAGTTTCAAGCCATACCCCAGGCGACGCAGCAGGCGGCGCCCTTGTACCCCGGCGGTGTCATCGACCTGGACCGCGCGTATTGGGGCGTGGATTTACATCTGAGCGATCAGCGCAGCATTGGCGGCACACCGCTGCTGCTCGTGGCGGGCGTGAATTACGACGATCTGGCGGAAGCCCGCAAGGGCTATCTCAACTACAGCGGCGCGCAGCTGGGCGTGCAAGGAGCGTTGCGCCGCGATGAAGCCAACAACGTCTATGATTTCGACCAGTACGTTCAGGCGCAATGGGATCCGGCGGAACGCTGGCGCCTGGTCGCCGGCGTGCGCAACAGTCTCGTCGAGGTCACATCGCACGGACATCTGGCGGTACTCGATGCGGCGGACAGTGAAGTCCGATATTCAGCGGTCAATCCCGTTGCCGGCGTGACGTACCGCGTCAACCCTGCCATCAATGCTTATGCATCGTACGGCAAGGGATTCGAGACGCCGACATTGAACGATCTGGCATACCGTTCCGTCGATGGCAGCCTGCCGGGTTTGAATTTAGGATTAAAACCCGCGCGCAGCGACAACTACGAGGTGGGCGTCAAGGCAGGCAATGAGTCCCTGCGCGCCGATCTCGCCGCTTTCTACATCAAAACCGTCGACGAACTGGCGGTGCTGCAGAACTTGAGCGGCCGCACCGTGGATCAAAATATCGGCGAGACCACGCGGCGCGGACTGGAGCTGAGTCTGGACGCGAAATGGGGCAGCGGGTTCCGCGCTCGATTGGCCTACACCTACATCAAGGCCGTCGTCGCGCAGCCGTATTTCACATGCGTCGCGGCGCCCTGCAATCCGCTCAACCTGCCTGTGGGAAAACCGCCGCCCAATTATTTGCCGGTGGCGGAGGGAAATTTTCTTCCCGCCGTGGCGCGAAATACTTTGTACGCCGGCGTGAGTTGGAGTTATGCGCCGCTCGGATTTTCGACCACGCTGGAAGGATTGAGCCGCGCGAAAATCTACGCCGACGACCGCAATACGGACGCGGCCGCGAGTTATTGGATCGCCAATTTGCGCGCCGGATTCGAGCAGGAAACCCGGCACTGGCGTTTCAGCGAATTCGCCCGCCTTGATAATCTGACAAATCGAGCTTATGTAGGCTCTGTGATCGTGAATGAGACGAATTCGAGGTTTTTCGAGCCCGCGCCGGGCCGCACGGCGTACGTGATGTTCAATGCAGCGCTGCGTAATTAAGCTGATGTTAATGTGCCGATGTTAATGTGCACCAAAGGCCGTGAACCGCGTTACATACAGAGGGTCTTATTGATTATGGTCTTTATGAATTGACCGCACGCGGCGGCCAGGCGAGGAGAGGCAAATGAGTATCAAGGGCAAGGGCGTTCTTTTGGCGGTGGGCGCGCTGGGAGCGATTCTGGCGGGCGCTGGGCCGGCATTGGCGCAGCATTCCGGCGGCGGTGGGCACTCCTCTGGCGGGGGTGGTCATTCCTTCGGCGGAGGCCACGCCTCCGGCGGTCACGTGGGCGGTGGCGGCGGGCACTTCGCCGGACCGGGTCATTTTTCAGGCGGCGGCCACGTTGCCATGGGATATCACGGCGGAGCCGTTGCCGGGCATGGCTACGCCGGCGGTCACGGTTACTCGACCGGCTGGCACGGCGGCGCCTATAACGGCGGCTGGCACGGCGGTGGATGGAACGGCGGTTGGCGCGGCGGCTGGGGCGGATGGCGCGGCAGCGCCTGGCGGGGCGGTTATTGGCATGGCGGCTTCTGGCCGCGCGCGTTCTACGGCGGTGGATTCGCATGGTTCCTGCCCATTCTGCCGTTAGCGTATGCAACCTATTGGTATGGCGGCGTGCCCTACTACTACGCCAATGACGTCTACTACACCTGGAATCCCACGTATGACGGCTACGTGGCGACCGATCCGCCGCCGGTGGCCGATTCGAGCGGCTCAGCCGATGTGGGGGCAGGGGCACCTCCGCCGAGCGACGCGGGTGCGCAGGGCCCGAGTGCGCAGACTGGTCCTGGTCCCGGCGGTCCGATTCCCGGCCAGATTTTCATGTACCCGAAAAATGGCCAGAGCGCCGAGCAGCAAGCGACTGATCGGGCCGACTGCCAGAAGTGGGCAACGGAGCAGGCCGGACAGGTCGCGCAGAATGGCTCCGACTACAACCGCGCGATGGTCGCGTGCGTCGAGGGACGGGGATACAGCGCTCGATAATTCTAGATTGCGTCAATGAAAAAGCCGCGCTTCATGCGCGGCTTTTTTTTAGCGCCCCCAGCACGTAGCCGCGGTGCCCGTTCCGGTCGAGCCCTGCAATCCGGTTTGATCCAAAGTCAAAGTTGTGCACGCCGAATCGTTCGCTTGGGCGTTGATCGCCGTCGCCGTGATCGTGTAAGTCGGCGACGCCGGCGGCACCGCCGCCGGGGCCGCGATGCTCACATTATAGAAATTGCTGCCGATGACGATGGGCCATAACACGCCCGCGGCCGCGTAGCCTAGATCGGACGGCACGGCACTGTAGGCATTCGTCGTGCTGAAAAGCTTTTCTTCCCTGCCGGCCAAGTCCAGCAGCGCGCTTCTCGCATCGGTACGGCGTGATTTTTGGACCTGGCTTTGGTAGGAAGTCGCCGCGATCGTCCCGAGGATCCCGACTACCGCCACGGTTATCATCAGTTCGATCAGCGAAAATCCGGCCGAAGCTGGCTGGTGGCGCTGAAATTGCGTTGACATACCTGATACTCCAGTTTATCGGCGTTCAATCCAGGTCAACCGCTTGGCCTTGGTATTGTTGGGAATATTGACTTTTAGCGCGCCCGGAGTGCCCGACACCGTTTGGTAAACGATGTTGGTCGTGTTCATGGAAGTTCCGACCACATAGACGCTGCCGGTCGCGTTCGTTTGAACTCCCGCGGCATTCGGATCCGTGATCAAGAGGCCATCCTTGGTGTAATTGGGGAATACATTGGTGATCACCCCACCGTTGGCGACCGAGAGAGCATAGGTAAAGCCGGTGTCCTGATTGATGGTGCAGGTGGTGGCGATGTTATTTGCCGGAAGCGTGGAGTTGACGATGAACGCACCGTTGAAAAAGACCGGGTTGAATATGACCTGCTCCTGGGCGCCCGGCAGATTGGCGTACCAGCCAAACTGGGTATTGCCGGAACTGCAAGACGTGCTGCCTATCCAGCATACCTGCAAGCTGGTGCCGTCATTCACAGCAGCACTCGCCGTGCTGGCGGTGAACGTTTGCTTCTGCAAGGCGGCTGTCGGCGCCGCCGAAGAGACTGTGATTGTGTATGGCGCGGACAAGCCGGTCGCCGTCGCCGCGAGGCTGGCGTACTGCGTGCTGGTCAAGCTGTTCCATGCCGTCATGTTCCAGTCCCACACAGCGTAAAGTGCCTGCGTGCCGCCGGCAAAGCTTTCAGGCGCTGCATTGGTAATCTGCGCGCGTTGACCGGTGCCGAATTCGATCATGAGGCGAGAGCCACCCGCGGCGGCGTTCGCGATCACGAGCAGCTGGCTCGTGATCGGTTGTCCGTTAGGTGTGCTGAATAAAGGAGCCGCCGAGGCCGCCCATTGCGTGGGATCGCTGTTGGTGAGATCGAATCGCCAGATATTGCCCTTCAGATCGCCGGCATAAACGTAGTCGGTGATATGGTCGCCATCCAAATCCGTGGGAGCCACGTAGGCGATGCCGTTGCCCGTCGTCACGGCACCGGAACTCACCGTGCCCGACGTGGTGACGTTGTAGGTACCCGCGCCGCCCGTGCCGGTGCCAAAACCGGTTACCACGCTACCTGGCATAACTCCGGCACCACTCAACAAAGCACCGACCCCGATATAGCCTGACGACACCGCGCTGATTGTCACGACACCGCCCGATTGCGAACCCGTGCCGCTGAACACCGTATTGGCGCCCGTGCTGAGGTAGTAAAAAGTCTTGGCGGCAGTATTGATGTCGATCGACATGATGAAGATGCCCGCGTCTCCGGAGACGCTGCCAAAGCCATTGCCGAAGATCACGCCCCAATTGCCGTTATGCAACCGGCGAATCTGCGGCACGCCGAAGGTATTGCCAAGATTGTTGCCGCAGCCCGAGCTTACGCAGCTGATGGTGTTGGCATTCCATTCGCCCTTCACAATGTTTGCCGCGTTGGTCTCCTTGAAGGCGGTTGGGGAAGGATCCGTGACATCGAGTGCGAAAATAGCCTGGCCGCCAAATCCCAATCCGCTTACCAGCCAGGTGTGCCAGGTACCGCCATAAAACAAGTCGCCCGTCCCTGGAGTCGCATCCACGAAGAAGTTGTGGCCATATTGGGTATTCGAATAATCCAATGTTGGGTCGATGCACAATATATTGGCGCCGATGGCCGGCGTGAGACCGCGGATGTCCTGAACTATGGTCCCAGTGTGCGTGCTATCGGTGCAGCCTCCAGGACTTGAAGGGGAAGCGCCATTCACCATGGTCGAGCCCGGCATATAGGCCAGCACTTCTTGACCGTCGTTGGGAGTCGCGGAGCAATCGGCCAACAACGAGCCGGTAGTTCCGCAGAACTTCCCGTTGGCATCGAAACTTCCTGCGCGAAATCCGTGCAGGAACCCATCATTGGCACCGCCATAGACCACGTTGAGACGACCCTGCTCCGCGGCGACAAATTGCAGATAAGTTTGGGTGCCGCCGTTTTCCGGCATGGTCGCCGTCGGTTGAAGCCGGTCTGTCCAGGTCGCCGTGTAGGCGGATGAGGGCGGCCCGACCCAATTGGGGCTTGAATCGACGATGTCGCCCAGCAGGCCATTGCGTGCGCGGTACAAGCCCGCACCCAACGTCGTGATTTCGTTGCTTTGATCGCCGCGCAAATAGTTCAAGCGGTACGCAGCGGTGACAACCGTGTCGCCGACATCTCCCGCATCGAGGGCAGCCTTCTGCAGGGCGTTCAAGCTTGCCCATTCAAAGGCGATACCGGAGCCGACGCCGGAGTTGGCGCTCGAATCGTAGGTGAGCATGATTCGCTTGTCGAAAGTGGGCACGGGTGAGGTGGGGCCGCTTGCAAGTGTCGTGGCGCAGCCGCCGCCGTTTGCCGCACTGCCCGCCGGTGTACCCGACAGCAGGCAGGAGGCGTCCCAATTCGCCTGTTGCTTTACGCTTACCACACCGTTGGTGTCGACCAACAAGTTGTTCGCCGTAAGGGTGCCCGTCCAGTCATTCGGATTGTAGAAAGCGAAATACGCCTGCGTGCCCGCCTCGACCTTGGCTGCTTGCTTTTCGTTCACGGTGGCCGAGCTGCCCGACGTGGCGGCAGAGGCCGCCTTGAAGCACATGATCTCGTGGACGTTCGTGTCGCCGCCGGTCGAGCCCGCGAAACCGAAACGGAAGGTGGAAGGCAACGTGCCGTTGGAAGCCGTGATCGACTGGTTCTTGATCAAGTATGAGTAGGCCCCGCCCGTACTGTAGGCCAGGCTCAACAGGCCGTCCTGGGTGACTTTCAGGTTGTAGAAAATAGGCGTGCCTTGCGCACGCGTGGTCGCACTCTCATTGGCGATCGTGAAAGAGGTAAGTTCCTTGTACGCGTTGGGAATGGGCGCATAGTCAAGGATGCCGGCCGGATTCGCCGTATTGGTTGCTCCCGAAGAGGTGGTCAGGGTTGCGGTGGTGACGTTGACCGGTGCGGCGGGGTCGAAGTAGTTGTACAAGTTCCCGGTGCTGCACGCCTGCTGTACGGCGGATACCGCCAACGATGTACCGCTGCCGCCTGTCACGGTCACGGCAGAGAGGGTGGGCGCCGGTCCCAAATAGGTCGTTCCGCTCTTGGTGTAGGTGCAGACCGCGCCGTTGAATCCTATGGTCGGAGTAGGCCCCCCCGAGGGAGCTCCAGGATAATTCGAACGAGCGGTCGGGCACGCGGAATAACAAAATTCATTGTTGTAATTCGTGCCGCTGGCGCAGGAGTAAGAAGAGTTGCCATACGTCGTCGCCAGACTGCTGGGATAGTAGGGAAAGCCGCTTCCCTTGTACGTACCATAGCCGGCAGGGTAGGGAGCGCTGAGCGCCGCCCACGAAATGCTGCCGGCGCCGCGCAAGCCGATGCGGCCTGGATGGTATCCGTAGCCGAAGGCGGAATTGTCGCCCGTCGCCGTGTTCGTCCCCGTATAGCCGGGGACCAGATTCTTACCGTTCAAGAAATTGCCGAACTCATCGATGCCCAGGCCGATGTAGCCGCCATTCAATCCGTCATAGTTGGCATTGGCATTGGAACAGCTGTAGGCCAAGCTGCCGCCCGTGGCGCCGATGCCGGGCGGTTGGCTGCCGTCCATCAAGAAGAAACTGATGCCGTCGGCGCCGTCCTTGCCGGCGCCTCCGCCGTCGCCGCGGTAAGTGACGGTTTTGAACGTAACCTGGAGCCCTGAACCGGTATCGAAAGTATTGGCCGAGAGAATGGCGCCGCGTTCACTGTGACCATAAGGAGCGCCGTTGGTAAAGCGCAGTGCGCCAAAACCGACCGGATCGGCCACTACCGACGAGAAGCCGCCTGGCGCCGTGGCGGAACCCAAGTAGCCGAGGTTGCCGCCGGTCAGCGCCGGATCGTGGTCCTGGGCGTTCGTATAGTAGCTGGACAACGATTTGCAACTGGGCACGGTTCCCGGACTGGTGGTGGAGCTGGAGGTACCCGCAGTCAGACAGGCACCGCTGAAGAAGTACCAGGAATTGGTGGTGATGGCCCCGGTGAAGTCTTCGGTGTAGACGGTTTGTGTCCGTCCTGGGCCGGACGCGAAAACCGCAACGAGGATACCCAAGGTCAAGAATAAATGTTTGGTGTTCATGGTTGACAACTCGGACATGAGAAGGGGGAGTAGACCGCGTAGGTGCTTTCAACGATTGCCGCGGTGTTGGCAGTGCCGCCGTAGCCGACAGCATCGATTTGATAGACTTCGCCTGGAATGCTGGCGTCCTTCGATGGACCCATATCAGAGATATAGAACATCGGCATCGAATAATAAGTGGGGTTCTGCACGTGCGCCGCGGTTACCAAAGTCGTGGCACTGACATTCATATTGAGCGGCAGAAAGGTGACGCCTACATTGGCGCCCGCGATTTGCCAAGGCACGGCGGTGACATCCGGGACCACCAGCGGCAGCTTGTTGGCGCAAATCTGTCCTTCGCCCAGATTGGCACTGAGTTGACTGCTGCACGTCACGGGAGCCGAGACTGCCCCGGTGCTGCTGAGCCACCACTCGGCGTACTGCTCGGCGGATACCGCTGCCTGCAGCGCGCGCTGTTTTTCCCGCATGTTGCCCGCGATCTTCTCTTGCATGCCGAAACTTCGGAACATGCTGAGCGCGATGATCGTGACGACGATCAGAAGCAGCATGGTCGAGATCAACACGATGCCGCGTTGAGCTTTTTGCGAGCCTGGTATTTGAATGCTCATAGAGTCGGGCCCGCTTGGTTCATCACGTTGATGACACGCTGGATGCTGACGGTCGGCAGTTGGGCCTGGCCTGCGACATACAGCGGATTGGTGAAAGTCAAAGTGACCAAAACCGAGATGACGCTGTTCCACTTGCCCGCCATCTGGCTCGCGTCCAAGTACGTGTCGACGTTGTTGCCGGCGGTTGCCACGTTGGTCTTGACTCCGTAAAGCACTTGCATGTTGGTCACGCCGAGCGTGGTGGAGCTGTTGGTCGCGCCGCTGACGAGGTTGTACTGGGTGCCGTTCATCGTGCAGACGAGTTGACCGTTCAGGATCTGAAACTTGTTGACCATGATCGTCGTCGGGGCGCCGGCCGCAAGGGACTGGCCGCTGCAATTGAGGACGCCGTCCCCACCCGTTGTGACATAGCGCACCGACAGATCGTCCGGGGCAGTGGCTGAAGTATGGTTACCAGTGAGATATTGTCCCTGCGCGAACGGCGCAGTGGCCGTGAGCAACGCCGACGTATTCGCGGTCGGATCAGGAAAATATCCGGCCGACTGGATGATGTCCGTCATCAGCGTCATCGCCATGCGCTCGCTGTCGTGCAGCAGTGCAAGTTGGCTTTGGTTGCCGAAGACGGCGCGGTTGGTCTGCACGATGGTGAGCAGGGCGCCCAGCAGAAACAGGCCGATGAACATCGCAATCAAGATTTCGATCAGCGTGAATCCGCGCTGAGCGCTTCGAATTGCCGTCTTGAAATGCTTCGCGTACATGGGGCTACGGTTCCACGTAAAGGGTATAGGGGGCCGCGAACGTCGTGGCGGTCGTGGCGGCCTGCGACTGACTATTGATGGCAACGGCCTTCTCATTCCAGGTCACCTGAATCGTGCAGTTGGTGGGCACGGTGAGAGTTGGGCAACTGATGGTCGTGACCGGATTGGAATTGGCAAGCATGCCGTTCAATGCGGCCGCCCAGGTGTGCAAATCGAACGCCGCCAAATTGGCAGGCGTGCAGGGCGCACTCGCGCCTCCGGACCAGCAATCGTGCACGCCGGTTGCCGCGCCGGCCAAGGTCGCGTCGCTGATCACGGTGCCGGTAATGGTGAATGAGGCCGGCGCGAAGCCTGCCCAGTAGTTGCGGTTCGCGTGCATGCTGGCCGCCAAGCCGGCCGCTTGGATGGCCACGAGAGAACGGATGTTGGCGGAGCCGGTGCTGGAATAGGCGAGAGCTTGCAGCTTGGCTATTCCCAACAAGCCGATCGCGGTGATGAACATCGACACCATGACTTCGAGCAAAGTAAAACCGCGCGCGTGCGAATGCGCGATGGCGCTGGAATGTTTGCGGCTGATTAGTTGCACGTTACACCGTTCACGGTTTGCCCAAATTTTTCGCTCACCAACAAGCCGCTCAAATTGATCGACAGGCATCGCGTCCAATTGGTATTGGCGGTGGAATCATGCAGCGTGATCAAGGTGCCGTTGGGGATGCCGACTGCGTAGCCCTCGCGATTGAAGGTAATGAGGGTCACGGCGTTCGACGCATCGAAGCTATCCGTGCCCGAAAAGGGGCTCTGCACACGCAACAACGCATTGGCGCCAACGATGCCCGTGCTCGCCGGATCGGAGAACACGATCCAGCCGTTTTCCCATGAAGTCGCGCCGTTACAACTGGTGCCGTTCGTGGACACGCAGGCGGTGACGGTGCGCCCCTCTTTGATCGCCTCGGCGCGCGCGAACTGCAAATCCCCAAGCAGTCCATTGATTTCGCCCGCGATGCGATTGGAATTGGTGACATACCGGTATGACGGCATGGCCAGCGCCATGATGACCGCGGCAATCGAGATGGTTATCAGTAGTTCGAGCAGCGTGAAGCCGGTCGCCTTGGTATTCATGGCCTGAAGGCTAGCCGCATACCCTTTCGCGAACCTGACAAACGGCTGGTTAGAACCCCAAGAACGAGACGCAGTTCACAAAACCGGCATCGAAGGCGGGCAAAGAGGGGGGGTCAGCGGTGCGTGACGGCCGAGTCGGGGAACTGCACCAGAACCTTGGTCCCCCGGCCGTTTGCCCCGGAATCCAAGCTGACCGAGGCCCCGTAGAGTGCGGCAATCTCGTCCACGATGGCCAATCCCAAGCCGCTGCCATGCCCGGCCGAATTCGGCATCCGATAAAACCGCTGCCGAACCCGTTGGCGTTCGCCCTCTGGAATGCCGGGACCCGAGTCCTCGACCGAGACGAACGGCTTGTCGTTTTGCAGTCCCGCGGTGGCGGTGACACGGCCGCCGGGCGGCGTATATTTCAAGGCGTTATCGACCAGGTTGCTCAAAAGGTCATCCAGCAGCGAAGGGTCCACCAGGATGGTGGCGGGTTTGACGTCGACCCCCAAATCAATATCCGATTGCAGCGCGCGGTCGATGAATTTCGCGACGACTTCGCTCACCAAGCCGCCGAGATCCACTGCTTGATTCTTGATGGCGATATTGGCGGTTGGGTCGGCGCGCGCCAGCGTCAGCAATTGATTGGCGGCGCGCGCCAGTTGCCGGATGCCCTCTTGCAACGACTGGATGCGACTCTTGACGGGCAGTGCGGCGGGTTCGGCGGCCAGCAGATCAAGTTGCGCCTGCATCCCGGTGATCGGCGTGCGCAACTGATGGGCCGTGTTGGCGATGAATTGTTGCTGCGATTGCGCGGCTGTGCGCAGCGTCGCGAAGAGGCGGTTCAGCGTGACCACAACCGGAGCAATTTCCCGCGGCACTGAAGTCTCGACCAGCGGGCGCAGGTCAAGCGGCGAGCGCGCCGCGATTTCATCGCGCAGTTTCTTGACCGGCCGCAGCCCGAGCTGAATACCGATCCACACCAACACCAAAGTCACGTCCAACTGCACGAAATCCCAAAGCAGCGTGCTCATGAAGCTATAGCGAACGGCGGCCTCGCCCGGGGGATGAACGTCGGCAACCGTGATGAATATGACGCCGGCGCGCGTATCGAAGCGCGTCGTCAACGTACGCAAACTGCGATCGTCGATCTGCGACATGGCAAACATCTGGCTGATTTCGTTGGCCAATGCGACCGGAGGAAGTTGCGCATCGCCGGCAAGCAAGCGTCCTTGCGGGTCGCGCAGTGCATACTTGATCGCATCCGGCGAGGGCAGGGCCGGTTTGCCTTCGGCGCGTTCATCGAGCGTCACCCGGCCTTCGTTCGCCACGATGTGCGCCATCAGGGAGTTTGCAGCTTCCCGCAGACGCCGGTCGCTGCTGATCATTCCCGGCGCAACGCTGTTGAAGTAGTGCACCAGCGCGCCGCACAGAGCCATCAGCATCAGCGGCACGGCAAGCCAGAAAATCAAACGGCGGCTGATGGAAGAGGTCACGTCTGCCTGGCTTCTTCCAGGCGATAGCCGAGGCCGCGCAAACTGCGGATGATGGCGGCATCGCCCAACTTGGCACGCAGGCGCGATACATGCACCTCGACGGCATTGGGAGTGATGTCCTGATCCGGACCGGCCACGGCTTGCTGCACGCGCTCCTTGGAGACGATCTGGCCGACGCGCCGGGCCAGGCACTCGAGGACCAGCCATTCGCGCGCCGTCAGGTCAATTTCCACCTCGTCGATGCAAAGCCGCTTGCCAGCCAGATCAACACTCATGCGGTTGAGCTTGACGACGCCACTGATGGCGCCGTGCGAACGGCGCATCAGCGCCCGGCATCGCGCGGCGAGTTCGGCTGCTTCGAAGGGTTTGCTCAAGAAATCATCGGCGCCCAAGTCGAGCGCCTTGACCTTGTCGGTCAGGGTGCAACGGGCGGTCAGAATGAGGGTGGGAAGGAATTTTCCCGCGCTGCGCAGCCGGCGCACCAGGGTCAGGCCATCGGCGCCCGGCAAGCCGACATCGATGACGGCCAGCGCGAATTCCTCGGCGGCGATCGCCGCCTGCGCAGCCTCGGCGCTGCTGACCCGGTGCACCGCGTAGCTCGCGGCCGTCAAGCCCCGCAGGATGGCGTCGGCAACCAGGTCATCGTCTTCTACTAATAAGAGCCGCACGCGTCACTTTACTACGGGCAGGGCCGCGACTTAACTAGTGATCGCCGACCGCGTGACCGCTGGGATTCCTCGGCTCATCGCGATCGGCGCCGAAGGCGGTGCGCTTGGGCGGGATCAAGGCACGCAGCCGGGCTTCAAAAGCCTTCACGAAGGTTTCGGTAAAGACGTGCGGGAATCCGTCCGCGGGACGCTGCGCCAGACCCGGGAACAGCTCGGCGTACATGTCCCAGTACTTGGCCTTGCTCTGGAACACGCCGCGCTTGCCGGCGCGCTCGAAGCGCTCTTCCAGCTCCTTCGGATCGACCCGGCCCAGGAATTCTTCGAAGGCGGCGCGCGTTGCCGCCAGCGCCGCGGTATTTTGCGCCTTCAGTTCGCGGAAATTC
>Ga0210389_10001344_pt1 | contig 20038 bp, 15 predicted proteins | sample IncBWH28OmetaG_FD_160127 | JGI IMG/M metagenome (GOLD analysis project Ga0210389, IMG submission 160127) | Forest soil microbial communities from Barre Woods Harvard Forest LTER site, Petersham, Massachusetts, United States - Inc-BW-H-28-O ...
CCGGTCGGCCAGTCCACCCCGGTCGGCCAGTCCACCCGCCCCGTCCCCGCGCCAAGATCATGGGTCATTCCCGCCCGAACCCCGATCCGGCCCATTAAACGGGACCACCTTATGATGAAATAACATGTTCAAATTCGTTTTTCGGGATACCCCCATCGGGTATCGATTTCTTGATCATGGGTCGTAAGCACCGATATATGGCATCAGTGACCCGTGATCATGAAAATGGCGCCGATCGGAGCGCATCCGAGGCCAGTCGGTACCGGATATAGCATGATATGTCCGGGTGGACTGGCCGGGTCTGAGTGCCTCTACAGGCCCGGTGGCACGAACGACCCATGAAAAATGCCGCAACTACCCGCGCTATCGGCCACCCGGGCCGGTCGGACCGGCCCGAGCCGACCGACGCCCCCGTATCCCCCGCCGTACGCACGGCCGTGTCAGCAGAGCGCGCCCTCATGCGCGGCGGATGACCTCGCGCCTAAGGCTGGGTACCGAGCGTGATGGTGGTGCTGGCGGAATGGCCGTCCCTAACGTAGTCCACCGTGACCTTGTCGCCCGGCTTCTTAGTCAGCGTCAGCTCCTGCAACTGCACGTTGCCGGTCGCGGGCTGCCCCTCGACGCTGGTGATCACGTCGCCCTGCCGCAGGCCGGCTTGCTCGGCGGGCCCGCCGGCCACGACCCCGCCCACGAACAGTCCGCCTGGGACGCCGGCCTGGGCCGACGCGGATTCCGGGATCGGCGTGGTCTGCAGCCCGAAGAACGCGTGGGTCGCGCGGCCGCTGGTGATGAGCTCATCGGCGATCGTCGTGGCCACATCCACCGGGATCGCGAAGCCCAGCCCGACGTTGCCGGCCGATGCCCCGCCCGACGGGCTGGGCACGGTCGCGCCCGCGGTCGGGACCCCGACGAGCTGCCCCGCGCAGTTCACCAGGGCGCCCCCGCTGTTGCCCGGGTTGATCGCGGCGTCCGTCTGAACGGCCGACACCAGCAGGGCCGAGCTGTCGTTTTCGGCCGGGACCTCCACCGTCCGGTCCAGCGCGCTCACGATGCCGGACGTGACCGTGCCGGACAGGCCGAGCGGCGCGCCGAGCGCCACGACCGGCTGGCCGACGTGCACCGAGTCGGACGAGCCGAGCGCGATGGCCTTCAAGTTGCGGGCGGACTGGACCTTGAGCACGGCCAGGTCAGTGAGCACGTCCCGGCCGGCGATCGTGGCCGGGGACGTCGCCCCGTCGGAGAAGAGGACCTCGACCGAGCCGCCGTGCGCGGCCGTCGCGATCACGTGATTGTTGGTGAGGATGTAGCCGTCGGACCGGATGATCTCGCCCGAGCCCGTGCCGGCGCCCGGCGAGCCGGCCGCGGATATCGTCACCACCGACGGGAGCACCTGGTTGGCCACCTGCGTGACCTGGCAGGCCGCGGTGGTGCCGGCGGCCGTGTTCGCCGCGGAGCTCCCCGCGGTGGCCGCCGACGAGTTCGTCGACTCGATGGCCGCGCCGATCAGCCCCCCGGCGACGCCAACGACGACCGCGACGGCGCCCGCGAGCGCCCAGCGCACCCCCCGGCGCCGGCGTTCTCGGCCCGCCCGCCCGGCCGGCTCACTCATGACTCCCTCGGCCCGGCCTGGCCTGCTCGCTCACTGGACGTTGTCTCACTGGACGTTGTCTCACTGGACGTTGTCTCACTGGGCGCTGTCTCACGGGGCGCTGTCTCACGGGGCGCTGTCTCAGTTGGCCCTGTTTCGGGTGATCCTGTTTCAGTGGGCCTTGTCGCAGCGGGCGCCGTCTCGCTGGCCGCTCTGCTGCCGGCCCTGGCGTGACGGCCGCGGTCGGCCTCGCTGGCGCGCTGGCCGGGGACGCTGACCCGTCCGGCCGCGTGCCTGCGCAGCGCGGGCCTGCTGAACAGCGCGCCGATCATCTCCGCGGCGCCCATGACCATGAACCACACGCCCACGAAGGTGGTCAGGACCGTGAGCGACACGATCGGCATCGCGATGACCACGATCCCCGCGATCAGGCTGATCACGCTGAAGAACACCGACCACCGTCGCTCCGGGCGGGTCAGGCCGCGCGACGGGCTTTCCAGCAGCGACGAGATCCCCTGGATGATCCAGGTGAAGCCGACGAACAGCCCGATCAGCGCCAGGCTCAGGTCCAGGTGCCGGATCAGCACCAGGCCGCCGAGGATGAACAGCACGCCGGCGATCCCCCGCCACACGCGCTCGTGCGTCCCGCCGTCGAACGCCCGCACGATGTGGTACGCGCCCGAGACGATCAGCGTGACGCCGAGCAGGACGGCGACGACCGTGAGCGACTGCGTCGGACGGATGGTCACGATCACCCCGAGGACCAGGGTCAGCAGGCCGAGAAAGAACGCCGCCCGCCACCCCTGCGGCAAGTGGGGCAGCTCGTCGCCCTGGTAGGTCGTGTCTGGACGTTCCGGTTCCATCTGCAGTCCTCCTCGCCGGGGGCCAGGCTCACCGGGCCAGGCGGACGCCGCCGCGGTCCCGGATCGCCGTCGACGTCAGGATTTCCCGGGTGGACTACACACGCCTCATCCCCAACGGGTGAACTGCGGGCTCAGAGCAGTTCGAGCTCGCGCGCGTGGCGGACCGCTTCCCGGCGCCCGCGCACCCCGAGCTTGCGGTAGATCGCCGCCAGATGGGTCTTGACCGTGTTGACCGAAAGGTAGAGCTCGTCGGCGACCTCGGCCGCTGTCATGCTCGTGGGCAGGTAGGCGAGGACGGAAGCCTCGCGCTGGGTGAGCTGGACCGGAATCTTGATGACGCGGTCGGCTGTCACCGTCGGGCCCGCGTCCCACGCGGCGCTCGCAGGCGGGCTGGGCCAGCGGTCGGCCAGCGCCGGGTGCCGGGCGAGCAGCTCGCCCAGCGTGTCCCTGGTCAGGACGAACGGTAGCCGCAGCTCTTCGTGCGCGACGTCGAGCGCGTTCGTCATCATCTCCAAGGCCCGCCCCGTGTCGTGCGACTGGCCGGCGATCCGGGAGCCGAGCAGCATGGCCTCCACCAGCACGTAGCGGCTGAGGTGCCCGTCCGTCACGCCCAGCGCGCCGCGGATGCTCTGCCGCGCGCTCTGCAGGTCGCCGAGTGCCAGGTACGCCCGGGCGCACGGCACGTCCGCGAGCGCGGCGAGCCTGCCCTTGCGGTGGGGCTCGAAGTACCTGAGGGCGCCCTGGGGCCGCCCGAGGCTCGTCTCGACCTCGCCGAAGATGATGTCCCGGTGCGCCTGCAGCAGGGAGGGCGACAGGCCGCCGGTCTCCGACTCCAGGAGAACACGCGCCTCATGCGGCTTGCCCGACAGCGCCAGCACGCTGGCGCGCCATAGGGTGAACGCCGCCCCGAGGCCCTGGTCGGCGCTGACCGCGGCCGGCACCGACGCGTGCCGTAGCTCGCGCGCCGCCGCCGTGAGGTCAGCCTTCTGCACGGACCGGACCGCGGTCGCCAGCCGCAGGGCCGACGGCGTGCGCAGTCCCGGGTGAGCGCGGATCAGCTGGTGCGCCCGCAGGGCCGCGTCGTCGGCGTGACGCGGGCGGCTGCGGTAGGCGTCGACGCAGGCGATCATGCCGAGCACCTCCGCCTGCAAGCGCACGGTGCCCCCGCGCTGCGCCTGGCTGAGCGCCTCGCTCAGCAGGGCGTCCACATCGTCCGGCGCGCCATCCCAGAAGTGGGTGCTGGCCTTGGCCAGCAGCACGGCCCCGCACAGTCCGGACGGCAGCTGGCCGTTCAGGAGGTGGGCGGCCGCGGTGTCGACGGCCCGCCGGTCACTGGACCGCATGCCCAGCATCAGCTCGACGAGCGCGGCGGTCCGCCGGGTGCTCTCGTCGGGCCGCATACCCGGGACCGCGGCGTTCTGGAAGCGCTCCAGTTCCACCGCCGCCACCCCCGGGACGGCTGTGGCGGCGCGGAGCACCGCGTCCGCCAGGACGATGTCGGCGTCCCGTGCCGCCGCGCCGTCCGCGGTGACCAGCGGGAGGACGGCTTCTAGCGCGGCGCTCGGAATGTCGCGCTGATGGGCGAACGCGTCCGCCAGCCCGCCCCGGACCAGCATCGCGGCGACGTGGTGCGGATCGCCGGCCATGGCCGACCAGTACAGTGCCCGCTCGTGGTCGCCCTCGTGCGCGAAGCACGACGCGGCGCGCGCCGCGAGCTCCGGCATCGTGCGTTTCCGGTCCCGCCGCAGCAGGTAGCGCAGCACCTCGGCGAAGATCCGGTGGTAGCGAAATCGCGTTCCCGCCGGGTCGAGGGCGACGACGAACCAGTTCCCCCGGGCAAGCTCGGTGAGCATCTGCCCGGCGCCATCGAGGCCGGTGATCGCCTCGGCCAGCGGCGCGGTCACCTCGTCGAGGAAGCTGGTCTCGATCAGCAGGCGGCGGTGGGTGTCCGGAAGCTGGGCGAGCACCTCGGCCGTGAAGTATTCGCCGACGCCCCCATAGTCGAATGAGAGCTCATCCACGAGCTGGTGCGGCGCGGGTGAATGCTCCATCCGCATGGCGGTGAGCTGCACGCCGGCGGCCCAGCCCTCGGTGCGCGCGGCGAGCGCGTTTTCGGCGGACACCGGCAGCCTGACCTGGTGCGCGATGAGCACCTCGTGGATCTCCCCCAAGGTCATGGCGAGGTCGGGCACGCGAATCTCGCGCGTCTGGCCGGCCAGGCGATACCGGTGCAGCGGCAGCGGCGGGTCGTGGCGCGCGCTGAGCACCAGGTGCAGCCGGGGGCTGCCGTGGCACACGAGCTGGTCGAGGAGATCGATGATCTCCGGCGAGGTGAGGACATGGGCGTCGTCGATGGCGAGCACGACGGGCGCCCGCCGGTCGGTCAGCTGCTCGCGCAGCCAGTACACGAAATCGGCGACCCCGGCCTGGTCCACGTCGGGGAAGTCCAGGCGCGGCACGCGGAGCGCGGCCGTGAGCAGCGCGCGGAACCGCGCGGGCTCGTTATCGTCCGGCGTGGGGCAGAGCCAGGCGACATGGCTGCGCCTGCGCCGCGCCCACTCCGCCAGCAGGACGGTCTTGCCCGCCCCCGGTCCCGCCGACAGCAGGACCAGCGGCACGTCGGACGCCTTGTCCATCGCCGTCAGCAAACGCCGACGGGTGATATGGCACGGCGGTTCCAGCGGAACGGCAAGCCGTGCACCGGCGAGCTCATGCAGCATGGGCGGCTCCCCTCGCAGTCCCCTTCACAGTCCCCACCTGGCCTTTTGCCCGGCCTGGGTACCTGCGCACCTTCCGTTGCTGCCGTGGCTACCGTAACTCACTCACGCTCGAAGCACGAGCCCGGGGTATCTACTTATTACTCTTAGCCACCATTTATGCACAGCCTGATCACCCTGATTCCTGTCGCCCGCCCTCCTCTCACCCCAGGCGAATGACCCGCCGCGCCGTCTGCGGCCAGCCTCGACCGCGCGTTTGAGCATCCTCGCGAACCGGCCCAAACGCGCAAAAGAGCCGCCTATGGCGTGTTCGATTGCGCATTCGAGCCCGCCGGTCCACGTGCTCGAATGCGTATTTGGGCCCGCTGGGCTGGGCACGCCGAGCCGAGTTGGGCCCGCTGGGTACGCTCAGCCGCCCAGCGAAACCCCCGCCAATCAGAAGTCCGCCACCACCGGGATGACCTCGCTGCCGATCACGTCCAGCGGTGCCACGTCCCAGACGCCCGCGACCGGGCCGATCGCCGCGTCGAAACCGAGTTCGGCGAGCCTGCCGAGGTCGTCGACGATGCGGGCGGTGCCGTGACTGGCGTCGAACGGGTACGCGGCCGTCTTGTAGATCGTGTCGTAGTCCCGGCCGATCACCTCGCAGTGCCGCCGCAGCACGTCGAGCTTGTGCTTCTCGTCCCGGCCCGCGAACAGGTTGCACGCGTCGGCGTATTGCGCCACGAGCCGCAGCGTCTTCCGCTCCCCGCCGCCGCCGATCATGATCGGGGGGTGCGGCCTGGTCAGGGACTGCGGCGAGTTGAGCGGGCGCGCGAGATGGTAGTGCGCCCCGTCGTAGGGTTCCTCGTCGCCGTGCCACATGCGCAGGCAGACCTGGAGGGTCTCCTCAAGGCGCTCGAAACGCTCGGCGACCGGCGGGAAGGGGATACCGAGGCCGCGGGATTCCTCCGCGTTCCAGGCGGCGCCGATACCGAGCCACGCCCGCCCGTCCGATAGCACGTCCAGGGTCGTGACGATCTTGCCCAGTATCCCGGGCTCCCGGTAGACGGCCCCGGTGACGAGCGTGCACAGCGCGGCGTGCCTGGTGTGCGCGGCGATGTACCCGAGGGTGGTGTACCCCTCCAGCATCGCGTCCTCGGTCGCCCCGACGCCGGAAATCTGGAAGAAGTGGTCCATCACCGTGATCATCTCGAATCCGGCGTCGTCCGCGGTCCGCGCCACGACGGCCAGGTCCCGGCCGAGCCGCTCCGGCCCGCACGGCGTGCTGAAGTCAGGTATCTGCAAGCCGATCTTCATCGGATACCTCCCTCGGCCCAGCCTCTCACGGCCCAGCCTCTCACGGCTCCAGCCTCGGCACGAGCGGCGCCGGCGCCGGGATGGCCCCCGACGGGTCAGCCGCGCACTGGCGGATGACCCGCGACGCCGTTCCGGGCAGGAACGGAGCCAGGTTCGCGCCGATCGCCTGGCAGGCGCGCAGCAGCACGGACAGCACGGCTTCGAGTTCGTCGCGGCTTCCGTCCCTGGCCAGATCCCAGGGGCGGGCGTGGTTGACGTAGCGGTTGGCCTCGTCGGCGATCGCCCAGACCGTGCCGGTGGCGCGGCGGAAGTCGAAGTCCGCCAGCGCCGACGCGATCGCCGCGGGCGCATCGGCGATCGCGTCGGCCAAGGGGGCCGAGCCGGGGGCGGCGGCGGAGGGAGCGGGGACGTGACCGTGGCAGTCGCGGTGAATCATCGTGACGACCCGGTTGACCAGGTTGCCGATGCCGTTGGCGAGCTCGTCGTTGGCGCGGGTGACGAGCCGCGCGTCGGTGAAGTCGGCGTCCGCGCCTTTCGGTACCTCCCGCAGCAGCCACCAGCGGACCGCGTCCGTCCCGTACGCGGCGACGAGGTCAAGCGGGTCGGCGGTGACGCCGCCGGACTTGCTGATCTTGCGGCCGTTCACCGTCAGGTACCCGTGGACCGCGATGTCCGTCGGGACCGCCTCGCCCGTCGACAGCAGCATCGCGGGCCAGTACACGGCGTGGAACCGGAGCACGCCCTTGCCGAGCAGGTGGACCCGCCGTGACGCGCCAGTCCACCAGCGACGCACGCCGTCCTCGCCGGCGGCGGAACCAGCGGAACCGTACCCGAGCGCCGTGAGGTAGTTGCCAAGCGCGTCCCACCACACGTAGATCACCTGGCCGGGATCGCCCGGCACGGGAATGCCCCAGCCGCGGGCCCGCTCCGTGCTGCGCGAGACGGAGAAGTCCGCCAGGCCGGAGTCGATGAACGCGAGGACCTCGTTGCGGCGCTCGGCGGGCTCGACGCGGATGGCGCCGCTGGTGACCAGCTCGCGCAGCTGGCCGGCGTACCGGGACAGGCGGAAGAACCAGTTCTCCTCCGACACCAGCTCGGGAACGGTGCCATGGTCCGGGCAGCGGCCGCCGTCGAGCTCGGCGGGGGCGTAGAACTGCTCGCAGCCGACGCAGTACAGCCCCTCGTAGCGCTTGCGGTACAGGTCGCCCTTGTCCGCGCACGCCCGCCACAGGCGTTCGACGCCCGTGCGGTGACGGGGGTCGCTGCTCGTGCTGATGAAGTCGTCGACCGACAGGTCCAGCAATTCCCGCAGCCCCGTGAACGCGGCGGCGTTGGCGTCCACGAACTCCTGCACGCCGGTCCCGGCGGCCTCGGCCGCCAGGACGCTCTTCAGTGAGTTGTCGTCGGTGCCCGCCTGGAACCGGACATGCTCGCCGGCGCCCCGGTGATAGCGCGCCAGCGCGTCGGCCTGCACGAGCTCAAGGGCGTGACCCAGGTGCGGACGCGCGTTGACAAACGGGATGGTAGTGGTGATGTAAGTGTTGCCCATCGGAACCTCCAGTGGAAACCGGGGCCCTGTCCGGGAAACGAATCAGCGGAAATGAATCGAGGCCCCGTGAACAGGGCCTCGGAAACGAACGTCCGTGCAGCGTCAGCGGCCCCGTGACGGGGGCATCATGACCTGACGGAATGTGTGCATGCATCTATCGTATTCGTTGCGCACAACCGGATTCTTGAGTGGTGATGGCATAGTGACCGATCTCATCGTCGTCGGGGCCGGGCTGGCGGGCAGCGCCGCCGCCTGGGCGGCCGCCAGGCGCGGCCTGGACGTCGTCGTCCTGGAGGCCTTCGAGCCCGGCCACCCGAACGGGAGCTCGCACGGCAGCGCGCGGATCTTCCGCCGCGTCTACGACGATCCGCTGTACGTCCGGATGACCGGCGCCGCGCGCGATCGGTGGCGCGCGCTGGAAGACGAGGCAGGCGAGACCCTGATCACCGTGACCGGCGGTATCGACTTCGGCCCGGCCCGCGGCGCCGAGGGGCTGTTCGAGGTGGTGAGATCCTGCGACGTGATGGCTGAGGTGGTGCCGGCCGGGGAGGCACGCGAGCGCTGGCCGGGCTTCGATTTCGGCACCGACCCCGTCCTGTTCCACCCCGAGGCCGGGGCGCTCGACCCCGACCGGGCGGTGGCCGCCATGCTCCGTCTCGCCGCTCGCTGCGGCGCGGAGATCCACTTCCGCGCTCCCGCCACGAGCATCGGGGCGGCGGGCGAAGGCGCGCTGGTCCGCACGGACCGCGGCGAGTTCACCGCGCCGGTCGCCGTCCTGGCCGTCGGCGCCTGGCTCGAGCCGCTGGCCGCGCACCTGGTGCCGCTCCCTGACCTGCGGGTCACTCAGGAGCAGATCCTTCACCTCGAGCAGCGCACCCCGCCCGGCCCCTGGCCCACCTTCATCTACGACGACGCGGCCACCATTTTCTACGGCCTGCTCGGCGGCCGCGACGGGGGAGTGCCCGGCGCGGTCAAGATCGGCGAGCACCACGTCGGCCGGGTGACGACAGCGGCCGGCCGCGACTTCACCGCCGACCCCGGCAGGCGGCAGCGCATCCTGGACTTCGCGGCCCGCTGTCTCCCCGGGCTTGATAACAGCAAGATGTGGGGCGAGGCCACCTGCCTGTACACGACGACGGCCAACCAGGATTTCCTGCTGGACCGCCACGGCCCGTTCGTCCTCGCCTCGGCCTGCTCCGGTCACGGAGCCAAGTTCGCCCCGCTCCTCGGCGAGATCATCGCCGGCCTGGCCGCCGGCGAACCGTCGCCCGACCCGAGATTCACCCTCGCCGCACACCTGGCCGCGCACCGCGCTGACAGCGATTAGCCATCACGTTCCAGGCCGCTCGCCCAGCGCCGGTCCCTCGGCCCGCTGTTCCCGGAAAGTCACACGCCGGTGAAGGCGGTGGGCACGATCTCGCCGACGGGACGTCCGCCGCCGAGTACGGCCGTGGTGGCGAGCTCCGCCGGCGGCTCGGCGCCGAACGCGCGCATGATGGCGACGCTGACCGGCGTCCGGGCACGCGAGTTGCCGTCGTCGATCTTGATCGCCGCCGCGCTGCCGTCGGCCAGGGCGAACGCGTCGACGCCCTCCGCGCCCGCCTTGAGCAGCAGGCCCGGCACCGACGTCATCAGCTTGTACTCGTCGCGGGTGGTGCCGCTGGTCCACTCGGGGAACTTCCGCATGGCGTCGGCGACCTTGCGCTCGGGGGTGCCGGGCTCGGCCAGCACGAGGGCGCGGAACGCCCGGGCGACCCCGGCCAGCGTCAGCCCGAAGATCGGTGCCCCGCACCCGTCCACGCCGGTGACGAGCACCGGCTCCTGGGCGAGTTCCTCCACGGTCTTGCGGATATGCCGCTGCAGCGGGTGGCCGGGGTCAAGGTAGGTCGCGGTCGGCCACTCGTTGGCGATGCAGGTCGCGAGCATCGCGGCGTGCTTGCCGGAGCAGTTGAACCTGATGCGGCTCTCCGGCTCGTCGCTCTCCCTGATCAGGCGCCGAGCCGTCTGCTCGTCGACGGGCAGTGACGCGGGGCACCGCAGGTCGTCCTCGGTGAGCCCGGCCAGGTCGAGGATGTCCCGCGCGCCCTTGGCGTGGAAGTCCTCGCCGGAGTGGCTCGCCGCCGCGAGCGCGAGCAGTTCCCCCTCCAGCGGCAGGCCGGCGCGGAGCATCGCCGCGGCCTGCATCGGCTTGTTCGACGACCGGGGGAACACCGGGGTGTTCGCGTTGCCCGCGGTGAACGCGAACGTGCCGTCGGCGTTCAGCGCCGCGACCGCGCCGCGATGGCGGGATTCGGTGAACCCGGACCGGACGACCTCGGCGAGCACCGGGTTAGCGGACATGTCATGCAGGATCACGGACACATTATCGCGGCTGCTCGCGCGGGCCGTGGGCAATACATGCCGATCTGTCCGTCGAGTCCGTGTTCCTCCCGTGGGTTGCGCTCGGCCTGCGGGTGCCGCGGTGAATCCCGCGTCGGCGAGCGCGCTGAACACGTCGCCGATCGGGTGGCGCCAGAACTGCTGGGAGACTCCCACGGCGCGGATCGCCCACCGGTAGGCTCGGGCGCTATGCGGGCAGTCGTGCAGCGAGTCAGCCAGGCGAGCGTGACCGTCGACGGGCAGGTCGCCGGGGCGATCGATGAGGCGGGCCTGGTCGTCCTCGTCGGGATCACGCACGACGACACGCCGGAGAAGGCGCGGAAGCTCGCCGCGAAGCTGTGGGGGCTGCGCATCCTCGACGGCGAGAAATCCTGCTCCGACGTCAACGCCCCGCTGCTGGTGATCAGCCAGTTCACGCTCTACGCGGACACGAACAAGGGCCGGCGGCCCGCCTGGAGCAACGCCGCTCCCGGCCCCGTCGCGGAACCCCTGGTGGACGCCGTCGTCGGTGAGCTCCGGGCACTCGGCGCGCAGGTCGCGACCGGCATCTTCGGGGCCGACATGAAGGTCGCCCTCATCAACGACGGCCCGATCACGATCATCCTCGACCTCTAACCGCGCGTTTAACTCCCGCGTTCAGGCGGCTCCCGAGCGTGCTCATAAGCGCATTCGGGCCCCCTCTCAAGGGCGCTCAAAGGCGCGTTCGCGCCCGCTATGGCGTGTGCAAAAGCGCATTCGAGCCCGTTGCGGCGCGGGTTCAAAGGCGCGTTCGAGGCCGTGGCGCGGCGGCGCCGGGGGAGTGGCCGGGGGAGTGGCGGTGCCGGGGAGCGGGACCGGGGTCAGCTGGCGGAGACCTTCGCCGGGGTGAGACCGGCGTCTTCGCACTGCGGGCGGCCGAGCAGGGAGATCCTGTCGTCGTGGCGGTAGGCGGAGCGGCAGAACGACTTCGCGCCGGCGCCGCAGTAGTGGATGAGCGAACCGCCCGTGGAGCTCGCGACCGTGAAGTTCACGCAGCCGTTCGCCGACGCGCCGTACTTGTCGTGGCCGACCGCGCTCCAGATGCCGAGCCCGACACCGAGCGCCACGATGACCGCGCCGACGGCGATCAGGATTCGCTTTCCGCGGGTGGAAAGCGACGGCCCGGCCAACTGGTCCGCGCCGAGGCTCGTTTTGCTGTACATCGGCCGCCCTTTCGCGTCAAAAGGCCATTGTAGAAGTTCACGCTGAGCGAGCGTGCCCTGGTAGGCGGGCGGATGCCAAGGTGTTACGGTCGGAAATCCAGACACGAAAAGTTCCCGGGCGAACGCGTGCCGGGAACACGAGGGTGGGAAATCATGGTCACGCGTGACAGCGTCTGGCCCGAGGGGACACCGTGCTGGGTGGACCTCGGCGCCGGCGACATTCCGAGAGCGATCTCCTTCTACAGTGCGGTATTCGGCTGGGACATTCCGCCGGGGCCGCCGGAAGTGGGCGGTTATTCCGTCGCCAGCCTCGGCGGCCGCGACGTCGCGGGAATCGGGCCGAAGATGGGTCCGGACGACGCGCCTACCAACTGGACGGTCTACCTGGCGGCCGATGACGCCGACGCGACCGTCGCGAAGATCACGAGCGCCGGCGGCCGTCTGCTGATGGAGCCGATGGACGTCATGCGGTTCGGCCGGATGGCGATCGCGGCCGACATCACCGGCGCGGCCTTCGGCGTCTGGCAAGGGCGCGAGCAGACCGGCGTCGGCGTCGCCAACGCGCCCGGCGCGCTGACCTGGAACGAGCACTTCAGCCGGGACTTCGAGGGCGCGAAGGCGTTCTACGGGGCGGTGTTCGGCTACGAGTACGGCGACATGAGCAGCGACCAGTTCACCTACGCGACGCTGCTCCTGCACGGACACGAGGTGGGCGGCATCGGCGCCTACCCCGCCGGCACTCCGGAATCGACGCCGTCGTCGTGGAACACGTACTTCGGCGCCGCCGACACCGACAAGTCGGTGCAGCGGGTGGCGGAGTCCGGCGGCGCGGTCGTGCGCCCGGCCACCGACAGCCCGTACGGCCGGGTGGCCGTCGTCACCGACGACCAGGGCGCGGCCTTCAGCCTGATCTCGGTATCGCCGGGCGGGGCGGCACAGGGCGGCTAGGCGCTAGGCCCGTTCCTCGTCGACCGGCGGCGTGCCGTGCGTGTGGAACGAGTCGATCGTCTTCAGGCCCCAGGCCTGCCCCTTGGCCCGCTCGGCCTGCGTCCAGGTGACCGTCTTCCAGTCCGGCGCGTAGATCAGGCGGCCGACGGGGTTGCACAGCTCGATCCGGTTGCCGCCCGGCTCGTACAGGTAGAGGAAGAACGTCTGCTGGATCGCGTGCTTGTGCGGCCCGGTCTCGATGAACACGCCCTTTTCCAGGGCGATGTCCGCCGCGCGGAGGATGTCCTCGCGCGTGTCGGTCTTGAACGCGACGTGATGCAGCCGCCCCCGTGAGCCGGTCCAGTCGTTGGTGTAGACGACGTCGTAGGACTTCTGCGCGAAGTGGGTCCACACCGCGGAGTAGGAGCCGTCGTCCTGCTGGATCCGCTCGGTGATCCGCGCGCCCAGCTGCGCGACCATGAAGTCGCCGCACGACCCGGAGTCCTGGGCCAGGTAGTTCACGTGGTCCAGGTAGCGGACGGAGACGCCGCGCGCCGGGTAGGCCTGTGCCTGGTTTTTCAGTGACGGCTTCAGCTCGTCGGGCGCGACGTACCACTCGGTGTCGTAGTACAAGTCCATCTCGTGCCCGTCCGGGTCGTAACACGAGTAGACCTTCCCGATGCCGGGGTCGCCGTCCTTCCAGCCGATCCCGCGTCCCGCGGCCTCCAGCGCCTTGACCCGGCGGTCGAGCGCCTCCTGGCTCTCGGCGCGCAGCCCGACCCGGCGGATGCCGGACGTGGCGTGCCCGGTGAGCTTCACGGTGTGCCGCTCGTAGTCGTCCCAGGTCCGCAGGTAGACCGAGTCGCCCTCGCGGCTGACCTCCGTCAGCCCGAGCACCTCGGTGAAGAACCAGGTGGACTGCTCCAGCTCAGGCGTCAGCAGCTCGACGTACGACAGATGGGCGATGTCGTGCAGTGGCGGATTTGACATGCTTGCCTCCAAAAGCAATTACCGGGCGAACACGACGCCGTCGAGGAGCCTGCGCGCCGTGCGCACGACACCGGAACGCGGGATCTTCGGCGGGGTCACCGCCGCGTCCAGGCGACTCGTGTACCCGCACGGGGATGAAGGTGCGCGTGCTGCCGGGGGTCGGGGAGCCCATGACCCGCAGCAGCAGGTCATCGCGCTCCGCGGCATCGGCCGGGAGGTCCGGCGCGAGGAAGTAGGCCCCTTGGACGTCCCGCCCCGCATGAGCATCGCGCGGATGCCTGCGCAGTCGGCTGCGACGTTAAAGATGGTCATTCCGGGATTTCGCCTGCCCGGCGCGCGTACTCGGCGGCGGTGATGTACTCGACCGAGGTCAGCTTGGGCCGCAGGCCGTACAGGTCGAGGCCGAGGATGCCGTCGGCGAGCTGCTTGCGGGTCTCCTCCTCCTTGGCGGCGCGCGACCGCGACGCGGCAACCGCGTTCGCGACGTCCACGCGGGGGACGGCGCAGACGCCGTCGTCGTCGGCGACGATCGCGTCACCCGGCCTGATCGTGACGCCGCCGATCGCGACCGGGACGTTGACCGCCCCCGCCGTCTCCTTCACCGTGCCCTGGGCGCTGACGTTGGCGGTCCAGGCGGGGAACTCCATCTCGCGCAGCTCGTGGGTGTCACGAAGTCCGGCCCCCATCACGATCCCGCGGACTCCGTGTGCGGCCAGCGACGTGGCGATGAGCTCACCGAAGTAGCCGTCGGTGCTCGGCGATGACGACGTGACGACCACGATGTCACCAGGTCTCGCCTGCTCGACGGCGACGTGCAGCATGAGGTTGTCGCCCGGCCAGCACACGACGGTCAGCGCGGTGCCCGCGACGCGCTTGCCCGCCTGGACCGGCCGGATCGCCGGGCCGAGGTAGCCGCGGCGGCCGATCGCCTCGTGCACGGTCGCCGTGCCGTATCCGGCGAGCATGTCGACCAGGGCGAGGTCGGCGCGGGGCGGATCGGTGACGACGACGTTCAGCATGAGTTCCGCGCCTCTGTTTTCCCGGGGTTGTGTGAGTTGCCAGTGTTGTGTGAGTTGCCAGTGCTGCGTGAGTTGCCGGTGGCCCGCAGCGCGGTGATGACGCTGGCCAGGTGCTGGCGGGTCGCCCGGTCGGCGGCCTCGGGGTCGCGGCCGGTGATCGCGTCGATGATCGCGAGGTGCTCGCCGAGGGACTGACCGGGCCGGCCGGGGCGCTGCGCGAGCTGGAACTGGTGCCGGACGAGCTGGGCGTTCAGCCGGTCGAGGAGGCCGACCGCGACCGTCTGGCCGGAGAAGACGCGAACGGTCCGGTGCAGTTCGGTGTTGGCCGCGGAGTACTTGAGCGGGTCGCCGTCGGCGACGGAGCGCCTGAGCCGCTCGGCGAGCTCGCGGAGGGTGGCGGCCTGCTCGTCGTCGAGCCGTTCGGCGGCCTTGACGGCGCACAGTGCTTCCAGGGCCATCCGGCATTCGGTGATCGCGACGGCTTCGTCGGTGGTCACGACGCGGACGCGGGCGCCCTTATTCGGCACCCGTTCCACGAGCCCCTCGGTCGTGAGCTCGATGAGCGCGGCCCGCAGGCTCGCCCGGGTAACGCGCAGGTGCGCCGCCAGTTCCTCTTCGACCAGCCGCTGGCCCGGCGCGACATCGCCGCCGAGAATGGCCTGCCGGAGAGCGGCGATGGCGTGCGCTCGCGCTGGTTCCCCCGCCCGGGGGCTGTCCGCCCTGGAGTTATGCACACTGGGCCCGTCCGTCTGAGGTCTGGGCATATCGCGAGGCTAACGACACCCGCGGAGGATTGTCAACAATGTCGCAACCAGTGGGTGCGCGCAGAAAGCAACAACGAGCCGAATGCGCGTACCCGGGGGAATTCTCGCGCGACGGCCGGTAGGATCGCACGCCGCGCAAATACAGCGGGCAGCCTTGCGCGCCCGCGGGCTCGCGCTGATACTTGGAGGCATTATGTTACTTCCCGCTAAATATCCGCTCCGCCCAGTAAACCGCTGCGCGCCGCCATCCAGGCGCGCCGGTGATCCCACGGGAAGCATGAGGCATGGGCTGGTACACCACGGCTGAGCTGGACAAGTTCTTGACGGCGACCGGTGGCTATCTGCGTGAGCGCGCCGCGGACAACTTCACGCTGCTGTCGGCGGCACAGGACGCCCGTAAGGCCGGGACGGCGAATGCCGAGGCGACGCGCGGACGCGCGGACGCCCTGTATGGCTGGTGGGCGCCGCAGGACGGCGCCGAGCCGCGCGGGGCCTTCCTGAACGATTCCTCGGGGCGGCTGATCATCGCGGGGCGGGCGCCCGAGCCGGCCGCGGCGCTCGCGGCGACGCTCGCGCGGGCGGGACGGACCGGGTGGGCCGTGTCCGGCGTGGACGCGCCGGCGGCCGCCGCCGACGCCTTCGCGGCCGCGTGGAGCCAGCGGTCCGGCATGGCCGTCAAGGTACATCGCACCAGCCAGGTCTTCCGGCTCGCGGGCCCGATCCACGACTACGCCGCGCCGGCTGGGCGGGCGCGCCCGGCCACGTGGGCGGACCGCGACGTGCTCGTGGCGTGGATGCGGGCGATGAGCAACGAGGTCGGCAATCTCGGCGTGGCTCCGGAAGCGTCCGCCGACGACCTGCTCGGCTACGAGGGCGCCGCGCTCTGGGAGGCCGGCAACGCCCCGGTCGCGATGGCGATCGTCACCCGCCCGGTAGCGGGAGTGGTGCGCGTCACCGCCGTCTACACGCCGCCGCAGCATCGCGGCCGCGGGTACGGCATGGCCGTGCTGATCGCCGTCTCGCGTGCCGCGCTGGTCGGGCGGGCACGTGAGGTCGTGGTGCTCGTCGACCGGCTGCGGCCGCTGCGCCGCGCCCTGCGGCTCGGCTTCGAACTGGCGGGGGAGCGATCCTTGCTGTCGTTCGGCCCGCCCACCGGCCCGCTGCCGGTGCAGCGCCCGAGCGGGCCCATGCCCCGCATCCCCTGAGCACGAGCGGCCCCTGAGCACGAGCGGCTAGGCTCACGGGTGTGACCACGCAGACCACGAACGAGCAGACACCGGCGGCGCAGGCGGCCACGGCCGGTACGGCCGCGGCATCGACGGCGCCCACGGGGCAGGCGGCCGCCGGGCAAGCGGGCCAGCGGCCCTCCCTGGTCAAGCGGATCGCCGGCGAGCTCGCCGTCCGCGACTGGCAGGTCGCCGCCGCGGTCGAGCTTCTCGACGGCGGCGCCACCGTCCCGTTCATCGCCCGTTACCGCAAGGAAGTGACCGGCACCCTCGACGACGCGCAGCTGCGCACGCTCGAGGAGCGGCTGCGCTACCTGCGCGAGCTGGAGGAGCGGCGGGCGGCCATCCTGACCTCGATCGAGGAGCAGGGCAAGCTCACCGGCGAGCTCCGGGCGCAGATCGAGGCGGCCGAGACCAAGGCGCGCCTGGAGGACCTGTACCTGCCGTACAAGCCCAAGCGGCGGACCAAGGCCCAGATCGCCCGCGAGAACGGCCTCGAGCCCCTGGCCGACCTGCTGCTGTCCGCGCCGGACAACGACCCGCGGACCGCGGCGGCCGCGTACCTCACCGAGAACGTCGCCGACGAGGCGGCCGCGCTCGACGGCGCCCGCGCCATCCTCGTCGAGCGGTTCGCCGAGGACGCCGACCTCATCGGCGAGCTCCGCGAGCGCATGTGGGGCCAGGGCGAGCTGGTCGCGAAGGTCCGCGAGGGCAAGGAAGAGGACGGCAAGAAGTACTCCGACTACTTCGACGCCGCCGAGCCGTTCACGCGGCTGAAGGCCCACCGCGCCCTCGCCATGTTCCGCGCGGAGAAGGAAGAGGTCCTCGACCTGACGTTCTCCCCGGTGAGCACCGCCGGCCTGGTCACCGCGGCCGACGGCGGGACCGCCCTGGAGACGGAGCCCGACGCGGACTACACGCGGCCGATCGCGTCCCGCTTCGGGATCTCCGACCTCGGGCGCCCGGCCGACAAGTGGCTGCAGGACACCGTCCGCTGGGCCTGGCGCACGCGTATCCTCGTCCACCTCGGGATCGACCTGCGGATGCGGCTGTGGCTGGAGGCCGAGACCGAGGCCGTCGACGTCTTCGCCGCCAACCTCCGCGACCTCCTGCTGGCGGCGCCGGCCGGCCAGCGCGCCACCATGGGCCTCGACCCCGGGCTGCGCACCGGCACCAAGGTCGCGGTCGTCGACAACACCGGCAAGGTGGTCGCGACCCACACGATCTACCCGCACGTGCCGCACAACAAGTGGGACGAGTCGCTGGCGGTGCTGGCGAAACTGGCCGCGCAGCATCACGTCGAGCTCATCGCCATCGGCAATGGCACCGCCTCCCGCGAGACCGACAAGCTCGCCCTCGAGCTCATCAAGGCCCATCCCGAGCTGAACCTGACGAAGGTCGTCGTCTCCGAGGCGGGCGCGTCGGTGTACTCCGCGTCGGCGTACGCCTCGGGCGAGTTGCCGGAGCTCGACGTGTCGCTGCGGGGCGCGGTGTCGATCGCCCGCCGCCTGCAGGACCCGCTGGCCGAGCTGGTCAAGATCGAGCCGAAGTCCATCGGCGTCGGCCAGTACCAGCACGACGTCTCCGGCACCAAGCTGGACCGGTCGCTCGACGCCGTCGTCGAGGACTGCGTGAACGCGGTCGGCGTCGACCTCAACACCGCGTCCCGGCCGCTGCTGTCCCGGGTGTCGGGCATCACCGACGGCCTGGCCGGCGCGATCGTCGCCCACCGGGACGACAAGGGCGCGTTCACCACCCGCGAGGAACTGAAGCAGGTGCCGCGCCTCGGCCCGAAGGCCTTCGAGCAGTGCGCCGGCTTCCTGCGCATCCCGGCCGGCGCCGACCCGCTCGACGCCTCTGGCGTGCACCCCGAGTCCTACCCGGTGGTGCGCCGGATCCTGACCGCGACCGGGGCCGAGATGAGCGGGCTCATCGGCAACACGTCCGTGCTGCGCGGCCTCAACCCGGCCGAGTTCACCGATGAGGCGTTCGGCCTCCCGACGGTGAACGACATCCTGCACGAACTGGAGAAGCCGGGCCGTGACCCGCGTCCGGAGTTCCAGACCGCGACGTTCGCCGAGGGCGTCGTCACGCTCGAGGACCTCGAACCCGGCATGGTACTGGAGGGCCAGGTCACGAACGTGGCGGCGTTCGGCGCGTTCGTCGACATCGGCGTCCACCAGGACGGCCTCGTCCACGTGTCCGCGATGTCGTATGACTTCGTCTCCGATCCGCGCTCGGTGGCCAAGTCCGGCGACGTCGTCCGGGTAAAGGTGCTGTCGGTCGACATCCCGCGCAAGCGCATCTCCCTGACGATGCGCCTCGACGACCCCGCCGACGGCGGTTCCCCGCGCGGCCACCGCCCCGGCCCCCGAACGAACCGCGGTGACTCCCGCCCGTCCCGTGACTCGTCCGGCCCGGCCGGCGGCAGCGGCGGTCAGGGCGGTGGCGCCCCGGCCGGAGGTGGCGGTCCGTCCGGAGGTGGCGGTCCGTCCGGTGGCGGCGGCGACCGTCGTGGCGCCGGCCAGGGTGGCGCCGGCCATGGTGGCGGCGAACGCCGCGGCGGCGGCGAACGCCGTGGCGGCGGCGAACGCCGTGGCGGCGGTCAAGGCGGCAGCGGCGGTCAAGGCGGTGGCGGCGAACGCCGTGGTGGTCAAAGCGGCAGCGGCGGTCAAGGCGGCGATCGTCGGGGCGGCGGTGGCGGCGATCGTCGCGGTGGTGACGGCAACCGTGGTGACGGCAACCGTGGTGACGGCAACCGTGGTGACGGCCCGCGTGGCGACGGGCGCCGTGGCGGCTCGGCCGCCCCGGTGAACAGCGCGATGGCCGAGGCCCTCCGCAAGGCCGGCCTCCTCAACGATTCCGGTTCGACGGGAACGGGTAATTCCGGCAATTCCGGCGGCGGCAAGCTCCGGCGCCGCGACGACCGCCCCTGAAAGCGCCTGACCAGACGTTCTGTGGATTGCTTTGCGCACCCGGGTGTGCAAAGCAATCCACGCAAGCGGTGGTCGTCCATGCCGCGCGATTAACACGGGCAGTTCAAGGTCCCGTGGGTCGTTAGTGCCACGAGGCTCATTCCGGCTGCGAATCCTGGTCTACTGCCTGGATATATCGCCTTATGTCCGGCGCTTAATGGCCCTCAATGTGCCCTGACCGGCATCATTTTCATGATCGTGGGTCATTAATGCCAAATAGTGGCACTTTCGACCCGTGATCATGAAATGCATACCCTGGTAGGGGTATCCCGAAATGCGCGTCTCAGAATGGTATTTCGTGATAAATCGGGCCTGCCAGGAGCGTCGAATTCGTGCTTTGGCGCAAATGACCCATGAACTGTGGGGCGGGCATGCGGAAGAGCCTGCGGGACGGGTCCGGGGAGGGAAGAGCCTGGGGGAGGACTGGGGAAGAGCCTGCGGGACTGCCCGAGACAGAAGGTGCGGGGGGCGCCGGGCCCCGGGGTGTTGAATGGTCCTCATGGCTGACATCGCGAGGTTCAGGGGACTGGTCGGGCAGGATCACGGGCTCGTCTCGGTGTC
>Ga0210389_10001346_pt1 | contig 20012 bp, 17 predicted proteins | sample IncBWH28OmetaG_FD_160127 | JGI IMG/M metagenome (GOLD analysis project Ga0210389, IMG submission 160127) | Forest soil microbial communities from Barre Woods Harvard Forest LTER site, Petersham, Massachusetts, United States - Inc-BW-H-28-O ...
TACCAGGAAAACTTTTTTCACTTTTTGAGGATCTTGCGACCCAATAAAATGCAGCAGATCATTATAGTCGCCGTGCGCGCTCATGGATTTGATAGCCTGGACCTGCGCAACCACTTGAAATCGTTCTCCGAAAATGGAAACTTCCCTATCGCCCCGCAGCAAACGGCCGCCAAGAGAATTAGGTTCGCAGTAGCCTGTCATTAGTATCGTACAGTTTTCTTTGCCGATGTTATTTTTGATGTGATGTTTTACCCTTCCGGCCTCTGCCATTCCGGAGGAAGAAATAATTACACAGGGCGCCGGATCGTCGTTTAACGCCTTTGACTCCTCGGCTGATTCGACGAAATGCAGGCCCTTAAAGGAAAACGGATTGGCGTCAACTTTTAAAACATCGCTTACCTCCTTATTATAAACTTCAGGATGAGCCATTATTACCCGCGTGGCTTTTTCCGAAAGCGGGCTATCAACATAATATTTCAAATCGGGAAGAACACCTTTTAACTCCAGGTGGTTTAACGCATACAACAGCTCCTGGGTGCGGCCTACGCTAAAGGCAGGCATAATTACTTTTCCTTTTTTATTGATGCACGTGTCGGTGATTATTTCAAGCAGCTTGTCTTCTATCGAACCGATCTCTTTGTGCAGCGAATCGCCATAGGTCGATTCCATCAAAATATAATCCGCCTGCGGGAATGTTTGCGGGCTCTTTAAAAGGAGGTCGCCATATCGTCCCACATCCCCACTGAAGGTAATGTGCGTGTCTTTTCCATCTTCTGTTACCACCACATGTATAGCCGCACTGCCGAGTAAATGGCCGGCATCGGTAAATTGAAATTTTAGATTTGGCGTTATCGCATATTGCTGTTGGTAGTCAACAGTTTTGAATAATTTTAGCGATTCCGTTACATTATCTTCCGTGTACAGCGCGGTTAACAACGGAAGGTTATTTTTTTGCCGGTGCTTGTTGCTGTATGCGGTATCCTGTTCCTGTATCCTCGCTGAGTCCATCAGCATAATTTCAACAAGGTCTAAAGTCGGCGGCGTGCAAAATATAGTGCCCTTAAAGCCCTCGGCAACCAAACGGGGTATTAGTCCGCAATGATCGATATGCGCATGCGAAAGGATCAAAAAGTCTATCTTTTGAGGATTGAAGCCGAAGTGTTCGTTTAAATCATCAGTATGTTCGCCCATGCCCTGGAACATGCCGCAATCCAGCAATATGCGGGTATTGTCGGCCAAAGTGAGCAAATGCTTGCTGCCGGTAACCGTGCGGGCAGCGCCATGAAAAGTTATTGTCATTGGTTAGTTTGAGAGATGGAAAGCTACAAAATCAATTTATAAAAATAAAAACTAAATATTTAGTTGTTAAATTGATTTTTATCCCTAACTTAGTGTGACAGTTATAACAAGTTGTAGAAGTTGTAAGGGTTGCTGACATGAAACATCCCCCTAACTTCTACAACCGTTACAACCTTTCTTACCTTTACAACTAAAATGGAAATCAAAGAATTAACCCGTGCCGAAGAGCAAATTATGCAAGTGCTTTGGCAACTGCATAAAGGGTATGTAAAAGATGTGCTGGAGGTGCTCCCCGAGCCCAAACCAGCTTACAACACAGTGTCGACCATTATCCGCATCCTGGAAACCAAGGGTTTTGTGGGTCATACCGCGTTTGGAAAAAGCCACGAATATCACCCGGTGATCAGTAAGGAGCAATACCAGAATTTCGCCACCGACAAACTGATGAGCGGCTATTTTGACAATTCGGTAAAACGCATGTTCTCCTATTTTGTGAAAAAAGAGAAGATCGATTTAAAGGAGGCTGACGAGATTATGAAACTGATTGAAAAATTTAAAGAAAAATAACTATGACCTGGTGGCAATACCTGATGCTGGTAAACATTTACCTGCTATTGTTTTACGCGTTTTATGCGTTACTGCTTAGCCGTGAAACTTTCTTTCAGCTCAATCGCATCTACCTGGTGGCAGCGGCGTTGCTCTCGTTTTTTATCCCAATGATACAGGCTGACTGGGTGAGAAATTTGTTTATTACCCAAAAAGTACAATACACCATTTACAGCAGCCCGGTTTTGAACTACCGTTTTACCCCTGTTCAGGATACGCATTTTACCATCGGGCAGTTATTGGCTATTATCTACCTGGGCGGGATCATGTTTCTGTTGGCCAGGTTTGCATGGCAATTGCTGGCCTTAAGGCGGATCATCAGCAGGCCGGCACAGTCCGTAGCCTACTCATTTTTCAAGCAAGTGAAACTGGGCGATGAGCAAGAACATCGCCAGGTGATCGCTGCGCATGAAAACGTTCACGCGCGCCAGTGGCATTCGGCGGATGTGCTTATCATGGAAGCTTTGATGATCGTCAACTGGTTTAACCCTGTTGTGTACTTTTATCGCTTTGCCATTAAACATATCCACGAATTTATTGCCGACAGGCAGGCTGTGAAATCCGGAACGGACAAGGCGGACTACGCGATGATTTTGCTGAGCCAAACCTTTAACACGCCCGCACACCAATTGGTTACGCCGTTTTTTAATAAAAGCTTGTTAAAGCAGCGCATCATCATGCTGCAAAAAAACAAATCCCAGCGGGTTAGGGTGGCCAAATACTTTTTATCGGCCCCTTTGTTTATGCTGATGCTGATCTTATCGTCCGCCACGGTGAATAACAGCAAGGCTATGCTGGTTATCAACAACAAAGTTGAAAAAGTATTTTTAATTGCACCGGGAAGCCAATCCGGGATTAAGATGACCTCGTATACAGTAAAGGGCCAAAATGATGCATCACAAAAGCGCCAAAAGGCCTCAAACCCCCTTGCGGCCGCTGACGTCATTTTATTAAATGATACCACCCCTAAAAAAGACGGTCTGGTTTTTACATCAGTTGAACAAGTGCCGTTTTTCCCTGGCGGCGTGGACGCTTTTATGCAATTTTTAGCCAAAAACATCAGGTACCCACAGGAAGCGCGGGAAAAAAACGTTCAGGGTAAAGTAATTATCAGTTTTATTGTTGAAACAGATGGCACCCTAACTAATTTTAAAGTTGTGCGTAGCGTAGGCAGCGGAACCGATGAAGAGGCGGTCAGGGTTTTGGCCATGTCTCCAAAATGGTCGCCGGGTTTACAAAATGGGCATAAGGTGCGGGTAGCTTATGCCGTGCCAATCAACTTTACACTGAGTGCTGATGAGCCGGGGAAAGAAAATAAAAAGGGAGCGGTTGATGAAGACAATGGTAAAAATAGTAACATCGTTATTAATCAAAACGCTGTACCGGATACAGGCAAAAATTCAATCAATAATTATTTAGAAAGCCCGCTCTTTCTTTCAGGCAATCCTCCCCTGTACATAGTCGATGATGTGCAGGTGGACAACCTTAATATTTTGAGACCCGATGATATTCAAAGCATCTCCGTTCTGAAAGATAAAACCCGTACGGCCCTTTATGGCGAAAAGGGTAAGAACGGGGTGATTATTGTTACTACCAAAGGGTATGCACTTAAACATAAGGCAGACGTCATCATCGACAAAAACTAACGCCAATGTTATCCGTGTGATTTTTTTCCGGCCAACTATTTATCCGGATTAATTTTTACTTTTATGTAAAAATCGACCAACCTGATTATGAACTGGAAAATCATCTTTCAATTATCAATTTTTGGATTGATAATGGCCTTCGCCAGTGTGCAGCTTATTCCCGAAAGGATTGAACCGATTTTCTGGCTTTTTATTTTTGCGTTTTGCGCATGGGTGATTGCCAAAGTATGCCCGGGCAAGTACTTTTTACACGGCTTTTTGGTAAGTATGGTAAACTGCATTTGGATAACAGCCGTCCATGTAATTTTTAGGGTAACCTATGTAGCCCATCATCCGCAGATGGCATCGGTGAATACCAATATGCCGGCATCCTTGTTGAGCCACCCAAGGCTGACCATGTTGATCATAGGCCCGATCTTTGGCGCAGGATTTGGCGTTATATTGGGATTGTTTTCCTTTATCGCATCCAAGATCGTAAAGAAAAACCAGGTCATAGTCTAATTTGCCGTCGGCAATTGCCCCATCGCAGCTTTTCCCCGTATCAACATATAAAAACCATAAAGTGAAGTGGCAATGGCTATTCCAGTGCCCACAAAAGCCATCACGAAGTTCGGCGGCATGGTCTTATTCAGCGTAAAAACAAATCCAAGGACAGCAATCAGCGTAGCCCAGCTGGCCAGGTAATAATCAAACTTCCGTTTAAAAACCTTTGCCAGCGGAAAAAAATGGAGACCCACCACCAGCGCGATAGTCGGGATGACCAGGTCAGGGTAACCAAGGTTGACCACGATATTTACCCCGACAAAAATGCCCAATCCTTCGGCGCCGAAAATAATACCAAACCATTTGCCTATTCTTTTTTCTTCGGCCAGGTCAGCCGCTGAAGTTAACGCGGGAAAGTATTTAACCACTCCGAATAGTTTTATCGCCCGGATAACAAATACAATTGCGAATGCTACGAAAACCAGCAGGAAAAACCACCGGGACGTTGCATGTAAGCCGCCAAAAGCTATACCTGTCCACATCAAAGTAAAAAAGGCCATCATACACAGGCCCGTGGCGATGCCTTTTACGGCGGCGGCAGGCATAATGTGTTTTTCGTTGTCCATTTGGCGTAATTTATCGCTCCAGTTTGGCCACCCTTTTTGGGGTATCTTTTCCGGCTACGATGCTCCTCGAACTTAAAGCGATTGCCCGGATGGTTGAGGTAATATTGCCCATGTCCAACGTGCTTACCTCGTCTTTTACGGTATGGTAAAGCTTGTCGATATCGATCTGATCGGTCGATATGGTGTGCGCCGGTACACCTACGCGGGCGAGCGATGCATTGTCGCTGCGATAAAACAGATCCTGGTCAGGGTATGGGTCCGGGTAAAATTTGAAAGCCGTACCGTCGAGGTTCCCCTGGAGGATGGTGCCAAAATCCGATCGCTCAAAGCCCGTAATAAATGCCGAATTCTGGCCGAATTTTGACGGCTTGCCGATCATTTCGATATTAAACATCGCCACCACTTTATCAGGCTCGACTGTGGTCGCAAAATGCTGGGAGCCATATTCACCTATTTCTTCGGCGGTAAAGGCTACAAACACCAGTGTGCGCGCGTTGTTATGCAGTTTTTTAAAATACCGGGCTAGTTCTATGACTGCAGTAGTTCCGGAGGCGTCATCATCGGCGCCATTGGCGATGCTATCGCCCTGAACCGGTTTCAGGATACCCAAGTGATCATAATGTCCCGAAAATACCACATATTCATCAGGTTTCGTTTTTCCGGGTATGATCCCGGCGACATTGAACAGGGGCAATTGTTCTGTCTTCCCGGTATAGGCAACATCAAATGATTTGATATCGTCATGGTTACCCAATACAAAAACCAGCGCCTGGCCGTCGGCCGGTTTGTTGGTTACCGATCCTTTTTTTGAACGGTCACGCAGGGTGTTGAAAATACCGGTGAATTGCGGATCGACCAGGATCAACATTTTTTTTCCGCTGCGCATATAGCCCATATACTCGGTGCGGAAGTTCTTACCGGCGCTTAGCTTCACGATTTCAACGTCGGTATTATTGCTCCAGTTTAGCGATGCCGCGCTCGTGCTTGCAAAAACGCTGTCGGCCGGGATCAGTTTCTGGTTGATCTCAACCAATGTTTTTACCGGGGTAACCCTGGTCATGGTGAAGTTTTGCCGAAAGCCGTCATCGCCCGGAAATGGTTTCAGCCCTATCTTTTTGTACTCGCTTTCAATAAACCTGGCCGCTTTTTCAATACCCGGCGTAAAAGTAGCGCGCCCCTGCATATCGTCAGCCGCAAGAGTACCAATAATACGTTCCACATCGGCTTGCTTAATTAGTTTGTTTACATCTTGCGCAAAACACCGGCCGGCGACAAGAAAACAGATTATCAGGCTTAGTTTTTTCATTTATTTAACTTTTGATGATAACCATGCGTCCCTGAAATCCTGTTGGTCTTTGGTCAGTTGCTTGCCTGCCTTTTCAAAGGTAACGACCTCCAAATAGGGACTTTCCTCCAGTATGATAGTCGTTTCGTGATTGCCCGTGCGATTTTTATAGTTAACTACAATTTTATCACCGATACTTTTTGAAGCAACTATATCGTCAAAGTCTTTTTCTTCTTTTATATCTTTTCCGTCAGCTTTTAAAATAACATCGCCGGCGTCCAAACCGGCTTTATAAATCGGGGTGCCTGTCACGGTGCTGGTCAATATCGGCACGCCTTCGGTTCCGCTTGTACGCGCCTGACCCGATCTTCCCCTGCGGCCGCCGCCGTTCAATGAACCCGCCCAGGCTTTTCCGGGCGCCATTTTTTGAAGCACGAACCCTGCTTTTGCCAATAAAGCTTCGTAGTTATTTTTGTCAACTCCATAAATGTATTTGTTAAAGAAATCAGCCGCAAACTTGGGGTTGTTCGTTACCTTGGCCAGGTCGCTTTGCAGGTCGGGGATGGTATAGGGTTTCATCACTTTGCCGCGGTCGAGCCAAACGGTGCGCATGTAATCATCAAGCGTCAAATTAAATTCGCTGCGTAAACGCAGGTCAAGCGCCAGGGCTGTTGCACCGCCATAGGTATAATAGCTGGTAAAAATATTATTGTCATTATTTGGATCGATAGAGACTCCGGCATCCGCAAATACGGAATACCTGCTCATTTGTGTTTGCGGATATTTCGCGGCGCCGGGCGTATTCAGTACCTGGTTCACCAGGCCGCCGAGGGTACGCGTATATTCTTCAGGTGTATGAAACCCTGAACGCACCAATAGCAATTCGCCATAATATTGCGTAAACCCTTCGGCAAACCACAATTCGCTGCTCATATTGGCGTGTTCAAAATTAAACGGCTCAAGCGACTTTGGGCGAATACGCTTTACGTTCCAGCTATGAAAATATTCGTGTGAAAAAGTGCTTAACAACCTCACTTCGTTTCCTTCAATCTTATCTATCGGCTGAACAATGCAGGTTGAATTCCGGTGCTCCATGCCATCGCCGGAAACTGTTGGGTAAACATCATCCAAAAAGGTGTATTCGCCAAAATCATATTTGGGGAGCTCGCCAAAAACCGCCTTTTCCTCCAGTACCATCTTTTGTACCATTTTACCAAAGTTGTCTATCACCGGCTGCGGGTCGTCAGAATGTACGGTCAAATTTATTTTTTCGGTTTTTCCGTCAGTATTTAACACGTCCCAACTGGTTTCCTTAAAATTGGAAAGCTCGGTGGGGCTGTCCATCATGTATTGCTGGTTGGGCGCGCTATAAATATTTTCGCCCTCGTGGTGCAGCTGTGTAGCAACTTTCCATCCGTATTTGTCCAGGTCATCAAATTCAAATTTAAGCGGCCTTTGGTCCAGGCCTTTTCCCAACGCCCACATAAATGTTGCAGGCATGTTAAAGTGCGCATGGCTCAGATCAATACTGGTGTAGGTGCCGTCGGTCCAGTTGCCAAATAACGTGTAGCTGATCCTCACCGTGGCCGGGTGATCGGCCTCTACCAGCCAAACATCGCCTTCCACCTGTGTAAATTTTACCCGGCTGCCGTCACCGCCGGTTACCGTCACGTTATAAACGTTTTTTCCAAATTCGTGGGTAGCGTAGCGGCCGGCTGAAGACCGGCTCATACGTACTTTAAATTCGCCATCAGGCGCCTGGGGTATCGTCATGACTATCTCCGCTTCGTGGTGTACGGCGTTCGGGAATGAAACCGCATAATAGATGGGTTTTTGAACGTCCTGGGCAAAACAAATGGTTGCACAAAAAGTGAGGACGTATAAAAGAAGGACTTTTTTCATCGAAATAAACAATTTTGAATATGGTCAGTTAAACTGCGCTCAAATTACCATTTTATCGGCAATTGTGATCACCGATTACACCGATTTTGGGAGGATTGCACAGATTTTTTACGTTCGGCTAAATTGCAGCGCCGCCGGTAAAAAAACGTGCCGTTAAGTCAGATAACAGAAAAACGTTATTAAATCCCCTCTTTAGGGGGCCAGGGGGTGGCTAATCATACCTATGCCGCTCCAGGTCGTAGTCTGATTGCGCGGTGATGATCCTTTTTTGTTTTTGTATCTCTTCTTCCAGGTGATGATCGTAAACGTTGTCGGTTACCTCGATGTTCCGTTCTTTTTCTCTTTCCGCATAATATACATCAGCATCATAAAGTTTTGACAAGGCCACATCATAGGGGCCTTTTGGCGACATCAACTTTACAAACACCGGCAGACATTCAAATAAAATGAACAGGAAACTGATAAATGATTCAGCGAGATAGGTGTCCAGGTCGCGGGTGCCATTCTCGTTATACGTTAGCTGCCCCAGCGCCCAGTTACGATCCGAAAACCCCGCTACATTTGAAAGGCTGTCCAGCTGATGGTCGTTAAACAGGCGCATGTCGGTCAATCCTTCATAGTCTTTGCGATCCGTAAGATATTGGTCCATTTTCGACTGCTGGTCCATTACGTCTTTTAGCCTGTCCTCCTTTTCCTGCAAAACGCCCTGCTTTTGTTTGGCGTAGGTGCCATAACCGACGATTCCGCTGGTTTGGTCGGTCTTATCACCAAAAACTTCCTGGTTCAACTGGGCGCGCGAACGATTGATATCCGTTTCCAGCGAATCCTTTTCCTTTTTCAGATCGGTCATTTTACCCAGCTCCATGCCATATTTTTGGGTGTATGTTTTTTCCAGGGTATCAATCTTTGCATGTTGACCTTTCAGGTACGCGGACTTTAATTTTTGGCGGATTTCTTTATCAAATATCTTCAACTCAAGCGGTCTCGATATGACAATGCCGATCATGATGGCCAGTAAAATACGCGGCGAAGCCTGGATGATCTGTTGATTGGTGGTACCTTGTTTATCAATGCTCGATACGATATAACGGTCCAAATTAAAAATGGCCGTGCCCCATATCAATCCAAATAAAATCGCAAAACCAACGGCAAAAGGATTGCCGTTAAACACGAAATACATCGCATATCCACCTGAAAGAGAGGCAAATAGGGCTGTGAAAAATATGGTGGCCCCAATGCCCACATATTTGTTATGCTCGATGGGATATTTCTTCAGTGTACCGATGTGCGCACCGGAACAGAACCAAAAAAAACGGGTGATCCTCTTCATTAATCCTTAACTGTTTATAAACATTATAAACGCGCTTATGGGTTGATTGTTACAAACGGCCGACCTAAATATTTGATATAAAAATTACCTTTGAAAAATTTTATATTTGGCCATGAAAGAAATTAGCGTACAGGAACTAAAGGAAAAGAAGGACAAAGGGGAAGATTTTCAATTGATTGATGTGCGGGAAGATTTTGAATACGAAATGTCAAACCTGGGAGGTACGTTAATCCCGCTTGGCGGCATTTTGATCGAATCGGAAAAAATTGACCGAAACAAACCTGTCGTTGTGATGTGCCGTAGCGGCAAACGCAGTGCGGCCGCTATTATGCAGTTGGAACAGCGGGGCTTTACCAATTTATACAACTTGCAGGGAGGTATCCTGGCCTGGGCCAGCGAGATCGACCCCACCATAAACGTTTATTAGCCATGTGGAAAAAGGCTATCCCCAACGTCATATACAATGTCGGAATATTTGTATGCTTGGTCCTGGGCTATCAATTAGGCATCGAAAAGGGTAATTATTGGTTTATTGCCCTCGCTGTCGTTTTACTTGTTATCTTTATCATTCTTAAGATAAAAGTATTCAAGGAAATACGAAACACGCTAAAAAAACCATAACCCCTTAAATTATGCTTATTGCAATTCTTGGTATCATTGTACTCATAGTGGGTATAGTGCTTAAACGCTCGCCCGAACCGGGGAGTCATTTTGCTAATATTGTCCGCATCGCTGGCGTCATCATCGTTATATTAGGCCTGTTATCATCATCCGTAAAAATCATCGACCCCGGAAAAGTCGGGGTACAGGTATTGTTTGGCAAGGTACAGGACCAGGTGCTCGAAAGCGGGCTGCATTTTATTAACCCAGCCGTTGACGTGACGACTTTCAGCATCCAGACCGAAAACTACACCATGAGCGCCAAGACCAGCGAAGGCCAGGTACAGGGCGATGATGCAATAAAGGTTTTGTCGTCTGACGGGCTGGAAGTTGCGATCGACCTTTCGGTGCTTTACCGTGTAAAAGCGAGTAGAGCCCCATTTATTCTTCAGAATATCGGAGCTGATTATGAGGATAAGATCGTCCGGCCGGTTACACGCACCGCTGTACGCGATAATGCCGTAAATTACCAGGCGGTTGATCTTTACTCCAGCAAACGCGAAGAGTTTCAATACAAGATAAACAAAACTATCACCGACAATTTTTCCAAAAATGGCCTGGAGGTGCAACAGATACTGGTGCGGAATATAACCCTGCCCGAAAGTGTGCGCCAAAGCATTGAATCAAAGATACAAGCGGAGCAGGATGCCCAAAAGATGCAATTTGTTTTGCAAAAAGAACGGCAGGAAGCCGATCGTAAAAGGGTAGAGGCACAGGGTATTGCCGATTACCAACGCATTATATCCCTCGGTTTAACCCAGCAGCAACTGGAATACCAGTCAATCCTGGCTCAAAAAGAGATTGCGCTTTCGCCTAATACAAAAATCATCATAATGGGTAGCAAGGGCACCCCAGTGATGCTGAGTGACAAGTAGGCCGCTCAATTTTTTTATTGCACCACCGGCAATACAATGCTGCTGGCGAAGCCAGGTGAGTGATATACTTTTTGCGTTGCAGATTGGTAATCACTTTCCTTTGCTTCAAAAATATTGGGCACGTATTTCTGCGGGTTTCTGTCGATGATGGGGAACCAGGTGCTTTGAACCTGTACCATTATCCGGTGGCCTTTCTTAAAAACATGGTCGGCGGCGTGCAGGTCGATGGTATATTCTTCAACTTTGCCGGGCGTTATCGCCTCCGGCTTCGACAGGCTTTTCCTAAACCTGCCGCGGAAAACATCATCTACGATCATCAGTTCGTATCCCGACATTTTGAGCTCTTTTTTATCATCCTGCGGATAAACGTCAATCAGCTTTACTATCCAGTCGGTGTCGCTGCCACTGGTTGAAGCATACAGCTTAGCCAGTACATCACCGGTTATCGTTACATCTTCGGTAAGGGTATCCGTTTTCCAGCTGAGCACATCTGGCCGGTTATCTACAAACCGCTGATCTTCCGTTAGCCAGGTGTACCAGCGGGAATTTGGTCCATAGGTTTCTTCAACAGGCCTGGTGCGGTAGGGGACCGGTTTTGAAGGGTCAGACACATAACTGTCAAAGCCTTGAGTTTCCGCTGCCGTTGGCTTATCAAATGACAATTTGCCATTTGCGTGCATATAAATGTTGCGGTTAACGGCATCCCTGGGAGGCCATGCAGAATAATTCATCCATTTGTTCGATCCGGTTTGAAACGATATTGCCTCGGCGAATTTGCCATCGCCTTTTCCCTTCAAGTACCAGGCGAACCATTTGGCCTGTATTTCTTTTCGAAAGTACGTTGCTGTCGCCTGGTCGTCGAACTTTATGTTTCCAAGGTTTTTGCCCTCGCCGCCGCCCCAGCCGCCGTGGTTCCAGGGACCGAGCACAATAAAGTTTTGATTGTGGCGGTCATTTTTTTCCAGTGTTTTGTAAGCGCTTTGCGGGCCCACCATGTCTTCCTGGTCCCACCAGCCCGAAACGTGCTGAATAGCCGTGCGCGGGCTGTCGAGGCGGTAAGCCAGTGCCTGTTTCTGCCAAAAGCTGTCGTAATTCGGATGGGCGATAAAATTATTCCAGGTGGGCAGGGTGCCGTGTGCATATTTTTTGTTGATGTTTGAAAGCGGGCCCAGTTTCAGGTACCAGTCGTAAGTATCATACTGGTGAAAATTGTACAAGGAATCTGTTTTGGCAGCCTCGGTTAAAACGGCATATTCAAAGCCATAGCTTAGCCTGAAAGCGCCGTTATGGTGAAAATCGTCGTTCAGAAACATATCAGCGGGCGTGGCCTGCTCCGATACCGCCTTCAGCGCCGGATGCGGGTCAGTTGCAGCGATGATCGATGTCCATCCATCGTATGAAACACCGTAGATCCCCGCCTTTCCGTTGTTGTCGGGGATGTTTTTCAAAAGCCAGTCGATCGTGTCATAAGTGTCACTCGCTTCGTCTATCGTTCCTGGCTTGCTTTTGTCGCGGTTAAAGCGCTGCATTTCAAATTTACCTTCGGATAAGTACCTTCCCCGGATATCCTGGAAAACGAAAATATAGCCATCTTCAGCCATGTCCTTTATGTAAGTAACCCGCTCAGGGCTGGGATAATCGTTTACACCATAAGGTGTTCTGAGTAATAAAAATGGCAGCTTTTCACCCTGGTTTTTCGGCGTGAAAATTACAGTGTGCAGTTTGATGCCATCGCGGACGGGGATCATTACTTCCTGCCGGTTGTATTTATCATCCGGTTTTACTTTTTGTGCAAAAAGGCCGCAGGTATTTAGCGCTAAAAAGACGATAAACGTCATCTTTGTAAGTACTATTTTCATAATTTGGTTATTAGTCTAAAATAAAGCTTTACGTCCGCCAATTTGGCGGATAACTATTAAAAGATCAGTTTGATTTTAACCACAGAGGACGCAAAGAACACAGAGAAAAAAATGAAAAGTTATAAAGGCTTTGCGCACTCTGTGTCTTCCCCTTTGCGGTCTTTGTGGTGAAATTCTTCACAGTTTAGTTATAAAGAAGTGAAGATAGGAAATTTGTTGGAATGATGATTAAATGAGCAGCTGATTAGGCAAAAGCCGCATCGAACTCAATCAACTACAAAAATGGCCGCCAACTACAATAATTCCGCCTGGTTTTACGACCGGCTCAGCCGGCTGGTGTTTGGCAGGGCGTTAATGAATGCGCAGATTTTTTTGCTGAAATTTATCCCCGCAAACTCAGAAATTTTAATAGCCGGTGGTGGAACCGGATGGATATTGGAAGAAATAGCCAGGCTGCATCTTGAAGGTTTAAATATCACCTATGTGGAAATCGCGCCGAAAATGACGGCGCTGTCGCAACGGAGAAATATTGGCAGTAACCGCGTAACTTTTATCAATGCCGCAATCGAGGATGTAACGCTGCCGGCAGATTTCGGTGTGGTGATCACGCCGTTCTTATTCGATAATTTTACCCAAGTCAACCTGGAGAAGATTTTTGCCCATATTCAGGCTGCGCTTAAACCCGGCGGCTTATGGCTTAACTGCGATTTTCAGTTAACCGGGAAGTGGTGGCAGGGCGTCTTGCTAAAAACGATGTTTTTGTTTTTCAGACTAATATGCAATATTGAGGCATCCGGGTTGCCGGAAATACAAAGGGAATTTGAATCGCTGGGGTATAAAAATGTGGAACGGAAGACTTTTTATGGAGATTTTATTGTTTCCGGGGTTTATATGTATGTTGGATGATTTTTCCTGAGACGCAAAACATTGCTTTATATAATATTCAGCATCTTCTGCGTGGCCTTAATGGCGCAAACAGTTTGATCAGAATCTAATCCGCGGGTGATAAATTTCTTTTTATCCGTTTCCCAGGTGATAATAGTTTCGCATAAGGCATCGGAGCTGCTGCCGGGAGCGATGCGCACGGCATAATCGATCAGTTTGGGTAGGGTTCTTTTCTTCCTGCTGTAAACTTTGCTCAACGCGTTCATAAATGCATCAAACTGGCCGTCGCCCTGGGCGCTTTCTTCAAATTTTTCGCCCTCCATATTTACCGAAATTGTCGCGGATGGGCGGAAGCCCATGGCGTGCATCAGCACATACGATTCTACTACAACCTTATCCTGGTAAAGGCTGCTGTCGAGTACGTCCGAAATGATGTAAGGGAGATCTTCCTTGGTTACCATCTCTTTTTTGTCGCCCAGCTCAATCACACGCTGGGTAACTTTCTTCAGGTCGGCATCATTTAGTTTGAGGCCAAGTTCCTGCAGGTTTTTTTCAATATTGGCTTTGCCGGAGGTTTTCCCAAGGGCATATTCCCGCTTCCGGCCAAAACGCTCGGGCAGCAAATCGTTAAAGTACAGATTATTTTTACTGTCCCCGTCCGCGTGTACGCCGGCTGTTTGCGTAAACACATTAGCCCCAACAATGGGTTTATTGGAAGGAATCCTTACACCCGAAAAGGTCTCTACCAGTTTGCTCACTTTATACACCGACGATTCCTTGAGGCCGATTCTTACGTCAGGTGCAAAATCATTCAACACAGCAATGGTGCTGGCCATAGCGGCGTTACCGGCCCGCTCGCCCATGCCGTTAACAGTTAAATGCAATCCATCGCACCCGGCCTTTACGGCCTCCAATACATTGGCAATCGCCAGGTCATAATCATTATGTGCGTGAAAATCGATATGCAGTGATGGATACCGTTTTTTGATGTCGCTTACAAATGTAAAAGTCTCATCAGGGGTTAAAATGCCAAGCGTATCGGGTAATAATATTCTTTTTACTTGCTGGGTCGATAAACAATCAAGCAATTGGTAAACATACTCCGGCGAGTTGCGCATGCCATTGCTCCAATCCTCCAGGTAAACATTTGTTGAAATACCATTATCATTTGCCAGCCCGATAACCTGCTTTATTTCGCAAAAATGCTGCTCCGGTGTTTTTTTAAGCTGATGGGTTAAATGGTTCATCGACCCTTTAGTGAGCAGGTTCTGAACCTTTACACCCGAGTTCACCATCCAGTCAATAGAAACACCGCCGTCAACAAACGAAAGCACCTCGATCCGTTCGGTATAGCCATTTTCAGCCGCCCAACTTAAAACACCCTGCACCGCCTGGAACTCCCCTTCGGATACACGCGCAGAAGCAATTTCAACCCTGTCGACATTGAGTTCCTCCAACAACAACTGCGTGATGGTTAATTTTTCTGAAATGGAATAGGACACGCCCGAGGTTTGTTCGCCATCGCGGAGCGTAGTATCCATTATCTCTATTTTTCTTCTGTTCATGAGCCGGAGCTGGTTTCGTTAGTTCTTCAAGTTCCCCTCCTGGGAGGGGGTGCGAAGGCTTGTGTGGTGGCGGGGTGGGTTACCCGATATGCATTGAAACACACCCCTGCCCCCTCTCAAGAGGGGAATCGCACGGCCCCTCCCGGATAATTTTGTCTATTGACAATAATCTCTTTGCTAAATCGGCAAATTTGCAGCAAACTCCTTTATTTCGGTTTTGATGTTCAGCAGGTAGTCGATATCATCAAAGCCGTTTGTTAAATTATCTTTTTTATAAGGACTAATATCAAAACTTTCCTTTTCGCCCGTAGACACGATGGTAATTGTTTGTTCCGGCAAATTCACTTCAATTTCTGTTTTGGGGTTCGAAATGATTTCAGTGAACAGCCTCTCCAAAAACTCCGGGCTAACCTGCACCGGCAGCACGCCGACGTTTATGCAGTTGTTTCTAAAAATGTCTGCAAAAAAGCTTGACACCACGCAACGAAAACCATAATCATAAACAGCCCAGGCCGCGTGCTCGCGTGAAGAGCCGGAACCAAAGTTTTTCCCGCCAACCAGTATTTTACCGCTGTAGGTGGGGTCGTTCAATACAAAATCTTTTTTAGGTGTATTGTCGCTGTTGTAGCGCCAGTCGCGGAAGAGGTTATCGCCAAAACCTACACGTTCTGTCGCTTTTAAAAAGCGGGCAGGGATGATCTGGTCGGTGTCCACGTTCTCTATCGGAAGCGGAACCGCTGTGCTTGTCAGTATATTAAATTTATCGTAAGCCATTTTTCTTGGGATTTCACCGATTACTTTTTGATTTCACCGATTTTATTTCTTGGGATTACACCGATTACTTTTTGATTTCACCGATTTGTTTGTCATTAGTCATTTGCTTCGCGTCATTAGTCATTAATCAATTTGTCATAACACAAACGCTTTTTATTCATCTGCACATTTGCAAATACGCACATCCGCACATTTTGTTCCCCCTTCAGGGGGTTAGGGGGTTAAATTAAAGTCCTCGGGTCAGTTACTCTGCCTGTCACAGCAGCTGCCGCTGCTACCAGCGGGCTGGCCAGCATGGTGCGTGCGCCGGGGCCCTGGCGGCCTTCAAAGTTGCGGTTTGATGTGCTTACAGCGTATTTACCGGCCGGCACTTTGTCGTCGTTCATCGCCAAACAGGCTGAACAGCCCGGCTGACGTAAAGTAAAACCGGCTTCGGTTAAAATATCCAGCAACCCCTCTTCTTTGATCTGGCTTTCCACAATGTGCGAGCCGGGCACCAGCCAGGCGGTTACATTATCGGCTTTGTGTTTGCCTTTTACAAGTGAAGTAAATGCCCTGAAATCTTCGATACGTCCGTTGGTGCAACTGCCCACAAAAACGTAATCAACCGGTTTGCCAAGCATGTGGTCGCCTTCGGCAAAACCCATATAGTTCAATGATTTTTCATAGCTGGATACACCGCCTTCTACGTCTGCCGCGTCCGGTATATCATGCGAGATACCCATACCCATACCCGGGTTGGTACCGTAGGTGATCATCGGCTCGATCTTGCTGCCATCGAAAGTAAACTCCTTGTCGAATACGGCGTCCGCATCGGTCTTCAGGGTCTTATAATAAGCCAAAGCTTTATCCCATGCTTCGCCTTTTGGGCTAAACTCACGCCCTTTTACATAGTTGATGGTGGTTTGGTCCGGCGCGATCATACCGCCGCGGGCGCCCATCTCAATACTCATATTACAAACCGTCATCCGGCCTTCCATGCTCATGTTTTCAAAGACTTCGCCGGCATATTCCACAAAGTAACCTGTAGCGCCGGATGTGCTGAGTTGCGAAATGATAAACAACGCCACATCCTTTGGCGCAACGCCCCGGCCCAATTTACCGTTAACGGTAATGCGCATTTTTTTTGGCTTCGGCTGCATAATGCACTGGGTAGCCAATACCATTTCAACTTCGGAAGTGCCGATGCCAAAAGCAATGGCACCAAAGGCCCCGTGGGTTGAGGTGTGCGAGTCGCCGCAAACAATGGTTGCACCAGGTTGGGTAATGCCATATTCAGGCCCTATAACGTGTACAATGCCGTTTTTTTGGTGACCCAATCCCCAATAGCTTATGCCGTACTCATTGGAGTTTGCCTCTAAAGCATCCAGTTGGTTGGCTGAAAGCGGATCGGCAACCGGCAAATGCTGGTTGATTGTAGGCGTGTTATGATCTGCTGTCGCGAAGGTTCGGTTCGGGTATAAGACCTTTGCACCGCGGGCTTTCAAGCCCAGAAAAGCCACCGGGCTGGTCACTTCGTGAACAAGGTGACGATCTATAAACAGCACGTCCGGCCCTCCTTCAATCTTGCGGATCACGTGCGCATCCCACACCTTATCAAATAATGTATTGCTCATTTTTTTAACTTTATTAGTTTAATGGTTACGACTGACTATAAGTATTTACGCCGTTCATCAGCATTAACAGGTCAGCATCTTTAATTCCTTTATTGGCATCGGCCATTTCCAGGTATTGTTTATAGGCAACATCTAAACCGGCTTTATCCAGTTTATACCCCAAACGCTCCAAATGGAATTTTAACGCATGCCTGCCGCTGCGCGCGGTAAGCACGATGCTTGCGCTTGGAAAGCCTACGTCTTCGGGTTTAATGATCTCGTAGTTTTCGCGGTTCTTTAAAAAGCCGTCCTGGTGAATGCCCGAGCTGTGTGCAAAAGCGTTTGCGCCCACAATAGCCTTGTTGGCCTGCACAGGCATGTGCATCTGGGTGCGTACCAACTGGCTGATCTCGTAAAAATTACGCGCGTTGATCTTCGTATGCAAGCCCAAAACCGGGTGTGTTTTTAGTATCATCACTACCTCTTCCAGCGAAGTATTGCCGGCACGTTCGCCAATACCGTTGATGGTACCTTCCACTTGCCGTGCGCCATTTTGCAAGCCGGCGATCGAATTGGCAGTAGCCAGTCCCAGGTCGTTATGGCAATGGGCAGAAATGATCGCTTTATCTATATTTTGTACGTTATCCTTTAAAAATTTGATTTTTTCGCCATACTGATTGGGCAGGCAATAGCCATTGGTGTCGGGTATGTTTACCACTGTAGCGCCAGCGGCGATCACCGCTTCGACCATCTGCGCCAGGAAGTTGATATCCGCGCGGCCGGCATCCTCTGCATAGAATTCGATATCCTCCACCGATTTTTTGGCATATTTAACAGCATCAACGGCGCGTTGTAATATCTCTTCGCGGGTGCTATTGAATTTATGTTTGATATGCTGGTCGGAGGCGCCTATCCCGGTATGGATGCGGGGATGTTTTGCGTATTGCAGCGATTCGATAGCTACATCGATGTCGCCTTTGTTGGCGCGGGTGAGTGCGCAAATGGTGGGATTGCGTACCACTTTTGATATTTCAACTACACTTTGAAAATCACCCGGGCTTGATATGGGAAAACCTGCCTCGATTATATCAACCCCCAATTCTTCCAGTTCCCTGGCAATCTCAATTTTTTCGGGGGTGGTTAACTGGCAACCCGGTACCTGCTCGCCATCGCGGAGCGTGGTATCAAAAACATAGACTCGATTTGGATCGTGTATCATCGTTTTTAGATTTTTAGATGTGAGATTTTAGATGTGAGACTTTTGTATATCGCACATCGTGAACCCGACATCGGTTATTATTGTTATTTTATTTTCATTTCAGTAATGGAGACGGAAGAAAAAATCTCATATCTCACGTCTCATATCTCACATCTCATATCTATTCTTTCACCGCTACAAACCTCAGCCGCACATAATCAATATACCAATCACCGTTTTGGTTATAGTACGGTTCCACTATTTCGGTTATCTCGGCTAGTATTTGTTCTTTTTCCGTTTGCGCAATCCCTTCAAAAAAGGTTGAGCCAAACATATCCAACCACTTGGCAACGCCTTCCCTGCCGTCCTTAAGCAAAGTAGCCCGGTCAAAATGTACAGCAAAGGTTACCCTGAAGCCTGCATTTTCCAGCCTGGTTGTGTAATCTCCCAGTGAAGGGAAATACCACATTTTCTTTTTTGCAAGGTCAGCATGCCCGTATTTTTCAAGCGTTTGGCGTAATGCTGCCATTATGTGGGCATTATTCCCCTTGCCACCCATTTCAGCAACAAATCTTCCGCCGGGCTTAAGGCTATCGTAAACACACTTTATCGCCGCATCGGCCTTATGCACCCAATGCAACACTGCATTGGAGAACACCGCGTCGAAAGGTTCATCAAAATGGAAATCAGCAGCATCGGCAACCTGGAAATTAACCCCGGGAAAACTCTCTTTTGCTTTTGCGATCATATCCCCGGAAGCATCAATACCGGCTACATCAGCGCCATGCTCCTTTATTTTATTTGTTAAATGACCGGTACCGCAACCCAGGTCGAGTATCCGCTCGCCGGGTTTTATATCCAGCAACTCCAGTACATTTTCCCCGTATTGAAATACGAAGTCGTGTTTTGAGTCATATAATTCCGCGTTCCATCTCATGTTAGTCATTGGTCAGTAGTCATCGGTCATTGGTGTTCCCGTCCTCCTTTTCATCCGCACATTTGCACATCCGCATAGCTGCACATCAAAGGAGCTCCACCACCTTTTGTCCCATGGCGGTTGTGCCTAATATTTTGCTTTTATCGGTTTTGCTGTCGGCAATATCACCGGTGCGGTAGCCTGCTTTCAGCGTTTTAGCCACAGCGTCGGTTACCCTTTTGGCTTCTTCTTTCAGGCCAAAACTGATTTCCAGCATCAATGCGACAGATAATATAGAAGCCAGCGGGTTGGCTTTATCCTGCCCGGCAATATCATGTGCCGAACCGTGGATCGGCTCAAAAAACCCGGTGCCATCGCCGATAGACGCTGATGCCAGCATACCCATGGAGCCTGCAATTTGCGACGCCTCATCTGTCAAGATATCACCGAAAAGATTGGCGGTTACTACCACGTCAAACTTTCTCGGGTTTTTAACGAGTTGCATGGC
>Ga0210389_10001348_pt1 | contig 20005 bp, 12 predicted proteins | sample IncBWH28OmetaG_FD_160127 | JGI IMG/M metagenome (GOLD analysis project Ga0210389, IMG submission 160127) | Forest soil microbial communities from Barre Woods Harvard Forest LTER site, Petersham, Massachusetts, United States - Inc-BW-H-28-O ...
CATGGCGGCTGCTCGTATGGCACATGACCGCGCGAAGGTCGGGGCGATCGAGATGGGCTCCGGGAACGAGTTCGCGCAGAATGTTTCCGAAGAAGCGGATACGGACAGCGAGAAGTTCGGTGAGAAGCGCGGTCTGCTTAGATCCGTCGCCGTTGGCATATTCGGCTTCGAAGCGGCGCATTCGATAGGTCGCCCAGAGCTGCCAGGCTTTGAGGTAATAGGCGGCCATGCCCGAGCGATTCTTCAGATCGGCGGTCAGTTTGTAAAAGAGATGGGCGTCGACGCCGATTCCGGCAGCGACCGTGAAATAGCGAGCGGCGGGCTTACCCTGCAAATTCTCATACTCGACGCGGCCGAGCGGAATGCGGCGAACGGAGCCCTTCACGGCAACGCGCGCGGCTTCGCTCGGCCGAGACGGAAGTCCGAGATCATGGGCGAGCGCATTCGCGGTGCCAAACGGCAGAATGGCGAGGGCGACGGGCGTGCCGGCTAGCCCCTGAATAATGTCGTGGATGGTGCCGTCGCCGCCGCAGGCAAACACGGTATCACTGCCCGCTGCCACGGCGTAGCGCGCGTGGATCGTCGCTTCATGGCTGGAGCGGCAGATGGTGAGATCGGTATGAATTCCGGCCGATTGTATGACGCCGATAGCGATATCGAGTTCGCGGTCACGGCGCTTGCCTCTCCGGCCGGAATTCGGATTAAACAGAATGGTGGCTTTGCGCATGCACATTGTTTCGGCGACATTGTCTCGGCGACATTTCAGTTTAGCCTATGAAAAATGGCGCTTTGTGGACCGCAGATTAAAAGCAGGCATGTGCCAAGTCGATTAACCATCCGCGATTTCCGATTCGCTTTTCATTCGCTTCGTGCTAAACTGACCGAAATTGATGTGACAGCCAACACTTTTCGCTCCAGCCCGCGGGTGTAGGCTACGTTGAATGTAGGCTACACAGGTTTTGTACTCCGCAATTCAGAATAGGAAATCAGGAGCAGCCATCATGGCCGATAGCAGGACAGACGAGCGCAACAAGGCAATTGAACTGGCATTTTCACAGATTGAAAAGCAATTTGGCAAAGGCTCGATCATGCGCCTCGGATCGAAAGAGGCGATCGTTCCGATTGCGGTGATCTCGACGGGCGCAATCTCGTTCGATGCGGCGCTTGGCGTAGGCGGCGTGCCGCGCGGGCGCGTGATTGAGATTTTTGGGCCGGAGTCCTCGGGCAAAACTACCATTGCCTTGCAGGTGATTGCCGAAGCGCAGAAGAATGGTGGCATGGCGGCCTTCGTAGATGCCGAGCACGCGCTCGATCCGGGCTACGCGAAGAAGCTGGGCGTCGACGTGGACAACCTGCTGGTCTCGCAACCGGACTATGGCGAGCAGGCGCTCGAAATCACCGAGGCGCTGGTGCGGTCGAACGCGATTGACGTGCTGGTAGTCGACTCGGTGGCGGCTCTCGTGCCAAAGGCCGAACTCGACGGCGAGATGGGCGACAGTCACATGGGCCTGCAAGCACGGCTGATGTCGCAGGCGCTCCGCAAGCTGACGGGAACGGTTTCGAAGTCGCGGACCTGCCTGATCTTTATTAACCAGATTCGCGAGAAGATCGGCGTGATGTTCGGCAATCCAGAGACGACGACTGGTGGACGCGCGTTGAAGTTTTATTCGTCGGTGCGTATCGATATCCGGCGCATTGCGGCGATCAAGGAAGGCGACATTGTGGTGGGCTCGCGGACGCGCGTCAAGATCGTGAAGAACAAAGTAGCGGCGCCGTTCCGGGAATCGGAGTTCGACATTCTTTATGGCGAGGGCATTTCGCGCGAAGGGGACCTGCTCGATCTGGCGGTGAACAACAACATCGTGGAGAAGTCGGGATCGTGGTTCAGCTACAAGACCGAGCGCATTGGGCAGGGCCGTGAGAATGCGCGGGCCTTCCTGAAAGAGAATAAGGACACGCTGGCGAAGATCGATGCCGAGGTGCGCAAGGCGCTCGGGCTGGTTCCGGCTGTTGCTCCGGTAGCGGCGGCACAGGCTGCGCCTGCGAGCGGGAAGTTGGCGACGATGCCGCCTGCGGCCGAGGCGGGTAAGGTAGCAGCGGCGAGACGATAGCCGACAAGTGTTGTTTAATTGACGGACGGGCGGCCACGCCCGTCCATTTTTTTTAAGTACAAGGCCAGTGCCGTTTTCTTTCGCGCGGCCGAGATCGCACAGATGGGGCGCCCGCGCTTCCACTCGCGATTGCCATTCTTCTTTCCCACCGCATACAATCTAGGCTTTCCACGTCGAGGGTCGCGTGAAGCGCAAGGCTATCTATCCCGGTTCGTTCGATCCTCCCACCAACGGGCATCTCGACTTAATTGAGCGCGGCAGCAAAATTTTTGATGAGCTGATCGTCGCCATCCTGCGCAATCCCGAAAAAGATCCGCTCTTCAGCGTGAGCGAACGCCGGCAGATGCTCGAGTCGATGACCGGCAGTTTCGACAATGTTTCCGTCGATACCTTTCACGGCCTCACGGTGGACTACGCGCTACGCGTAGAGGCGCAGGCGATTTTGCGCGGCATTCGTGCCATTAGCGACTACGAATATGAGCTGCAGATGGCGTTGATGAATCGGAAGTTGCAGCCGGGGCTTGAAACCGTGTTCATGATGCCGGCAGCCAGATATTCGTACTTGAGTTCGAGGCTAGTGCGCGAAGTAGCGCAACTGGGTGGCCCAGTCGATTGCCTGGTGCCGGACCTTGTAGTGCAGAAGCTGCGTGAGAAAATGGATGTGGCGAACAGATTCGGCGATGCCGTTGCGCGTGCGCCTGAGTCCGAGGCACGTGTCGTGGATCGTGCGGCCAAAGAACGAAAAACGAAGTCGAGGAAAAAGAAATCATGAGCACAGTACTCAGCGCCATGACGCGTCCTATCCATCTGGCGGAGCGCATCAACCGGATCGAGCCTTCGGCGACCATGGCTGCGGTAGCGGAAGCGGACAAACTGCGTCAGCAGGGCATCGACGTGGTGGACGCGACGGCCGGTGAGCCGCATTTTTCCACGCCCGAGCACATCAAAGAAGCGGCGATTGCGGCAATTCGCGGGAATTTTTCTCGCTACACGCCGGTGGGCGGGACTACAGAATTAAAAGACGCGATCATCAAACGCCACGGCGCTGACTTCGGCTCCGCTTATAAGCGCGAGGAAACCTGCGCGTCGGTCGGCGGCAAGCATGCGCTCTTCAATGCGATTTCGGTGCTGGTTGATCATGGCGATGAAGTGATTCTTCCAGTGCCCTACTGGGTTTCATTCAAGGACATGGTGAACTACGCCGGCGGCAAATGCGTGCTGCTCAAAGCCGACGAATCACAAAGCTTCCGCGTGACGGCGCAGATGGTGGCGCGGCTTGTAACTCCGAAGACGAAGCTCATTATTCTGAATTCGCCGTCGAACCCCTCGGGCGCGGTGATGAGCCCGCAGGACATGACCGAGGTTGTGCGCCTGGCGCATGAGCGCGGAATCTGGGTGATCTCCGATGAGTGCTATGTGTATCTCAATTACACGAAACAGAATTTTTCGGTGGGCGAGCTGAATGATTATCGCGACCAGTTTCTGGTCGTGGGATCGCTTTCGAAAACCTATGCTATGACGGGGTGGCGGCTCGGATACACGCTCGGCCCGGCAGCGGTCGTTGGAGCGATGCAGAAATTGCAGAGCCAGTCCACGTCGAATCCAACTTCGATTGTGCAGAAAGCGGCGGTTGCGGCCTTGTCCGGCTCACAGCAGTGCGTGGCCGAAATGCGCGCGGAATACATTCGGTTGCGCGACCACATCATTGCTGGGTTGCGAGCGATTCCCGGCGTGGAGTGCACGATGCCCGAGGGCGCATTTTACGCGTATCCGAACGTGTCGGCTTTCTTCGGAAAAAGCGGGATTGCATGCGGCGCTGACGTTGCGCATGGGTTGCTGCACCAGGCACACGTGGCTACCGTCGCCGGGGAAGGATTTGGAACGACCGACCACGTGCGGTTCTCTTACGCAACGACGATGGAGAATCTCGACAAGGGACTGGATCGGATGCGGAAGTATTTCGGATCGCTGTAGAGATCGTGTGTTTCGGGCGCCCTCGTCCGCGCAACCGTGCACGATACTAAAACACCTACCCCATGACCCCTCTCTACCCACTTCTGATGTCGCCCATGTTCGACCCCCGCCCATGGGGCACGCTCGATCTCAGACCGATTTATCCCAATCACAAGTTCAACGAGAAAATCGGAGAAGCGTGGCTGACCGGTGACAATTGCCTTGTTTCGAACGGGTCGCTTGCGAGCCGCACGCTTGCGGACTTGAGCAATGAGTTTGGGCCCGAGCTCGTCGGCACAGCTGCTCGCGATCCGCGGCGTTTCCCTCTGCTGCTGAAGTTTTTATTTCCGGAGGAAAAGCTCTCTGTGCAAGTGCATCCCGATGATGCAACAGCGCAAACCTTCGGCGAGCCCTGGGGCAAGACGGAATGCTGGTACGTGGCCCACGCGCGCCCGGGAGCCCAGGTTGCGCTTGGCTTGAAATCAGGCGCCACGCGCCCGCAATTCGAGCACGCGATTCACGAGAACCGCGCGGAAGAACTGCTGAACTGGGTGAACGTCTATCAGGGAGAGATGATCTATGTTGCGGGTGGCACCGTGCACACGCTCGGGCCGGGCTCGGTGATCGTCGAAACGCAGCAGCAGTCCGATACGACGTATCGGCTTTACGATTATGGGCGTCCCCGGCCTCTTCATTTGGAACGCGGGATCGCGTCGATCAAGGCGCAGGTGGACTCGGGCAAGGTTATCCGGCCCGCGCCGGTCAATATTGATGGCGGCAAGGGCCGCTTGTCGGCAATGATCGCTGCGCCCTACTTCACCGTGGACCTATTCGAGCTCAAGGCGCCGAACGAATTCTCTACTCGCGATACGTCGGGCAAGGACTCGGTGCAGATTCTTGTTGCGGTCGACGGCTGCGGAATTGTGGAGGTTCCGGGACTGGCTCCCGTCACGCTTGCCAAGGGGGACGCGGTCGTGATTCCGGCGGCGTTGGGCGAATTCACTGTGCGTCCGCAGTGGGCGGTGGAATTTCTGAAAGCGTTTGTGCCGGGAACGCCAGTTCCGGAGCCTGCCACGCGACTGTAAGCCGTTCGCTACAGAGGACACAGAGATGCACGGAGCAGAGCAAAGAACCCTCTGTGCGACCCCGTGTCCCCTGTGGTTTAAGGTTTTTGCCGCGAGATGATAGGCTTTGGGTGCCTGTGAAGCAGACTCCACATTTCTATCCCGTGATCCTGGCCGGTGGGCGCGGCACGCGCTTTTGGCCGCTGAGCCGCAAGCGGCGCGCCAAGCAACTGCTTGCGCTCGACGGCAAGCAGACGATGATCCAGCAGACGGTTGCGCGACTTTTGCCGCTGGCTCCGGTGAAGAGCCTTTGGGCTATCACGAATGATGATTTGCGGCCCGCGATATTGCGGCAGCTTCCTAAACTGTCTTCGCGGCACGTTGTCGCCGAGCCTGCAGGACGAAATACCGCGCCGGCGATGGGCCTCGCTGCTTTTCTCTTGCTGCGCCATGATCCTGAAGCAGTCCTTGGCTTGTTTCCTTCCGATCATGTAATCGCCGAGGCTGACAAATTTCACGCAACGCTTCGCAAGGGAATCGAGATCGCTGCGGCTGGCGAAAATATTGTGGTGCTTGGAATCCGCCCTACACGGCCGGAAACCGGCTACGGCTACATTGAGGCTGGCGCGCAAGCCGGCGATGGCTCTCTGCGAGTGCGCCGCTTTACCGAGAAACCTGACATCGAACGGGCGCGGCAGTTTGTCAACGCAGGGAATTATTTCTGGAACAGTGGGATGTTTTTGTGGCGCGCCGATACGGTTGCCAACGCTCTGCGCGAGCACTTGCCGAAGACAGCTGCGATTCTGGAACAAATTGCTGCCGCCTACGGCACGCGCAAGTTCGCCGGAACATTTCGCAGGCTTTATCCCAAATGCGACAACATTAGCGTTGACTATGCGATTCTCGAGCCGCGCTCTTCGAAAGGCGAAACAGTGGCGTGCATCTTCTGTCTGCCATCTGATTTTGGCTGGAATGATCTTGGATCGTGGACCGCGCTGCATGAGCATCAATTCGCGAAAAAGAAGCCTGGCGACGTTAGCCTGGTGAACGCTGCGGGAAGCTTTGCGTTGAATGCCAGCAATAATTATGTGCATGCGCCGGGCAAATTTGTAGCCACCGTGGGCGTCAGTAATCTTGTTGTCGTCGATACCGGGGATGCCTTGCTGATCACGACGCTTGAACACTCGCAGGATGTGGGAAAGATCGTGAAGTATCTGGATGAGAAGAGGCTGAAGAAATTGGTTTAAACCGCCGTTCGTCGTTCGCCGTTCGCAAGCCCGAGCGCTCGATGTGGTTTGGGTTTCGAACTGCCGGCCAGTAGAAAAACGATCGACTGATCCACTGCATCGCGACCGACGAAGGACGAACGACCAACAACCAACAATGACTAACATCAAATTTGGAACCGACGGCTGGCGCGGTCTTATCGCCGATGACTTCACGTTCGCGAATGTTCGCCGCGTTGCGGGTGCCATCGCTTCCTACGTCATCAACTACGAAGATCTCACGCATGGTGTCATCATCGGCTACGATACGCGGTTTCTTTCCGACCGCATGGCTCGGGCCGTTGCTGAGGTTGCGGCGGCGGCAGGCATTCCTGTGCGGCTGGCGAATGACTACGTCCCGACGCCGGCGGTTTCCTACAACGTGAAAAAACTTGGCGCGGCGGGCGGCGTAATGGTGACCTCGAGCCATAATCCATGGAACTGGAATGGAGTGAAATTCAAAGCCAAGTTCGGCGGCTCCGCGACTCCTGCCATCATGAAGGCGATCGAAGATGAACTTGCCGCCGGCGCCATGCCTAGTGGCCGCGCGGCGCAGATTGAAGAAGTAGATCTCAAGCCGGCCTACGTCGAAGGCGTTTGCCAATTCGCGGATTTGCCGGTCATTCGCAAAGCGAATTTCAAGTTCGCGATTGACTCGATGTATGGCTCGGGGCGAGGCGTGCTGCCGGGTATTTTCGACAAGAATGGAATTCAGTACGTTGCCATCCGGCAGGAAGTGAATCCGCTCTTTCCCGGCATCAATCCTGAACCGATCATTCCCCACGTTGCGCTTCTCCAGGAAACCGTCGTGAAAGAGAGATGCCATGCCGGCCTTGTGACCGATGGGGATGCCGACCGTATTGGCGCGGTCGCGGAAGATGGCAGCTTCGTTGATTCGCATAAATGTTTCGCCGTTCTCCTGAACTGGCTGCTGGTGCGCAAGAAATGGCCCGGAGATGTAGTACGGGCATTCAACACAACCGGGATGCTTGATCGCATCGCCGCCCGCTATGGCCGCCAGTTGCACGAGGTCTCGATTGGATTCAAGTACGCCGCCGACCTCATGATGGAACGAGAAATTCTGATTGCAGGGGAAGAATCCGGTGGCATTGGATATGGACGTTTTCTGCCGGAGCGCGACGGCATTCTGAATGCGTTGCTGCTCGCGAACGTGATGGCGGAGGAAGGGAAGCCGCTGGGGCAGTTGGTCGCGGACCTGCAAGGCGAGTATGGCGCGCACTATTATGGGCGGCGCGATCTGCACATCTCCGATGAAATGAAAAATGGCGCTGTGCGGCGCGCGGGCGATGCGGCGACAACGAGGATTGGTCCGTACGCGGTGCTGCGTAAGCAGAATCGCGACGGCGTGAAGTTCTATCTCGATGCGCCGAAGAATGGCGGGGGCGCCGACCCATGGGTATTGTTCCGGGCCTCGGGAACCGAGCGACTGCTGCGGGTTTACGTGGAGGCTGCGACGCCGGACCTGGTTACGGAAATTCTGGAGAATTCCGAGCGTTTTGTGCGACAGGGATAGCGACTTACCCTCGGCCGAGACGGGGCAGGCCCCGTCTCTACGCATCACTCTCTACGCATCCATGCTCTTACGTCTTATGAATCGGGCGGGATCGCCCCCGTGGACACGGCACTTTCGCGTCTGCACGTTGATAAACACGAGTTGATAAACACGATAAGATAGTAGATACACTTCGGGGTCATGGGCACAACGGAAACCATCGCGCATCCAGCAGAATCGGTCGATTCGGCTGAGTCGCGCCGCTACAACCGCATCAAGCGGTGGCTGGACGTTGCCGATTTTGTGATTGGCTTTGGGTTGCTGATCGTGCTGCTTGCCACGGGCTGGACCGGCACTCTGCGCGATTGGGCGTATCGTGGCGGCGCGCAGAACTACACCCTCGCCGTGTTTCTTTATGTACTGATGCTGATGCTGACCAGCAAAGTTATCGGCCTGCCGCTCGAGTTTTACGGGTTCCAGCTCGAGCACCGGTTCCATCTTTCGAACCAGCGAATACGGTCGTGGTTATGGGACGAGGCCAAGGGCATGTTGCTCGGGCTTTTGCTCGCCACGATCCTGGTGGAATTGATCTATCTTCTCCTGAGGCAGAATCCGCAGTATTGGTGGCTGATCGCGTGGGCGGTCTGCATGGGCCTGTTGGTGCTCTTCGCGCAGCTTGCGCCGGTTGTTCTTTTCCCGATTTTCTACAAATTCGAGCCGCTCGATAACGAGGAACTAAAACGCCGCCTGATTGTGCTCAGCGAGCGCGCCGGGACGCGGGTGCGCGGAGTTTACAAATGGAATCTCTCGGAAAAGAGCAAGAAGGCAAATGCCGCGCTCACTGGACTCGGAGCGACGCGACGGATTATTTTGGCGGATACGTTGCTCGATCAATATTCGGACGATGAAATCGAGGCGGTGCTGGCGCATGAACTTGGCCACCATGTGCACCGGCACATTCTGAAAAGTATTTTTATGCAGGCTGGCATAATGCTGCTGGGCTTCTGGCTGGCGAACCTGGTTCTGCATTACGCGGTTGAACGGCGCAATATGTTCGAGGCCATGTCGGACTTCGCGAATCTCCCGCTGCTGATCCTCGTCTCGACCGTGCTGTCGCTGCTGCTGATGCCGGCGCTCAACGCGTATTCGCGATTTAACGAGAGGCAGGCTGACCGCTATGCCTTCGAGTCGGTGGCGAGCGTTGAGCCATTCATCTCGTCGATGAACAAGCTGGCTGAGCAAAATCTGGCGGAGAAAACGCCTTCGCGCTGGGTCGAATGGTTGTTTCACTCGCATCCGGCCATTTCGAAGCGAGTAGCGGCGGCTGAGGGTTGGGCGCGGACGCACTAGGGCCGCGTCGTTATAGATTGCTACCTTCACTTAGGATTGCAGAAGTCAGAGGTCAGATTGTAGAATTAGAACCCTCTCGCCTCTTCAGAATCTCTTCGACTCTCCTTAAGTCTTCTTCCGTGTCTATGCCGACCGTGTCAAATGGAGTTTCGGCTACGTAGATGGGAACTCCATTTTCAAGAAAGCGCAATTGCTCGAGCCTCTCGCTGCGCTCGAGCGACGACTCCGGCCAGCTTACAAACTTATCGAGCGCCTCTTTGCGGTATGCGTAGAATCCCAGGTGCTTGAAGTACTGCGGCCGCACACCATCGCGATCGTGTGGAATCGTGGCCCGCGAAAAGTAAAGCGCCCGCCCAGAGATATCGGTTACGACTTTGACTGCGCTCGGATTGTTTAAGTCGACGTCCGCCGCGGCAGTCTTCAATGTTCCGACTTCCGCATTCGAATTGCGCATCAGCGCGATCAGACTTTCAATCTGCTCGGGCCGCGTAAGTGGCTCGTCTCCCTGAACATTCAGATACACGTCCCCCGCGATTACTGTAGCGATCTCGTGGACGCGTTCGGTTCCGGAGCGATGGGCCGTTGATGTCATTTGCACATTGAAACGTTGCTGTTCGCAGAATGAGCGTATTTCATCAGAATCGGTGGCGACGATCACCTCTGCCAGCGATGACGCCCGTCGCACGCCCTCATAAACCCGCGCCAGCAGCGGCACGCCTGCGATTTCGCGCAGCATTTTTCGAGGCAGGCGGGTCGATGCGAGCCGCGCCGGAATCACAGCGACAACGTTCATGGGACAACAGTTTCGCATGCGGCGCATGTGGTTTGACAGAGCATTTGTGAAGCGGTGCTCGCTTCACAACGCATCTCAAGAATGATCCGGCAAGGATTCATGGTCGCCCTCAGAGCCCCAAATTGTGTGCGATGCAATCGCTTTCACACTTTCCGCGGCAGGAAAACTGGTGTACCATCCGCTGCGTTGTCTGCCGTAATGACCCTATAGCAAATCCCGGCGTGCTGAGTATAGTGGCTGATTCGAATTCCACGCGCCTACTCGGAAAAAGATGATGTCTTCAATTCGGATCGTACTCGTCGATGACCACGAGGTTGCACGCCGCGCGTTACGCTCGGTTCTGAGATCGAATCCCAACCTGGAAGTCGTTGGCGAGGCGACCGAGGGCAAGGAAGCTCTCAAGAAAGTCGAGGAACTCCGCCCGGACATCGTTCTGCTCGACATTAGCCTGCCGGACATGAGCGGTATTGACGTTGCGCCCGGCATTCGGTCGGTCTCCCCCGAATCGCGCATTATTTTTGTGAGCCAGCATATCTCGATCCCCCTGGCAAAAGACGCATTGCAACGCGGTGCTTACGGATATGTCGTCAAATCCGATGCCGGGTTAGACCTACTATCCGCGATCGAAGCGGCGCATGAGGGCAATTCCTTTGTGAGCCGCACCCTTCGTGCCCAAGGCTGGATCTAGTTACTTTCGGTATCCCCCGCGCAAACTCCCTCTTCTTCGCATCTTGCATCTCGCCTACAGAAAACACTGTAGAGCCTTCCATGCCTTTTTCTGGTATCCATCTGACTGTGGAATACTCCCCATTGGCCGTGATTTCGCGCCATTTAAAAGGCCTACGGAGTGTTCAATCGCCCGCCTCGCCAGCGGTCGAATCCTGTCCGGCATGATGAATTAGGCCAGCTAAAAAAGAACATAGCGGTTAGACGGGCTTTGCCCCGTCTGCAGGCTCCTTTTGGGGGAGAAATGAAGAAGAATCGCACCGCAGCGACTGCCGGCGGGACTTTGCTGATTACTGAGCAAGATCCCAAAGAGCAAAAAAAAGGGGAGCGAAAACCCGGGGCAGCTGGCAATGGTGCGCAAAACATCGCGCAAAGCAATGTCACGCGGAACAACGGGCACTCGAGCGCGGAAACCTCACCCGACCTCGTAGCAATTCTGGCCAGCCTTCAAACACTGCGTGACGGAGATTTCTCCGTCCGACTGCCGGGCTCATGGGTGGGTCTCGCTGGCAAGATTGCGGACACCTTCAACGACATCGCGGCCGCCGATCAACAGATGGCGCTCGAATTGAAGCGGCTTGGACAGGTCGTCGGCAAACAAGGCAAAACGCGCGAGCGGGCGCGGTTTAATGAGTCACGAGGTGCATGGGGCGAGATGGAGTCGTCCGTCAACACGCTGGTTGACGATCTGCTTCGCCCGACGACCGAAGTTACGCGCGCGATTTCGGCTGTCGCGCAGGGAAACCTGACGCAGGGTGCGGTTGGAAGTCGACGGACGGCCGCTGGAAGGCGAGTTCCTGCGGTCCGCCGAAATCGTCAACACGATGATTCAGCAACTCGGCGTATTCACCGCCGAAGTTACGCGCGTGGCGCGCGAAGTCGGTACCGACGGAAAACTCGGCGGTCAGGCGCAGGTGCCGGGCGTAGCCGGAACGTGGAAGGATCTCACTGACTCGGTCAACTCAATGGCCAGCAACCTTACTGGCCAGGTGCGTAACATCGCCGAAGTGGCGACGGCTGTGGCGAGCGGCGATCTCTCCCGCAAAATCACGGTCGATGTGCGCGGCGAAATTCTCCAGCTTAAAGAAGCCATCAACACCATGGTCGATCAGCTTCGCTCGTTCGCGTCCGAAGTGACGCGCGTGGCTCGCGAAGTCGGCACTGACGGAAAACTCGGCGGCCAGGCTGTGGTGCCGGGCGTGGCCGGAACGTGGAAAGATCTCACCGACTCGGTCAATGCCATGGCCGGAAACCTGACTGCTCAGGTTCGAAATATTGCCGAGGTCACGACCGCTGTGGCTCGCGGCGACTTGTCTCGCAAAATCACAGTCGACGTGAAGGGAGAAATTCTAGAACTCAAAGACACCATCAACACGATGGTCGATCAGCTGAACGCGTTCGCGGGCGAAGTAACCCGCGTGGCTCGTGAAGTCGGAACGGAAGGAAAACTCGGCGGCCAGGCGCAGGTGCCGGGCGTCGGCGGAACGTGGAAGGATCTCACCGACAACGTCAACTTCATGGCCAGCAACCTGACTGGCCAGGTGCGAAACATTGCTGAAGTCGCATCAGCCATCGCCAGCGGCGATTTATCGCGCAAAATCACCGTCGATGTGCGTGGCGAAATTTTGCAACTCAAAGAAACGCTGAACACGATGGTAGACCAGCTCAACCGGTTCGCCGGCGAAGTAACACGCGTGGCTCGCGAAGTGGGAACTGAAGGACGACTTGGCGGTCAGGCTAATGTGCCCGGCGTCGCCGGAACCTGGAAGGATTTGACGGATTCGGTCAACTCCATGGCCGGCAACCTCACCGGCCAGGTTCGAAACATCGCCGAAGTTACGACAGCTGTGGCCCGCGGTGACTTGTCGCGCAAGATCACGGTCGATGTGAAGGGCGAAATTCTTGAGCTTAAGAACACCATCAACACGATGGTGGATCAACTCAATGCGTTTGCTGGTGAAGTGACGCGCGTGGCGCGCGAAGTAGGAACGGAAGGAAAACTCGGCGGCCAGGCGCAGGTGCCCGGCGTCGGCGGAACGTGGAAGGACCTTACAGACAACGTCAACTTTTTGGCCAGCAACCTCACCGGCCAGGTCCGGAACATTGCCGAAGTGACAACTGCCGTGGCTCGCGGTGACCTGTCGCGCAAGATCACGGTCGACGTGAAGGGCGAAATTCTCGAGCTCAAAGACACCATCAACACGATGGTGGATCAGCTGCGGTCGTTCGCGTCGGAAGTGACGCGCGTGGCCCGCGAAGTCGGAACCGACGGCAAACTGGGCGGCCAGGCACAGGTGCCCGGCATCGCGGGAACGTGGAAGGATCTCACGGACTCGGTGAATTCGATGGCCAGCAACCTGACGGGGCAGGTGCGAAACATCGCGGAAGTCTCAACGGCCATCGCCAGCGGCAACTTGTCCAAGAAGATTACAGTCAACGTCAGCGGCGAAATCTTGCTTCTGAAAGAGACCATCAACACGATGGTGGATCAGCTCAACGCGTTCGCCGGCGAAGTAACGCGCGTGGCGCGCGAAGTCGGAACTGAAGGACGACTGGGCGGTCAGGCGAACGTGCCCGGCGTTGCCGGAACCTGGAAGGACTTAACGGACTCGGTGAACTCGATGGCCGGTAACCTTACCGGCCAGGTGCGAAACATCGCCGAAGTCACCACGGCTGTGGCCCGCGGCGATCTCTCGCGCAAAATCACGGTCGATGTGAAAGGCGAAATTCTCGAACTCAAAAACACCATCAACACGATGGTGGACCAACTCAACGCGTTTGCTGGCGAGGTAACGCGCGTAGCACGCGAAGTTGGCACGGAAGGGAAACTCGGCGGTCAGGCTCAGGTGCCGGGAGTCGGCGGAACATGGAAGGATCTTACCGACAACGTCAACTTCATGGCCAGCAACCTCACGGGCCAGGTGCGAAATATCGCTGAAGTCGCGACGGCCATCGCCAACGGCGACTTGTCGAAGAAGATCACCGTGGACGTGCGCGGAGAAATCCTGCAGCTCAAAGAAACGCTCAACACGATGGTTGAACAGTTGCGATCGTTCGCTGCTGAAGTCACACGCGTGGCTCGCGAAGTCGGCTCGGAAGGCCGCCTGGGCGGCCAGGCTAACGTGCCCGGTGTTGCCGGAACGTGGAAGGATCTCACGGATTCGGTCAACGCGATGGCCGGAAACCTCACGGCGCAGGTGCGAAACATTGCAGAAGTCACCACGGCTGTAGCCCGCGGCGACTTGTCGCGCAAAATCACGGTTGACGTGAAGGGCGAAATTCTCGAGCTCAAGAACACCATCAACACGATGGTGGACCAGCTCAACGCGTTCGCCGCCGAAGTCACGCGCGTGGCGCGCGAGGTTGGAACTGACGGCAAACTCGGTGGCCAGGCTAAGGTGCCCGGCGTCGCGGGAACGTGGAAGGATCTTACCGACAACGTCAACGTCATGGCGGCGAACCTCACCGAGCAGGTACGCGGCATCGTGAAGGTTGTTACCGCCGTCGCGAACGGCGAACTCACCAAGAAGCTGACCGTGAACGCGAAGGGCGAAGTTGCGGCGCTCGCGGAAACGATCAACAACATGACCGACACGCTGGCCACATTCGCCGATCAGGTGACCACCGTGGCCCGCGAAGTCGGCGTGGAAGGCCGACTGGGCGGACAAGCGAACGTTCCCGGAGCTGCCGGAACGTGGAAGGATTTGACCGGCAACGTCAACCTCTTGGCCGATAACCTGACAAACCAGGTGCGCGCTATCGCTGAAGTCGCGACGGCTGTTACCAAGGGTGACCTCACGCGATCGATTCAGGTGGAAGCGAGCGGCGAAGTTGCCGAGTTGAAAGACAACATCAACACGATGATCAACAATCTCCGCGGTACGACGGAGCGCAATACCGAGCAAGACTGGCTGAAGACGAACCTTGCACGCTTCACCGGCATGTTACAGGGGCAGCGCGATCTGACGACGGTCGGCCGCATGATGCTCTCCGAGCTCGTGCCCCTGGTGAACGCGCAGCAGGGTGTTATCTACCAGATGGAGTCGGAAGAGGCGGCTGGTATGGTGCTTCTCTCTGCGTTTGCCTCTGACGGTGCGGATGGTCATTTGCGCCGGCTGAGTCCGGGCGAGGGTTTGATCGGCCAGTGCGCGTCAGAAAAGCGTCGCATGCTGATTAACGATCTGCCGCCGAACACCGTTCCTATTCGCTCGGGTCTATTCGAAGCTGTGCCACGCAATGTGATCGTGCTGCCCGTGCTCTTCGAAGACAGTGTGAAGGCCGTCATCGAGCTCGCGTCGCTCGGCACATTCACTGCTTCACACCTGGCATTTCTTGAACAGCTCACCGCCAGCATTGGAATCGTGCTGAACAGTATTGAAGCCACGATGCAGACGGAAAGCTTGCTCAAGCAGTCGCAACAGCTCGCAACCGAGTTGCAGACCCAGCAGCGAGAGTTGCAGCAGACCAACGAACAGCTCGCGCAAAAGGCGCAGCAGCTCGCCGAGCAGAACGTCGAAGTCGAACGTAAAAACCAGGAAATTGAACAGGCACGCCGCGCTCTTGAAGAAAAGGCCAAGGAACTGGCGCTCACCTCAAAATACAAGTCGGAATTCCTGGCCAACATGTCGCACGAGTTACGTACGCCGCTCAATAGCATTCTCGTCTTGGGTCAGCAGCTGGGCGACAACCCCGAAGGGAACCTGTCAGCGAAGCAGGTCGAGTTTGCGCGCACGATTCACGGTGCGGGCACGGACTTGCTGAACCTCATCTCCGACATTCTCGATCTTTCGAAGATCGAGTCGGGCACGGTCTCCGTCGAAGCCGAAGAGATTTTCTTCGGCAGCGTGCTGGAGATGGTGGCTCGTCCATTCCGGCACGAGGCCGACAATCGGAAACTTACTTTCGAGGTCGCGACCGATCAACACCTCTCCCGCAGCATGGTCACGGACTCGAAGCGTCTGCAACAGGTACTGAAGAACCTCTTGTCGAATGCTTTCAAGTTCACGGAAGAAGGCGGCGTCCGTCTCACCGTATCTCCGGCCAAGAGCGGGTGGTCGCATGATCATCCGATTCTCGGCAGTGCGGCGTCCGTCATCGCCTTCGAAGTGTCCGATACCGGCATTGGAATTCCCGCCGAGAAACAGCGCATCATCTTCGAGGCCTTCCAGCAGGCAGATGCCGGTACAAGCCGCAAGTACGGCGGAACCGGCCTGGGCCTTGCCATCAGCCGCGAGCTTGCCAACCTGCTCGGTGGAGAAATTCAGTTGACCAGCGTGCCCAGCCACGGCAGCACGTTTACGCTTTACCTACCGCAAACTTATGTTGGTCCGTCTGCGGTGAATATGCCGGAGAGGACTTCGCCAACCTTTCCTGTGCAACTGGCCAAGCTGACGGTGGTAGAAGAGCCGGCTCAGAGCGTGCCGGATGACCGGGAAAATCTGAGCCCTGAGGATTCGGTGCTGTTGATCGTCGAAGACGATCCGCATTACGCGCGCGTGTTGTGCGATTTATCGCGCGACAAGGGATTCAAGGTGCTTGTCGCTCGGCGAGGCAGCGAGGCTTTATCGCTGGCCCACGAATTTCATCCCGCGGCCATTTCGCTCGACGTGTTCCTGCCCGACATGTTGGGCTGGACCGTCCTCAACCATCTGAAACAGGATCCGGCCACGCGGCATATTCCGGTGCAGATGCTCACGCTCGACGAAGACCGGCATCACGGTCTGGCGCGCGGCGCGTTTTCATTTGTCACCAAGCCCACTACCCCAGAAGGGCTTGAGGCTGCGCTGACTCGCCTGAAAGAATACTCGCGGCCGCGGCGCAAACGGTTGCTGGTGGTGGAAGACAATCCTGCCGAGCAACTCAGCATCCGGGAATTGCTGGGCTATGACGATATCGACGTGACTACCGTTTCGACGGGAGCCGAAGCGTTGGCAGCCGTCGGCTCGGAAACCTTCGACTGCGCGGTTCTCGATTTGCGCCTTCCGGACATGTCAGGCTTCGAAATTCTGGAGCGCTTCCGTGACAATCCAGCGTTGAGCGATTTGCCGGTTATCGTATTCACCGGTAGAGAGCTTTCTTCGGAGGAAGACGCGCAGCTTCATACGCTGGCGCGCAGCGTCGTTGTCAAGAACGTCGAGTCGCCCGAACGCCTGCTGGATGAGACTGCGCTCTTCCTGCACCGCGTGGTCTCCGACCTTCCGATCGAAAAGCAGAGGATGCTCGATCGGCTGCATCGTTCCGATGATGCGCTCGTCGGCAAGAAGGTGTTGGTCGTCGACGATGACGTACGCAACATCTTCGCGCTGAGCAGCGTTCTCGAGCGGCGCGGCATGAGCGTTCTCACCGCCGGAACGGGGCGCCAGGCAATCGATTTGCTGGAGTCGACACCCGACGTCACGATCGTGCTCATGGACATCATGATGCCCGAGATGGACGGTTACGAAACCATGCAGGTGATCCGGCAGAAATCAGCGCTGCGCCGGCTGCCCATCATTGCATTGACCGCGAAAGCCATGAAGGGCGATCGCGAAAAGTGTCTGGAAGCAGGCGCTTCCGAGTATCTGGCCAAGCCTGTAAACACGGACCAGCTACTCTCGGCGCTTCGTACCTGGTTGCATCGATAGTGTGGGGTCGACGCGCTCGCCGAAACGACGAGCCTCGGCAGGCGGGCTGGGGGAAAACGCCATGAACAAACACGAGAAGGTCAACATTCTGATGGTCGACGATCAACCGTCAAAACTGCTGACTTATGAAGTCATGCTGGCCGAACTGGGAGAGAATCTCATCAAGGCCAATTCCGGGCGGGAAGCCCTCGAGCTCTTGTTGAAGAATGACGTCGCCGTCGTCCTCATGGATGTGAGCATGCCGGAGATGGACGGATTTGAGCTGGCCGAGATGATCCGGCAGCATCCACGCTTTCAGCGGATCGCGGTGATATTTATTTCAGGCGTACACCTGTCCGCCTTGGACTACTTAAAGGGATACCAGCGAGGCGCGGTGGATTATGTTTCCGTGCCGGTCGTACCTGAACTCTTGCGGGCCAAGGTCAGCGTGTTTGCCGAGTTGCATCGTCGCGCGCGACAACTTGAAACACTCAATAACGAATTGCGTCGCCTCTCCAGCCGCTTGATGACCGCGCAGGATGAAGAGCGCCGCCGCTTTGCGCGCGATTTGCACGATGACATCGGTCAGGAACTGGCGGCCGCAAAAATGATGCTCGACGGGTTGTCCCAGATGCCCGCGTTCCGTGAAGAAACAGCCGTGAGCGAAGCCAGTGAAATGGTTGATCGCGCCATTCAGCAGGTCCGAAGCATGTCTTACCTGCTGCATCCTCCCCTTCTCGATGAGGGCGGCCTTTCGTCGGCGCTGCGGTGGCTGCTCGAGGGCATGAGCGATCGCAGCGGAATTGAAACCTCTCTGGAAGTACAACCGAACGATTTTCCGCGCCTCTCGGCATCACTTGAACGAGCAGTCTTCAGAATCGTGCAGGAGGCGCTGACGAACGTGCTCCGCCATTCGCGCGCCCAAAAAGCGTGTGTCACGCTCACTCAAAAAGAGCGCGGGCTCCTGCTTTCGGTCAAGGACAACGGCAAGGGCGTGGGCGAGCAGACTTTGCTGCTTCAACCCGGCAGCATCGGCATTGGTCTCGGCGGCATGCGCGAGCGCGTCAGGGAATTTGGCGGCGAACTGCGCATCGTGAATGCAAACCCCGGAACGGTTGTCGAAATCAGCATTCCGGCCGCAATCCCCTCATCGCAGTTGACGTTTGCTACCGCATGATTTTCGCCGCTTGACGGCATGTACTTTCGAATTACCGTTCTTGCCCGCGACTGGGCAATAATTCGTTGTTCGTGCTTCGTTTTTCAGGATGCGATTCAACAGCCCGAAGGTCGATTTCCTGTTCGTCGATTTCCTAATCAAATTGCATGCCAGATGCCGTCTCGCGATGCCTGGATTAAGAGCCAGTTCGTAGGTTGTCTCTCTGGCTCTGCCGTTAAGTCGCTCAGGAACACGAAGTTCACAGGCAACTGTTGAGCTCGCATTTTTATCCAAGTTCGCAGCGCCAGTCGTCTCGGGATGTCAGCTTCGCCGCTCACGTCGAGAAAGCAGGTGGAAGATGCAAGCTGTGACTGGAGTTTTTGCCTCGCAAGCTAAAGCCGACCACGCCATCGAAACTCTGCTCTCCAATGGCGTCGCCGCCAGCAAAATCACATTGCTTACTCCCGGCAGCCGTCGAAGACAGGGGGATCCAATTCCTGTTGATGCGGGAGAACAACCGGGCATAGGCAAGGCCATTGGCGCCGCCATCGGTGCGGCGGGCGGAATAACTGGCGGCAGCATTCTGGCGGCCGCACTCATACCTGGAGTTGGGCCGGTCACCGCAGTGGGATTGCTGGGCGCAGCGATTTTTGGGGCCGCGGGAGCGGGCGCAGGGGCAGTCGCCGGCGGCGCGCTGGAGAATTCTCTGACCGAGGGTTTACCGGAAGACGAGATTTTTGTCTATGAAGACGCTTGGCGAAAGGGCCGCACAGTTGTGATCGTTCTCGCCGAAGATGAGGATGCCGCTGAACCCCTGCGGGCCTTGTTGAAGTCCGAAGGAGCGGAAACAATCGACGCGGCCCGGCACCAATGGTGGATTGGCTTGCAGAGCGCCGAGCGGGAGCACTATGCGGCCTCGGGAAGAGATTTTGCCGACGACGAGGAGTTCTTTCGGCGGGGCTTTGAAGACGCCCAACACGCGCGAACCCGTTGCAAAGAATTCGACCAGATCTCGGCGGAGATGGAAAGCAATCTGGAAGACTTGCGGAAGCAATATCCGGGCGTCGACCTGGCAGAGGCTTACACGCGCGGCTATCAGCGCGGGCGCGAATACTATCAGCGGCTTTGCGACGAAAGGAAAGCGGCATAGGTGGGAAGCCGCGAGTCGCGAGTTCCGAATCGCGACCGACCACTCGCCAGCCTCAATCAAATATTGTGCGCCCGAGGCTCGTAACGCGTGGCTACTTACGCGCTCCCAATATCGCGCCAAATTACTGCGTGCGCACAACCACCGGAACCAGAATGCATCGTCTGGCAAGACGTTGCCATGCGCAACCATGCCGGATTGCGAATTCGCTACCCCGAGGGCGCTTACAATCCACGAAGGCCTCATCTGAAATCCGCCGGCGGCCGATTTTGCATCTATGGAGTGTGCTGCCGCTGATTCTCGGGACGCTGATTCTCGGGACGCT
>Ga0210389_10001349_pt1 | contig 19982 bp, 13 predicted proteins | sample IncBWH28OmetaG_FD_160127 | JGI IMG/M metagenome (GOLD analysis project Ga0210389, IMG submission 160127) | Forest soil microbial communities from Barre Woods Harvard Forest LTER site, Petersham, Massachusetts, United States - Inc-BW-H-28-O ...
ACCAAGGTGCCTTCATCCTTTAGTTTTAATGGCGAATTTGCCCAGCTTTTACCGGGCAACCCCTCTGCGTTGAATTTTGCCGGCTCCAAAAATGGCACCGCTTACCTGGATGATTTCGAAAGCGCCCAATCCTATATCGATCTTAGCAGTGCAAGCTCCTGGTATATTTCCGGCACGCCAAACACGCCTGCGCTTGCCCATGATTACGATGCATTCAACGACCTCAGTAATGGTTATCACCGCGCCAGGCTTGCCTTTTACAATATCGATCCGATATTTTATACCGGCAGTACCATCCCTGTCAGCCGTAATGAATTGTCGAACAACTACGTGCGGCAGGTGCTTGAAACGGAAGTCTTTCCCTTTAAACAATCGCCTACCGGCCAGCCCTTGCCTATAGCCACATTTGACCTTGCTTATTACCCGATGGTGCGCGGCCCGTACAATTATACGACTACCGGGCTGAACAGCGATGGCACCCTGCAGAATCCGGCGGCTAACTGGGGCGGCATATTCAGGGGTATTAACTCGAGCGATTTCCAGGATCTGAACGTACAGTACATCGAATTCTGGCTGATGGATCCGTTTACCTATAAACCTAATTCTATCGGCGGTAACATGTATATCGACCTGGGCGAAATTTCTGAAGATATATTGAAGGATGGTCAAAAGAGCCTCGAAAACGGCCTCCCGGTAGATGGAACGACAAATAATACCACCACAACAGTATGGGGCCGCGAACCGACAGTACAACCTGTTGTAAACTCTTTTGACAGTGATCCAGCATCCAGGGCGCTGCAGGACGTCGGTTTAGACGGTTTGAGCGATGCCGATGAACGGGTGCAGTTTGCCAATGTGGTAAACCAGGTAAAAGCGCAGGTAAACGCCACCGCCGGCGCGGCGTTTGCGGCCGACCCTTCATCGGACGATTACCAGTATTACCAGGGCCCGCAATTGGACAAAGCCGCCGCGGGCATCCTGCAGCGCTATAGCCGCTATAACGGAACAGAAGGAAACTCACCAACTTCACAGCAGTCGCAGGCATTGCTGGGACTGCAAACATCTGCATCCACATCTTTGCCCGACGGCGAAGATGTAAATCACGACAATAACATGGATCAGGATGATGAATACTTCGAGTATCAGATCCCGATAAACCCAAAGAGCCTGGTGGTGGGCAAAAACTTTATCACCGATGTTCAGCCAGCAACGGTAACGCTGGCCAATGGGTCGACCACCACGGTGAATTGGTACCAGTTCAGGGTTCCTATCAATGCTTATACTTCTACCATTGGCAGCATCCAGGACTTTAAATCGATCCGTTATATGCGGACCTTTCTTACCAACTTTGCCGATACCGTTGTGCTTCGCCTTGCCACTTATCAACTGGTACGGGGCACCTGGACGGCTTTTAACCTGCAGAATGACCCAACCCAGGTAATTTCTCAAATTGCTAATGCACCGCTCGACAACTCTACCATTGATGTTGAAACCGTAAATATTGAAGAGAACGGTACACGCACCCCGATACCTTATGTAGTTCCTCCGGGTATAAACAGGCAAACAGACTACAGTAATTTACAAGCAAACACTAAGTTAAACGAGCAATCGTTGTCGGTTTTGGTGAATAACCTGGCCGACGGCTACTCTCGCGCAGCATTTAAGTTGTTTAATAACGACCTGAGGCAGTATAAAGAACTCGATATGTTTATACATGGCGAAGGAGCCGGGCTGAGAAATGGCGATATCAGCGCGTTTATCCGCCTGGGATCAGATTATATAAACAACTATTACGAATATTCGATACCGTTGGAAATTACGCCGCCCGGGACAACGGATCCCAATGTGATCTGGCCGGCGGCAAATGAAATGGCCCTTCAACTGTCGTTATTGACCCAGGCAAAACTGGCGAGGGATAATGCCCGATTCGGCGGCGCCCCCTGGCCCCTCACAGTGCCTTATAAATATGTCCAGTCGGGCGGCCGCGATACAATAACCGTTGTTGGTAACCCTGATCTTGGCATTGTGACGACAATTATGCTGGGTGTACGTAATCCATTAAAAACGCCCGCTACGGCCAGTAGTGATGATGGTTTACCGAAATCAGGAACGGTTTGGTTTGACGAGCTGCGCATGACCGATTTTAACGAAAAAGGCGGCTGGGCAGCAATCGGAAAAGCGGAAGCAAAGCTTGCCGACTTTGCCGATATTGCCGTATCAGGGAACAAAACTACGGCGGGGTTCGGTACCCTGGATTCAAGGATGGAGGACCGGAGCCTGAACGATGTGAACGGATATAATGTTACTGCGAATGTAGAGCTCGGGAAGTTTTTTCCGGCAAAGAGCGGCGTACACATACCGGCTTATATAAATGTATCTACGCAGGTGAGTACGCCGGAGTATGATCCGGCATCGGGCGATATTTTGCTAAAAGATGTTATTAAGGCTGCGCCGACGACCAAAGAGAAAGATTCGATTAAAAATGCTGCGGAAGACTATACGCTGCGCAGGAGCATAAACTTCACCAATGTGCACAAGGCATACTCCGACCCGAAGGCAAAAAAGCATGTTTATGATTTGGAGAACTGGAATGCCACGCTTTCATACAGCGAATATCAGCACCATGATTTTGTAACACTGGCTGATATAGAGAAGACCTACAAGTTTGCCGTGGCTTATTCCTATGCCGATCAGCCTAAATATTACAGCCCCTTCGCGAAATTGATCAAGAAAAACTCACTGGCGCTGATCAAGGATATAAATTTTAGCTTGTGGCCCTCCAGGCTGGCCTTCAGCATGAGCTTTGATCGGTTTTATTCGCAGAATACACCCCGAAACAATGACCCGACGGATAGTTTAACTATTCCCACAACGTTCAACAAAACTTTCACCGTAACGCGTGTTTATGGCCTTGGCTGGAACCTGACCAAGTCACTTTCAATGGATATCGACGCAACCAATTTGGCGACCGTAGATGAGCCGGCCGGTACGCTAAACGGTTTGAAACTGGATACATTATGGCATAACATCCTTAATTTAGGCCGTACAACTGCCTATAACCATACCCTTAATTTTACTTATAACGTCCCCCTGAGCAAAATTCCTTACCTGGACTGGGTTACGCTCGCGGCCCATTACAGCACGCATTTTAACTGGCAGGGACAGCCACTTTTTGCCATAGATGACCCACAGTTTGATATTGGAAACAGTATCCAAAACTCGCGGACCATACAACTGGATCCAACTTTCAATTTCGAAACGCTTTATAAGAAATTTTCGTTTATCAAAGCTGTACAAAGCCCCGATAATGATAACGGGCTTAATAAATTCCTGGTTGGTGTGTTAACGAGCGTAAAAAATATCAGCGCATCATTTACCAGAACGGATGGTACCTTTATCCCGGGGTACTTGCCCCAATCCAACTTTTTAGGAGAAGATTTCAACTATGGCGCACCGGGCCTTTCATTCTTACTGGGCGGGCAGGGCGATTTGCGGGCAACCGCGATAGCGCATGGCTGGATCAGCACCGATACCCTGCAAAACCAGCTTTACGTGACCACCTTTAATGAAAACCTGCAGTTAAAAAGTACTATCCAGCCCATCAAAGACCTGCGGATACAGCTCTCTGCTTTTAAAACCCAGGATCATACTTATCAAACCAATTTTAAGTCGATAGACGGCGGGAACGATATACAAAGCTATAACCCGGTAACATCGGGCGACTATGCCATTTCGTATTTAAGTATCGCAACTGCATTTTCAAAAATAAGCGGGGCGAATAACACCTCTGCGGCTTTCCAAAAGTTTGAAAACGACCGCCAAGCGATATCGCAAAGACTGGGGGCCCTCAATCCAAATTCAACCGGACCACCAACCAATGGTTTTGCCGACGGATATAGCGCTAACTCTCAAAATGTGGTGGTGCCGGCATTCCTGGCGGCGTATACAGGTAAAAGCCCATCGACGGCCAGTTTAAGCCAGTTTCCGGATATTCCCATCCCTAACTGGCAGATCACCTATAATGGATTGAGTCATATTCAGATGTTTAGCGATATTTTCGAATCGCTGGATATTACGCACGGTTATAGTTCCTCCTACACGGTGAGCGGTTATAGTACGCTGCTGCAATATACCGAGGCCAACGGTGCGGTAAATGCAAGGGACGCGAATAACGACTTCCTGCCACAATACCAGTTCTCTTCGGTCACTATTTTTGAACAATTTGTTCCGCTGCTTGGTTTGAACGGCCGGTTTAAAAACGGTATGACAGCTAACCTGGAGTACAGGCAAAGCCGCTCATTGAGCCTGAGTGTTCTGAACAGCCAGTTGTCGGAACTGAATCAGAATGCCCTGGTTTTCGGCTTCGGGTATCATGATAAAAACTTTGTATTCCCGTTTGGCTTATTTGCGAGCAGGCAGCATAATGATGTGAATTTTAAGGTAGATTTTTCAGTGCAGGATACTAAAACGCTTATCTACCAGGCCGACGTTGAGGAAGCCCAGGTTTCGGCCGGAGCGCAGAACATTACCGTAAGGCCTTCGATGGATTGGATGTTAAACCAGCGCTTTACCCTTAATTTGTTTTATGATTCAAACATAACAAGGCCGTATACTTCGCAAACCTTCAATACAGCTTTCACTAATTTTGGAATTAACCTGAAATTGTTGTTGCAATAATCGTGCAAATGGAAGACATTATAGTGAAAGGTAAGCTGGATGTTAAAACCTTCTTTAACATTAGTTTGCTAATCTATTTTAAAACGCGAACGATCATCATGATCATAGTTTATTTTGTCTTAATACAAGGCCTTGTATTTTGGAATTCAGGCTTTGATTGGGCAACTGAAATAATGGTCGTTGTGATGTTCCTGATCATTTATGCCGGGCTGGTCCCGCTGTTTGTTTACATTTCGGCCCGCAAAAGGAGCAAGGTTTCTCCGGTATTTCTTGAAACCACAGTTTTTACGTTAAACGAGGACAAAATTGAGGTGAAGGCCGACACCGTTAGCGCCATAAACAATTGGAAATATGTGCTGAAGTGCATTGAGCGCGAAAAATATTTTTTGCTCATGCTCTCTGCCCGGGTATTTTATTATTTGCCGAAGGACGGTTTTGAATCGACCGCGGAAATTGCCAGCTTTAAAAACCTGGTAAAAGAAAAAGGGATAAAAATGAAATATCATTAATATCCCCTCGGTTTAAACAGGGTTTTCAGCCATTTATTAAACAACTGCCCGATATAAAGTAATTGAAGATCAATCCTCTTTGCTAATACTACCCGAGCCGATGGTCCTGCTTTCGGCGATAGTTGCATGTCCCGAATAAACGACATTTCCCGAACCGACGATCCGCGCAGAAACGGTTTTGTCGGCAGTAAAATAAGCGCTCCCGGAACCTGTTATAGTAACCGAGGCATTGTTGGTTTTAAGACCTTTGCCCTTCACTTCGCCCGAACCGCTGATGGTCACTTTGGTTTCGTCGGCGCTGCCATTGATGTCAATTGAACCGGACCCGCTGATGGTTGTATGCAGGTTGCCTGACTTAACAGCGGTTTGGATATCTCCCGATCCGCTTAAAACGACGTTTACATCGCCCCCGGTCACAGTACCTTCTACTTTAATTGAACCCGAACCGGCATTGGCTAATGATGAGAGCGATTTAGCGGTAACATAAACATCGATTTGCCCATACTCATCGTTATGGTTCCAATCATCACGATGCTTAAATTTAATTTTCAATGTGCCATCTTCAACAACGGTTTCGATCTCGTTGATGATCTTTGAACTGGCCGAGATCTTCAGGCTTTCTGTTCCGTTGATATTTACATGCACATCAAAGGGTCCGGATGACGCGATACTGTTAAATCCCGAGACAGCCCTCGTTTCTGCTGACTGCGCCGAAGCGGTTAAAGTTGCTGTAAATACCAGTATTACTGCAAAACATGCATAAGCTATTCTTTTCATAACGTTTGTTTTCTTTATCAGATGTGATCGGCGGGCAAAATGTTGCATGGCCAGAAAATTTAGTCAGGAAAGTCGGCAGAAATCGGATAGAAGATGGACTATCCCCTGCACTCAGGTCAAATCAGCTGCCCTCGCGCTTCTTCTCTTCCCTGCGCAGGCGGCGCTCTGCCCGGCGCTGCTGACGTTGTACTTTTTTGATCTGTCGCTCACGCTTGTCTTCTGACAGTTGATTTACCAGGGCAATCGCAGCCTCCTGGGTTTTCTCATTTAAACCAATGGAAGGTTTGATGCCTGCTAACAACGCCTGCCAGGTATATTTAAAAAAGGGCGTTTCAGTTGATCGGTTTTGCGTTACAAAAGCTATTCGCGGTGAGAGGCCGGGCGCATCAGGATTGTTATGCCTGAGGATAAAATTATTGACATATAATGTGGGAATAGGTTTTGTTTGCAATGTATTAAATAACGAATCGCGGCCAAGTATTGCAACCTTTACATCATTATATAGCATAACCAGTTTTCCTTTCGCGGTCTTACGGTCGGCTTTAAAATCAAAATCCATTTGCTTTAGTGTACCGGTTTGAATTTTAAGCAAAGTCAATGGCATGGTCGCGGTATTAATGCCTTTCAGGTTCATCGGCCCCAGGCTGCCCTTAAAACTGTAGGATCTGTCGGCATCAGTTAAATTAAAAACAAAGCCTACCTTAAAATGGGCCTCGTTCATAAAAAGACTGGTTAGCTCCACGTTGCAAAGGTTATTCTTTTGCAAAGCCTCAGCCCGCGTGGTAATATTAAAAAAAGTACCGCTGGTACGGTTAAACGATATGGAGCCCGTTTTATTCGACTTTTTATTGAATTCTGTATAAATAACATCAATGCGTTTTAGTTTTACCGTATCCAGTTTCAAATCCGAATTGAAGTTAAATAAGCCTGCATTCGGAAAGGTGACCACCCGGTCGGTAAGCCGCGCCGTTTTTGTTGGGTTGCCAAATACCTCCAGGTTCCCGTTATTCAAAGTGAGCTTCGAGGCGGTTATGATACGATATTTGTGATAGTTTAAAAAATCAAAATTATTCAGCTGAAGAGAATCCAGCCGGAATGCAAACTTATCATCCCTGCTTTTGGCAAAAAAATCATTTGTTGGCAGCGGGCTTAAGCTGAACCCTTCGATATTCAGCCTCGATTGCAAAGTCGATAACCTCAGGTGATCAAATTTATAGGTATACAGGCCATCCTGCGTTTTTGCTGAATAATTGTTTAATTCGCCCACGATGTCTTTACAATAAAGCTGTCTTGATTTATCTTTTTGGGTTGTTGAATCGATCAGGAGGTCATGCGCGCTCAGGTTTAACTCTTTCAGCTCGGATATCGCTAACTTATTTCCTGAATAATCTTCGTATTTCAATTTTACATCGCCCAAAAGAATATCGCCTATATGAATGGAATGCAGGCTTTTAGATATCTTTTGCCATGCGGTTTGATTATTTGCCAACAAGGTATCCTTTTTATGATTTAGCCGGTAGCTGATGTTAAGGACGGGTTGATCGACGGCGATCTCACCAATATCGAGCTCGTGCTGGAAATACCATTTGAAGGGATGAATATGCGACAAGGTGAGTCGTTTTACATGCAGCTCCACAAGATTATTCGGGGCAATGTTTTGTTTCAGCCTCAGATTATAAACGGCAGTATCAGGCTTTAGGGTGATATCAAAAATGTCAATAGTGCCCCTTAACACATGCAGCTCGGCTGAGCTGAAACTAACTTTGTACAAGCTATCGCTGCTTTTCAGCACAATTTTTTTTACCTCTTTTGCCAGTATAGGCGACCAATAGCTATTAACGGGCAAAGCAACCAGCAAGATAAGTGCAATAAAAACGGCCAAACAAATTGCCGTCACATTTTGCCACTTTCTTCTGAAAATCTTAAATGCCATTAATTACCCTTGTTTTCGCCTGTTTTATTTAGAGAATCTTTTTTTGCCTGCCGCTGCTTTTTACGCTCTTCGCGCCGCGCTTTTCTTGCCTCTTTAAATTTATTAAATCTGCTCATTAAAGTGTCAACTTTTGCTACTGTCGTGTTAACTTTTACAATTGCCTTTGCAACCTGGCCTTCTTTTTTCTTATCGTAGCCAACACTTGGCTTTAAACCATCCAGCAGCGCCTTATATAAAAAGCTGAAAAATGAAACGTCGGGGTCTCGTTCCAGGTCTATCGGCCCGGGCCTCAATTTACCTGTATTGTCCGGGTTGTTGCTCTTAATGATCAAATTATTTGCTAATGTTGAAATAAAGCCCTGTTTTTGTAGTTCGTCCTTACCTTCAACCTTTTTTAGCAACTGGATATTCAGGTTTTTATAATAAAAATCGAGGTTGCCTTTGCCGCTGTAATTACTTGCATTAACGTTAAAATCCAGCTTTTCAATATCCGCCGACTGCACATGAACCATGGCCAGCGGTTTTACCAGCTTATCGAGTATTTTGCCGTCAAACTTACCCAGCTCGCCCGAATAGTTGAAGGCCCCGTCAGGTGCCGCAAGGTTAAATTTAAAGTTTACCTGGAACGGTGCGGCATCCATAAACCGGGTATTGATATTTGCACGCATAATGGGATTTCGTCTTTTCTGGTCGTCATCATTCGTTACATTCAAAAAATTGGCATTGGTGTGGGTAAACAGTATTTCGCCGGTTGCTTTAGTTATTGCGTCTGTTTCGGCATAGCTGATGCGGGCGTCTTTTATATTAATGCGCTTCAGCCACATATCCAAACCCACCCTCTGCAGCGATTGCTGCGGATCTTTCCCGGTCATCACTTTCTTTTTTCCTTTGTAAGCATTATCGGTATATATCTGCACATCGGCGCCTTTGATGTTCATCACGCCTGCATAAAGATTTTGCGCCCGCAGAAAATCCTGCAGGTCGATATCTTCTATAGCGATCCTTTTAAACTTCAGGTTGTAAATGTCCCCTTGTGCGCCTGCTTGCTGGTAGAAATCCTCACGGTTATACTTTGGCGAAAGCGAGACGTTGTCCAGTTGAATCCTTCGCTGAGCGGTAGAGAAAAATATCTTTTTCAATTTCGCGTTGTACAATCCGTCAGGTGTACCAATATGGTAATCGTGTACGGTTACGTTGACATCTTTTGTATAATAAAAGCGGGCGGGATCCTGTCCCGATAGCGAATCGATAAATACATCGGAAACCGCGATGTCCAAATGTTTAAGGATTGTTTGCCTGGTAACCGGCTTGTTTTTGTTGATATAGTTAAGGCTAATATCATTTAACGCGATCGAATCGATACGGAGCTGCTTAAATACTTTCTTTACCATTTGATAAGGCGTTTCCGGTTTGCCCACTTTCACCGTATCATTAAATTTAAAACGCTTGTTGATCACGGTCAGATTTGGCTTGTCGATGGTAATGTTGTCGATGTCCAGTATTTTATCGCGGTAAGCCTTTTTTGCCCCAATATTTTTTATAGTGAGCTTTTTAACACTGAGGATGAAAAGATTGTCAGGCGCCTTTTTCAGCTTCACCAGTTTATTATAAACCAGCGTATCCGGTATTAGCCTGAAGTCATAAATCGTCGCGTTACCTGAATGGATATTTAGCTCAAAATCCGAATATTCTATTTGGTAAAGGCTGTCGCTGGTTTTTAATACCAGCTCTTTTAACCGGCGTTGTAAAACAGGTTTCCAGCGGTTGCCGGCCAGGTACGAATTGTAAATGTAGTAGGTAGCCCACCCGGCAACAGCTACAACCACCAGTACGATGAAAGGCCAGGCGGGAAGTTTTCTTTTTTTCGGCGATTGTGAGCCCATGGTTAACGGTTTGGAATATAACAATAAAGTACAAAATTTGTTATTCATGACAATATGTCACCTTTTATTTAAATTTTGTGTATTTTTGCGGGCTAAATTTTTTATTTTAATGATCGATCTCGGGATTACAGGTAAGGTGCACGATGAGAGCAGGCAGGGTGAAGCGCTGTTGTTGGAGGGGAATAAGAAAAAAAATAATGGCCGCAAGCTTTACATCGAAAGCTATGGCTGCGCCATGAATTTTTCAGACAGCGAGATCGTAGCCTCAATTTTACACGACCAGGGATTTGAAACCACCGCTGATTATAACGCAGCGGATGTTATTTTTATCAATACCTGCTCCATCAGGGAGAATGCCGAACAGCGTGTTCGCAACCGCCTGAGAGAGTTTACCATTGCCAAGGTTAAAAACCCAGGTTTGGTGGTTGGCGTTTTAGGCTGTATGGCCGAACGGTTAAAATCAAAGTTTTTAGAAGAAGAACGGCTGGTTGACGTAGTTGTTGGCCCGGATGCTTACCGCGACCTTCCTAACCTGATCGACCAGGTTGACGACGGCCAAAAAGCCGTGAATGTACTATTATCACGCGAAGAAACCTATGCGGATATCAGTCCTGTACGCCTCAACAGCAATGGAATTAATGCCTTCGTGTCTATTATGCGCGGTTGCGACAACATGTGCTCATTTTGCGTTGTCCCGTTTACCCGCGGCCGCGAGCGTAGCCGCGACCCGCAATCGATCGTTAAGGAATGTACCGAACTATATAACCAGGGCTACCGCGAGGTGACCTTGCTGGGGCAGAATGTGGATTCGTATAAATGGAAGTCTGAAAGTCCGAAAGCCTGGAAGTCCGAAAGTGAAGAAGATTTGGTTGATATTCAAATAGTCAACTTCGCCAACCTGCTCGAAATGGTTGCCGCGATTAGTCCGCAACTACGGGTGCGTTTTTCAACCTCGCATCCAAAAGATATTACGGATGAAGTTTTATACACGATAGCAAAACACGAAAATATCTGTAATTATATCCATCTGCCGGTACAGTCAGGCAACAGCCGGGTGCTGGAGCTGATGAACCGCACCTATGACCGTGAATGGTATATGGGCAGGATAGACGCCATCCGCAGGATCATTCCCGGCTGCGCCATATCAACCGACGTGATCACCGGTTTTTGCAGCGAAACGGAAGAAGAACACCAGGAGACCTTAAGCATGATGGATTATGTACAATATGATTTTGCTTATATGTTCATGTATTCCGAGCGGCCCGGAACTTTAGCTGCCAAGCGCTACAAAGATGATATCCCCGAGGATATTAAGCGCCGGCGTTTAAAGGAAGTAGTAGCCAAACAACAGGAATACTCCTATGTCCGTCTGCAAAGCCAGGTAGGACAGGTTCAAAAAGTATTGATAGAAGGTTTTTCAAAAAAATCGGATAAAGATTATTGCGGGCGCAATGATCAGAATGCGATGGTGGTTTTTCCGGTAGGCGATGATTATAAGCCTGGCCAATATGTCAACGTCCTGGTTGAACGCACGACCACTGCTACATTGATTGGAACGATTTGTTAGCGTAGCACATCGGACTTATGATAAGCGAACGGCAGATTATTGCCTTCAGAGATAACTTAAAATAAAAGGAAGTTCTAATCGTCTTCCAATAAATTGACATCAATCTTGAGTTACTCTTGACTCTTGATTCTTGACTCTTGGTTCTAAAGAAATGGAGATACAAGAAATAAAACAACGCTTCGGCATCATCGGTAATTCGCCGCTGCTTAACCGGGCAATAGATATAGCAAATCAGGTTGCGCCTACTGATATTTCAGTACTGATAACCGGGGAAAGCGGCAGTGGTAAGGAAGTTTTTTCGCACATCATTCACCAAATGAGCCCGCGCAAGCATGGGCCGTTCATTGCTGTGAACTGCGGCGCCATACCCGAGGGAACGATCGACTCAGAATTATTCGGCCACGAAAAGGGCGCTTACACGGGAGCGGTAGGCGAACGTAAAGGGTATTTCGAAACCGTAAACGGCGGCACCATATTTTTGGATGAAATTGCCGAAATGCCGCTGGGCACACAGGCCCGCCTATTGAGGGTGCTTGAATCCGGACAGTACATTAAAGTGGGTTCATCAAAGGTAGAGAAAACGAATGTCCGAGTGATAGCTGCCACTAACGTGGATGTTTACGATGCGGTAAAGAGCGGCAAATTCAGGGAGGATCTTTACTATCGTTTAAATACTGTCCCCTTACGCATCCCGCCTTTACGCGACCGCAAGGAAGATATTTTTTTGCTGTTCAGAAAGTTTACTTCGGATTTTACCGATAAATACCGTACGCCGCCAATACTTTTGGACGACGAGGCCCAGCAGGTATTGGTCAACTATTCGTGGCCGGGCAATATCAGGCAGTTAAAAAACATGGCCGAGCAACTTGCCGTGCTGGAGCGCGACCGCACCATCACCGCACAAACCCTGCTTAGCTATATCCCGGCCGAAAGCGCCAGGAACCTGCCGATGCGGGTAGAAAATCAGCCGAAGGAAGATTTTTCAGAACGCGATATTTTATATAAAGTACTGTTTGATATGAAGCGCGATATGGTGGAGCTTAAAAAGCTGGTTGCCGAGATTATCGAGCACGGCGGCGTATCCATCAATCATTCCAGTCAAACACTCAACCAGCTTTATCGCGATATTGAGATTCCGGGTTCAAATGAGCAGCAATTCACTTTACAAAAACCGGTTATGAACTCGAATAACAATAACATCAACACAAATCCGTATAATATAACCCAGGACGCGGAGGAAGTTGAGGAATCACTTTCATTAATTGATAAAGAATCTGACCTGATCCGTAAAGCGCTCAAAAAGCACAAAGGCAAGCGCAAGCTTGCCGCCAATGAGCTGGGCATATCCGAAAGGACTTTGTACCGGAAAATAAAGGAGCTAAACTTATAAAAATGAAAAGGATACCGAAGTTATTAATTATCGTGATTTGTTTATTTGTGCTGGGGCCGTCATGTACCTATAAATTAAGCCTGAACGGAGCGTCGATACCGCCAAGCATGAAAACCATCCGGGTCGATTTTTTTGAAAATAACGCGGCCCTGGTGGTGAATAACCTAAGCACTCAATTTACAGAGGGGTTAAAGGACCGCATCCGGAATACAACGCGCCTGGCCATCGTAACCGGTGATGCAGATGCCACTTTTTCCGGCTCCATTACGGATTACAATATTGCGCCGGTGTCTATCACTGCCAGTAGCAATAACGTTGCGCCCATCGCAGGCGCAAGCCAGTTGACTATAACCGTAAGCGTTAAATACGTAAATAATCTGAAAGAAGGGAAAAAAGATAGTTTTGACCAGACATTTTCAAAAACCCAGAATTTTACCGGCGATATAAATACACAGGAACAGACCTTGATAGCCGCCATTGATAAACAGTTAATCGAAGATATTTTTAACAAAGCTTTTGCAAATTGGTAAGCAATTCGTAGTTTCAACCACGTGGATCAAAATTTAAACAATAGCCCCAATGATTTTTTATGGCCGTTATTAGAGAACCCCGCTAATGATGCCAATTCCCACGTGTATAACCTGCACCGGCTGGTGGATGATTTCCCTCAGAGCGGCATTTTGCAGGCGCTGCTTGCACACGCCAGTGAAGAAAAAAATTTAAAGCGGGCGTCTGCCTACTTTAACCCGCGGGCATTGTTTAAACTGATCAATGCTCCCGCCACATTAACCGGTGTGCCTGATGAACGGATTGTAATACAACCCGGCATCAGTGTAAATGGCAGCTATAATCAAAGTGCGCCGTCAGTCTACGAAGAAAGCAATGACGCTTTTGCCAGTGAGGACCTGGTGGTTGATAAAGGTGCGCCACCTCTTGAAGCCGTCGAAGAACAAGGCAGCCACCATACCGGAGAGGAGTTGATAATTGATCATAACGCGGAAGAATATTTAAGTCATGTAACCGGCGAAGAGCATGGCGTTCAACCAGTGACGGGTGAGGCCGGTAGTCCGGCTGCAGCGCCACAAACTGAAGAAGGAGTTGTTGCCGTTCACGAACCCCCGGATTTGCATATTGCCGCTCCGGTTGAGGAAGAAACCGCCACAGACCACGAAGCTGCGCCGGCGCACCTTGAACATGCTGCTGAGGACGAAGTTTTGGCGGCTCACGAAACGGGCGCCACTACAGAACTATTAGCAGAAGAAATTGCCGGCGAAGAGGTGACTCAATCCGGCCACTCCGAAACGGCGGCAGCGGACCATTTACCGGAGCATCAGGCCGTTCATGCAGAAGCGCATGAAAGCCGGGAAGAGGAGTTGCACAAACCAGAAGCAATACGCACGGAAGGGGAGGAGCATGGTGAAACTACTGATGAGATTTCTCATGCGCCGGACGAAGCCCTGCATATTGAGCACAAATCCGCCTTTGAAGTTGCAAGTGCCGAAGTAACTGAGCAAACAATTGGGTTTGACGCGGATAAAGAGGAACCGGTTCAGGTGATTGATCTTGCTGACGAGAAACCGGCCGAAATTCTGACCGAAATACCCGTTGAAGAAGACATTAAGCCACAAACCGAAATACCCCTAAGGGAAGAGAGCATATCACAGCCTGAAATACCGGTTCACACCGATATTGTTGCAGCCCCCGAGGCTGTTGATGATGAAGCCGATGAAATTTACGATGAAATTGTAGGGATTGAGGATATCAACTTAGGCGATCAGAACAAGCACCAGTTCTTTTCCTTCGACCAGGAATTTGGCGCACACGAAGACAGGGAAGTGGTGGAACATACGCCCGCACCTGCGGCATCTGCGGGAGGCGAACCCGAGCAGCAGGATGTATCCAGGTATCACGATGAAAAAATGCCATACACTTTTATGTGGTGGCTTGACAAAACGCGAAAGGAACATGCACAGATATACCAGCCGTATGTAAAACCGCCGGCTGCACCTAAAAGGGCAAAAAAGATAACCGACGAACTGCAGCAGCAATATTTTGAAAATATTTTTCATATTACGTCTGTCGAAGAGTTAGATAAGTCAACTTCGCCTGCGCCGGCTTCTCCTGACCTTAAGCGTAAGGACCAGCTTATTATTGAACGTTTTATTAAGGAAGAGCCACAGATAAAACCGCAAAGCAGCGACAAGTTAGATAATGAGAATAAGGCAAAGAAGAGCTCAGAGGATCGTGATGAGCTGGTATCGGAAACGCTGGCCGCAATATACACCGACCAGATGTTATACCACAAGGCCATAGCCTCGTACAAAAAATTGATGTTGAAATTCCCGGAAAAAAGCCGTTACTTTGCCGAGAAGATAGAACAGTTAGAAAAGAAAACCAATTAAAATAAAATAATGATCCAGTTATTGCTGATTTTAGCACTCATCGTTTGTGTGATTTTAGTGCTTATCGTATTGATACAAAACCCCAAGGGTGGTGGTTTGTCCTCGAATTTTTCCAGCTCATCACAATTGATGGGTGTGCAGAAAACGGGTGATTTCCTTGAAAAAGGTACATGGGGGTTTGCCATTGTTTTAATGGTATTAGCGATGGCCATAAATGTTGCCGTTAAAGGCGGATCGGCGGCTTCAACTGGTGCCGGTGGTACAGACCGGTCTAAAACCTTGAAGACGCCTGCGGCACAACCAAATACATTTCCTGGCCCTAACGGCCAATCTTCACAGCATGGTGGTGGCACGGGAGCGGGACAGCTTCCGGCAGGAGGCGCTAAGCCGACCGGGAAGTAATAAATTTGTTTAAGACTTTAAAAAGCCCCGCCGGATCCCGTACCTACGGGATCCGGCGGGGCTTTTTTGTTATGATTGCTGTGTATTTGTTTAAAGCCAGCACTGACATGATGGCACTTTGGTTTTAAGTAATTGTTAAGTCCAAAACGTCAATTTTAAAAATCTGACAATACATCAGTGTTTCCCTGTCAATAGGTCGAATAAGTTTGATTGGCATAATTGATGAGGAAAGGGAAGCAGGTCTGTCCCGTACGTACGGGAGGGGCGAAGCTTAAATTAATTTCAAAAATTAAATAATTGAATAACTATGTCATTAAACATTAAACCTATCGGAGACAGGGTAGTGGTGGAAGCTGCTCCGGCCGAAGAAAAGACCGCTTCCGGGATCATCATTCCGGATACTGCTAAAGAAAAACCTCAACGCGGAACTGTAGTTGCTGTTGGCGATGGAAAAGTAGATGAACCGTTAACCGTAAAAGTGGGCGACCAGGTTTTATATGGTAAATATGCCGGCACCGAGATCAACTACGAAGGCAAAGAGTATTTAATTATGCGTGAATCAGATATTTACGCGGTTCTGTAAAATCAATTAGTGAAGGATTGATTTAGTGATTTAGTGAATTATAAATCATCGTCAAATCCATCACCTATCAAAAATCAAATTTTAGAATAGTGCTGCCGAAGATAAACGGTCAATCACTAATTCACTAACTCACTAATTCAAAAATTAAAAACATGGCAAAACAAGTTAAATACAATGTTGAAGCCCGCGATGCCTTAAAGCGCGGTGTTGATACTTTGGCTAATGCAGTTAAAGTAACATTAGGCCCAAAAGGTCGTCACGTAATTATTGATAAAAAATTCGGTTCACCGGTAATAACCAAGGACGGTGTAACTGTAGCAAAGGAAATTGAACTGAAAGACCCCATCGAGAACATGGGCGCCCAGATGGTAAAGGAAGTAGCCTCAAAAACTGCTGACATTGCCGGCGACGGTACCACAACCGCTACCGTTTTTGCCCAGGCTATCATAACCGCTGGTATTAAGAACGTAGCTGCAGGAGCCAATCCAATGGATTTGAAACGCGGTATCGACAAAGCTGTTGCTGCTGTTGTAGAAGACTTGAAGAAGCAATCGCAAAGTATCGGCGAGGATAACAACAAGATCAAACAAGTTGCTGCTATCTCGGCTAATAACGACGAAATGATCGGTTCGCTGATTGCTGAAGCGATGGAAAAGGTGGGCAAAGACGGTGTAATTACCGTTGAAGAAGCAAAAGGTACCGAAACTGAAGTGAAGACTGTTGAAGGTATGCAATTCGACCGCGGTTACCTGTCGCCTTATTTTGTTACCAATCCCGATAAGATGGAAGCCGAGCTGGAAAATTGCTTTGTGCTCATTTACGACAAAAAGATTTCTTCGATGAAGGAATTGCTTCCTATCCTTGAGAAACAAGTTCAAACCGGCAAACCCCTGTTGATTATTGCTGAGGACCTTGACGGCGAAGCTTTAGCTACACTGGTTGTTAACAAGATCCGCGGCTCACTGAAAGTGGCTGCTGTTAAAGCCCCTGGTTTTGGCGACCGTCGTAAAGCTATGCTCGAAGACATCGCTATCCTGACTGGCGGTACCGTAATTTCAGAAGAAAGAGGCTACAAGCTGGAAAACGCTGACCTATCATACCTGGGTACTGCCGAAAAGATCATTGTTGATAAAGACAATACCACAGTGATCAATGGTTCAGGCAAGCCCGAAGAGATCAAATCACGTGTAAGTCAGATCAAAGCGCAGATCGAATCTACAACATCTGATTACGACAAAGAAAAATTGCAGGAACGTTTGGCTAAATTATCCGGCGGCGTGGCAGTATTGTACATCGGTGCAGCTTCTGAAGTGGAAATGAAAGAAAAGAAAGACCGTGTTGACGATGCCCTGCATGCAACCCGTGCGGCTGTTGAAGAAGGTATTGTTGCTGGTGGCGGTGTAGCTTTCATCCGTGCAGTTGATGCATTGAAGAACCTTAAAGGTGCCAACGAAGACGAAAATACCGGTATCCAGATCATTCGCCGTGCTATCGAAGAACCATTGCGCCAAATATGCGAAAACGCCGGCATCGAAGGTTCTATCGTAGTGCAGAAAGTAAAAGAAGGCAAAGGCGACTTTGGCTACAATGCCCGTACTGATAAATATGAAAACCTTATCGGTGCAGGTGTTATCGATCCAACTAAAGTTGGACGCGTAGCCCTTGAGCATGCGGCTTCTATCGCAGCGATGCTGTTAACCACCGAATGTGTATTGGCAGACGATCCGGAAGAAGAAAAAGCCGGCCCTTCGATGGGTGGCGGCGGCGGCATGGGCGGCATGATGTAATTGGTGCTGAGTCCGAAAGTCCGAAAGTCGGAAAAGTCCGAAAGACAAGAGCTTGAGGATTTAGTCCGTGGACATATAAACAAAACCCTATCTGGTAAAACAGATAGGGTTTTGTATTTGGAGTTAATCGGGTTGGCGTCCAAAGTCTCCGCAGGGTCTCTCGCAGAGGACCCTGCGGTGTATGAACCTACGGAAGCGGAATACCGCGCACAAGGCGGCTGCAGGAGAGTTAAGGTTCCCTTTGGCACAGAGCGCAGGGTCTCTCGCAGAGGACCCTGCGTGGACGGAAGGGGCTTTGACTTTTGACTTAAGACTTTCGACTTAGGACTAAAAAAAACGTCTGGTAAAACAGACAGGGATTGTTTTTTAATATACTTTTTTCTGAATGTCATTCGTGCGTAAAGGGACGGTCATTTATTAATCAAATGATTGATTAAGTATTTTTTGGGTTACAATATGGGTTAAATTTGTATAAATGTTCAAATGATCGCTAATGGGCATGAGATTTGAATTAAGGAGAACATTATGAAACATCTAACCGGAAAAACGAAATTTTTGCAAACTCACTTGTGGGAGTGGGTTTTTGTGAAGGGCCCGGAACTTTTTATCGCTATTTACGGTAAATAATTAATTGTTATTTTCGCTTCGCAATGAAGCTGGAAAAATTTTACGACCGTGGCATCAATTGGTTAAATGCCAATGGCCCCGATGCACTTGTTGGCATTCTACTTTTCTTTATAGGCCTGTGGGTTATCAAGTTTCTCCGGAACAGGCTCCGTTCCAGGCTTACGCGCAGGCATACCCACTCATCCCTGCAATCTTTTGTCTTAAGCTTAACAATTACTGCCTTATATGTGGTGTTGATCCTGACGGTACTGGAGATTGTTGGATTGCATATTACCATATTTACCACCATTATCGGCGCTTTTAGCGTGGCCGCCGGCTTGGCTTTATCCGGCACGTTTCAAAATTTTGCCGGTGGGGTGTTGATTCTGCTGCTAAAACCTTTTGAGGTCGATGATTATATCGTCGCACAGGGGCAGGAAGGCAAGGTGGTGTCTATACAGATATTTTATACCGTTTTGCTTACGATCGACAACAGAACCATTATCATCCCCAATGGGAAACTGTTTAACGAGGTTATTGTAAACGTAAGCCGCGAAAATACCAGGCGGCTGGATTTTGACATCAGGCTGGGCTATGGCGCGGATATAGATAAGGCGAAAAAAATAATAACCGACGCCATTGTCGCCAACAAAGACATCTTTACAGATCCTGCCCCAAGAATTGGCCTGATTGGTCTCGACAATGATTGCATCAGGTTTACCGTAAATGCCTGGCTTGATCCGGCAAACTACCTGAATGTTAAAATTGCCCTGATGGAAAAGGTAATTAAAGACCTTGGCGCGGCGGGCATTGCGTTTCCGAAACCGGGGTTTTAAATAAAATATTTGAATTCAAACCGTCGGTTGGTGCAATTGCAAACCAGGAATAAATCGAAAGTCCTTAACATTATAAGTAAAAACAGGAAGGTCGTATTCAATAGCCAGCGCGGCTATTATTCCGTCTGGCATTTTTTGGTCGTGTGAAAGTTTAAACAATTTTATAAGTTCTACCGATCGCCGAGAGACATTCTCATTAAAAATGCAAAATATTAAACATTTTAATCCTCTTTACCATTCTGTCTAACTCTTCCCTATTTCGCATACCTCTTAGAAGTTCCATAGCAGTTATAGAAGGCATCATAGTATTTCCAGCTCCAATTTCCGCTAATTCTGCTATGGTTCGCTGGTTGCCGTTAAACGCATGGATAAAGATATTCGTGTCGCAGATTATAGGGTTCATAATCTATCCCCCCACGCTTTTTTGCGTAGTTCCTCCAGAGTCATCGGATTGTCCTTCCAAATGCCCCATAGCTCGCTTGGGTCAGATCCATCAGCGAAAGTAATGGGCAAATCCCGCTTTAACTTTGCGACGGTGTCAGGTGTTTCGATAACCATATCATAGGCTTCGGCTAGCTCTTGCAAGGCTTTTAGCGACTTATTGTTTTTGTATTTAACAGTTACTTCCGG
>Ga0210389_10001350_pt1 | contig 19976 bp, 14 predicted proteins | sample IncBWH28OmetaG_FD_160127 | JGI IMG/M metagenome (GOLD analysis project Ga0210389, IMG submission 160127) | Forest soil microbial communities from Barre Woods Harvard Forest LTER site, Petersham, Massachusetts, United States - Inc-BW-H-28-O ...
GCCCGGGCGAAGGAGTTTGCGAATTTGACGGAGGCGGTGGCGGATTGTTCGCTGGTGGTGGGAACGACGGCGGTGGGGAATCGGGAGATGAAGCATCCGCTGCGCGGGCTGGAGGAGGGCGCGCGGCTGATGGGGAACCGGATGAAGTCAGGGCGGGTGGCGGTGCTTTTCGGGTCGGAGAAGTGGGGATTATCGAATGAGGATTTGAGTTATTGCCACTGGCTAATGCGAATACCTACGCGGGTGGAGCACCGGTCGATGAATCTGGGGCAGGCGGCGGCGGTGGTGATGTATGAATTGGGGAGAAGAGGAAGAATTACCACAGAGGACGCAGAGTCGCCGCAGAGGACACAGAGAAGAGGGGGAAAAACCGCACCGTTAAAGACGACCCTTCGGCTCTGCTCAGGGCAAGCGGGTGCGGCACCCAGGAAAGAAACGAAGGAAAAGTTTGCGGAGATGGAGACGGTGGAGCGAATTGGGGAGGCTTTGCTGGAGTCGCTGCGGAAGAGCGGATACATTGCGACGCGGGGCGAGGCGACGGCAGAGGAGAAATTGCGGCGGATGCTGCGGCGGTTTTCCATGGAGGCCGCGGACGCGGAAGTATTGTTGGGGATGGTGCGGAAGATTCTGTGGAAGCTCGAGCAGGAGTAGCAGTTGACGGCTGACAGTCTTCAGTCAACGGCAGCTCGGTTGTGACTGATGGCCGGCACGTGAAATTAGCAAATGGAAGATCAAGAAAATCCGCAATTAAGACCCGGAACTAACAACTACAACTCATCACCGCATGACCGCGCTTCACCGGCAACGGAAATGAGGGGGAAGGGGTAGCGGTGAGTCATGCGGGAGAGGCGGCAGAATGACTGGGAGGAGTGCCCTGCAGGCTAAGCAACTGCTCGAACTGGATGCCGTAGCCGGTGTCGCCGTTGGGGAGGCTGCGTTCGTAGACGACTCGGCCGGTGCACTCAACTTCGGTACGCGGGTTGCCGGAAAGATAGGTAGGCACGCGCAGGGTCATGGAAAGCGGGGCGCCGACCCTCAGCGGCAGCGGACTGCGCATGAAAAGGCCGCAGCGGGAAATGTTCGCGGTTTCCGAAGCAAGTTCTGGCTCGGTTGAACCAGCTTCGGCAACACGGAAGCGGAGTGGAATCTGGAGCGACTGACGGGGATTGGTGCGTTTTTCAAGATTTTGCATTGTGCTCTCCTGTCGCGAACGGAGAGGACGACGCGAAACATTTAGATTGTTGGGCGGAGTTTAAGAATAAAACCAATAGTGGGGAAGTCAAGTACCAATGAGATTAGATAGTCGTAATGTGGAATAAAGGTTGGGTTGTGAAGGCGAGGGAGGGATCGCAGCGAACAGATGTGGTGGCCGAGCTTAGGATCGGCTACTACTATGCGCGCCCACCTGAAAGTGGATGCTACGTGGGCATTTTTAGGAAGAAATATGTGCCTAGGAAGAAGAAGACCAGGTCAGGGGACCACGCGGCTAGCATGGGAGGGAGTTGGCCGATACCACCCATGGCTTCGAGGAGGGCGGCGACAGCCCAGTAGCAGATGCCGATGGCGACGCCCAGGGCGATGCCGCCGATGGCGCCCCGGCTACCGACTAGGATGGCAAAAGGAATCGCGAGCAGCATGCTGACCGGGGCGATGAGCGGGTAGGCGATTTTCTTGTGCCACTGGACGGTGAGGGAAGAGACATCGAAGCCCGCGCTTTGCAGGCCGGAAATGTAGCGGCGAAGGTCACGCCAGCTCATCTGGAAGGCCTGAATGACTTCGCGATTGAAATACGAGGGCGGCTCGACAAGTTCTGGCAGCGAGGTGACTTTGAATGGGGTGTATTTTTCAACTGTGCCGTTGGAGAAATCGCGGACCCAGCCGGATTCAAGGGCCCAGGTTTTCTCGGTGTCCAGCCACTGGGCGCGGTTGGCGAACACGCGGCGCTTCATCTGGAAGCTGACAGGATCGAGTTCGATGACGCTGAGGCCGCCGAAGAGTTTTTGCGTGGGATCGAAAATATCGTAGTTGTAGACCTTGGAATTTTCCCCAAAAATCCAGCGCTGCGGGCGGGTGTAGGTCTGCGCGGGCTTGCCCTTGATCTGGTTGCGCAGCGCGTCCTGGCGCTGATTGGCGTAGGGGAGATAAGTGTCGTCGAGGATTAGCAACGCTCCGGCAAGAACAATCCCGGAAAGAAGCAGCGGCAGGGCGAGGCGGTAGAGGCTGATGCCGCTGGCCTTGAAGGCGACGATTTCGTTGTTTTTGCTGAGCACGCCGAGGGTGACAAGCGTGGCGACGAGGGCGGTGAGTGGCGTGAGCTGGTAGACGAGATAGGGAATCAGGAAGCGGAAATAGTCGATGACGATTAGGAATGGGATGCGGTGGCGCGCGATGTCGTCGAGCAGTTCAAAGAAGGTGAAGGTTTCAAACAGCAGGATAAACGCGCCGAGGACGAGCACAAAATAGTAGAAGAAGCGGCGCAGCATGTAGATATCGATGATGGAGGGAAAATTGGAAGAGGTGACGGTGTACGTTTCCTGCAGGCCGCCATCGCCATTTTCCTTGCGAACGGCATGGCGCGCCTTGCTGCGGGTGCGGCGCTGGCGGACCAGGCGGCGCCAGGCCATGAAGCGCGCAATGACAGAGAGGGGAGAGGGCTCGCTCCAATAACGCTCCATGCGGGGAAGCAGGGCGAGGCCGACGAGAACAAGAATTACGTTGGCGGCCCACATGCCGATGAAGGGCGGAACGACGCCCTGGCGAGCGAGGCCTGCGCCCATGATGAACAGCAAATAGTAGCCGGCGATGATTAGGACGGAGAGGAGCGTGCCCGCAGCGCGGCCTCCGCGGCGGGGTTGCGCGCCGAGCGGAACGGCAATCAGCGCGAAGGCGAAACATGCAAAGGGGAAAGCGAAGCGCTGGTAGAGTTCGACGCGGGCATCGCGCCAGCGCGGGCCGTGATCGTGCCACAGATCGCTCAGCGAGCGTTCGGGATTGCTGAGGACGCGGACTTTGTCGTTATCGAGCGTGGTGAATTCGATGGGCCAGTCGCTGCGCTCGAAGGCGGTGACGGAATACTGGTCGGGGGCTTCGCGTTGAAATTCGTGGGTGGTGCCGCTATTGAGATGCAGTTCGAGTTTCCCAGCCGCGGGTTCGGCGATGACGATGGCTCCCTCGGCGAGAGTGATGCGCGAGCCGCTCTCAGCGCCGGTTTCGAAGAGGAAAACTCCGTGCCAGTGCGTGCCGCTGGCGGAGACGTCGTTGATGTAGAGGACCAGGTGGGGGAAGCGCTCGTCGAAGACGCGGGGCTGCACCTGGAAAGAGATTTGTGAAGCAATGAGGCCGGCTTCGATGTCGCGGAACGCGCGGAGGCTGCGCGGGGCGAGGACAATCGTCATCAAGAGGGTGAGCACCGCTCCGACGACAGCGAGCACGCCGACGGGAAGCAGGATCCGCTTGCGGCTGATGCCGAGGGAAGTGAGCGCGATGATTTCGCTGTCCATGGACATGCGGCCGAGGCCGAGGAGGACGCCGATTAGTACAGCCATGGGGATGGTGAAAACCAGAATGCCGGGGATGATGCAGAGAAAAAGAGTGAGGATCTGCGAGCCGGAGCCGGAGTGGCGGACGAAGAGTTCCATCAGGCGGACAAGCTTGGGGACGAAAAGCACGAAAGTAAATATGAGGAGGCCAAGAAAAGCGTGTCTTACAATTTCACGAACAATGTAGCGATCGAGGATGCGCATGATGGGAAGGGGCAGTGTAACATGGGGAGAGAGTGGGGAGTTCGGAGCCGACAGTCTACAGTCGACAGTCTACAGTTAGCGGCGCGAACGCAGGACTAGAGACGGGTGGCTTCAGTTGCCTGGTGTCGGCTTTTTGCGCGGGGCGGCCTGCCTAAGATTGCGGGCCCTACACGGGGAGTCTTGAACGGAATGAATCGGATTCATCTGGTAGTGCTGTGGCACATGCATCAGCCGCAATATCGCGATCCGGAAACGGGTTGCTACGTGTTGCCGTGGACGCGGTTGCATGCGACGAAGGACTACTACGGCATGGTGAAGCTGATGGAGGACGTGCCGGGGTTCCACGCGACGTTCAATATGGTGCCGTCGCTGTGCATGCAGCTGGAAGAGTACGCGAGCGGAAACTTCAAGGAGCCGTGGTTTCACCTGGCATTCAAGCATGCGGACGAACTGACGCGGGAAGACAAGGCGGAGATTCTGGCTCGGGCGTTTCAGGTGAATCACGAGCGGTTGTTGACGCGGTGGCCGAGATTTTTGGAGCTTTATGACTGGTCGCGAGCGGCGGGCGGTGCGCAAGCGCTGATCACCTTTCGCGCGCGAGACTGGCGCGACGTCCAGGTGCTTTCGCAACTGGCGTGGATGGAAGAAACGTGGTTCACGAAGGATCCGGTGATTTCCCGGCTGGCAAACCGCGGGAAGGATTTCACGGAAAAAGACAAAACGGAATTGAAGGACAAGCAACTGGAGTTGCTGGGGCTGGTGCTGCCGGCTTATCGCGAAGCGGCCGCCCGCGGCCAGATTGAACTGAGCACCACGCCGTATTACCACCCGATCTTGCCGCTGATCTGCGATTCCGATATTGCGCGCGTGGCAAATCCGGGAACGCCGCTGCCGAGGCGGGCGTACCGGCGTCCGGAGGACGCGCGAGAGCAATTGCGGCGCGCGAAGGAATATCACGAGCGGGTGTTCGGCGCGAAGCCGGTGGGATTGTGGCCGAGCGAAGGTTCGGTGTCCGACCAGGCGATGGCGATCGCGGCGGAGGAAGGGTTCCAGTGGTTCGGCACGGATGAAGGCGTGCTGGGTCGCACGCTGAACGTGGGATTTTTCCGCGACTCTTCTGGGATTGCGGCGAGCGCCGACCGCCTGTACCAGCCGTGGCGATTGCAGATGGCGAATACGGGAATCACCGGGCTTTTCCGCGACCACCACATTTCGGACCTGGTCGGCTTCGTCTACAGCCGGATGGACAGCAAGGCTGCGGCGGCCGACTTGCACGGCCGGCTGCGGTACATCGGCGACAACGTGAAGAGCGACAAACCGTTGACCATGTGCATTTTCCTGGATGGCGAAAACGCGTGGGAATATTACCCCGGTAACGGACGGGAATTTTTGCACGAGTTTTACCAGCGCATCGCCGGCGACACGGATTTCCGGGCGTTGACGGCAAGCGAAGCCATTGCGGCCGCGGGGGACATTTCCGTGACCAGCACGATTTTTCCGGCGTCCTGGATTAACGCAAATTTCGACGTGTGGATCGGCCACCAGGAAGACGTGGCGGCGTGGGATTTGCTGTGGGACGCGCGGGAAGCGTACGCCAAGGCGCTGGATGCGCGGGCAAAGGGCCGCGAAAACGCCCCGGCGCAGGAGGCCTTGAAGCAAGCGGAGGAATCCCTGTTGACGGCGGAGGGCAGCGACTGGTGCTGGTGGTACGGGCCAGAGCACAGCACGGCGAACGATGCGGAGTTCGACGCGCTTTTCCGCAAGCACCTGACGGGAGTTTACCGGGCACTGGGACAGGTGGCGCCGGAAGAGTTGGCCAAGCCGATCAAACGCATGCCGGAGCGGGCGTACCAGTTGTATCCATCGACGTTCCTGAAGGTGAAAGTGGACGGCATCGATTCGAGTTATTTCGAGTGGCTGGGCGCGGGCGTCTATTCGCCGGAGCGGCGAGACGGCTCAATGCACGGGCGGGTGATTTTCCTGAAAGAGTTGCGTTACGGATTTGAAGAAGAGCGCTTTGTCTTGCGCGTAGACGTCTTCCCGGAAAATATCGCCGAACTGGAAAATGCCGAGTTCCGGATCGTTTTCGGAGCAAAAGAGGAATTGGCGGTGGTGATCCACACGGACCGCGGGCGGACACGGGAATATTCGGTGGAACAGGGCAAAGTGTGCCTGATGAATCCGAAAGAGGTGGTGGAGGCGGCGTACCAGCGGCACCTGGAAGTGGCGGTGAGCCGCGATTTGCTGGAGTTGAAGGGCATGACGAGGTTCACGGTGGGCGTGGCGCTGTGGCACGGCGGGCTGCCGATCGACGTGCTGCCGGCGGAGGGATTCTTCGACGTGCAGTTGGGGGAAGAGCACTCGGCGTGGCCGGTGGACCCGTAGGCATGCAGTTGCCAGGGCGGAAAAGTGTCTAGACGGAGACACTACTGATTGGGCACGGACAGGGCACAGGTACTATGGCGCAAGACGGATTCCCCTGAAAAACTGAAAAGGCGTGGACCCCGGCGCAGACGGAGCAATCTGTTTGGCGGAGGGGAAAAGTTACGTGTGTAGAATGAGTACGCTTGCGCGGCGGGCGGTGATTGACGGAAGCGCGAGCAGGGGATGAATGAGTGTCATCCGCGACGGACGTTAACGCGAACGAAGTGAAGAAGGCGGACGGGGAAGTGCCGCCGAGAACGATGCGGGCGAATCCTGTGGCGCTGGAAGTGCCGGTGAGCGTGGCCGGGGCGCGCCCGATTGCGTCGAAAGACAAGCGCGAACTTTTCACCGAAGAAACTACCACCGTGCTGGTGTTTAAAGACGGAGCGGTGATCCAGCTTTCCGCTGCGGTGACCGTTGGACAACTGCTGTTCCTGACAGAAAAGAAATCGAAGAAAGAAGTGGTTTGCCAGGTGGTGCACAAGCGCAGCCACCGGCCCACGTCGTGCTTCGTGGAGTTGGAGTTCACAGAGCCGGAAGAGAATTTCTGGGGAGTTTCGTTTCCCGCGCAAGTGGATACGGCGAGCGTGCCTCCCGCAGCAGAAGCTGTGGAAGCGGAAGAGGCGACGGAAGACGACCGCAGCGAGCCGGTGGCCGCGCCGAAGAGCGAAGATGTGGCGCAGTTGAAGGATGAAGTGGCCGCGCTGAAGAAGCAGTTGGAGGAATTGCGGGTAAAGCCAACGTCGGAGGACAAGGACGCGCAGGCGAAGAGGCTAGCGGAAGCGGAATTGGCAGCGCGTGCCGCGGCCGAAACCGAAGCAAAACAGAAGGCGGAAGAGGAAGCGCGCAAGAAGGCGGAGCGCGCGAAGGCTGAGGGCGGAAACGCTCCTACGACCGAAATTGTGGCGAATCAGAAGCCGGAGGGTAGCAGGGCACCGGCGACGATCGGGATGCGGCTGCCGGTGATGGGAGTGGGCGAACCGGCGCCAGCAGCTCCCGCGCCGGGGACGCCGCAAACGGCTATACCGGAGGCTAAAGAAGAAATAGACCCACTGGAGGATTTGCTGCCGAAGCCGGCACTGGATTTTTCGCATGTGCCGAAGCATGTGGATCTGAACGATCCGTTTAATATTTACCGGCCGGAACGGCAGGGGCCCGGAAAGAAGGAATTCGTAGTTGGCGGAACGGTGCTGGCAGTGGTGATTCTTGCCGGAGCCGGTGCCTGGTACAAAAATAAGCTGCCGTTTCTGCATCGGGCGCCGAAGGCGAGTGTGGCGGCGGTCGAGAGCGCTCCTTCCAAGCCGGAGGGCGCCCCGAGCGTGACGAGTGCTGCGGATCTGGCGCCGAAGAGTGTTGCGACTGCCCCGGCAGCGGCAACTGGCCCTGGCGAGCAGGTGAACAATTTCACTGTGGGGCCAACGAGTACTGCGACGGCTGCAGCGGCCGCGCCGCCGGTTGGGCCAGTGGTGACGCCTCCGGCCGAATCTCCCGCGGAACGTGCGGCGCTGGCGGAAAAAGGCGGGATGCGGGTGGTTGCTCCGGCAAAGAGCGGCGCGGGAAGCCCGGGCGCGGAGAAAACTTCCAAGAATCGCGGGAGGGCCAAGACCAGCGGCGAATCGGCGCCGGTGCCGGTGGCGCCGGAGGTTTCCGTTTCCGATCAGCCGATCGTGCCTGCGAAATTGCTGCATTCGGTGCAGCCCATCTATCCGCCTGATGCGATGCGGAATTACATCACAGGCGACGTGCGCATCGAAGCCGAAGTGGACAAGCGAGGGCAGATCGGCGCAATGAAGGTTTTGCTGGGACCAAGGCAGTTTCGCCAGGTGGCGATGGACGCGCTGAAGCAGTATGAGTATACGCCGGCGACGCAGGGCGGGAAGCCGGTGGCGTCGAAGGTGACGGTGACGATCAAGTTCTGGTTTGACCCGTAGAGCGATCCTTTCCCTCTTCTTTTCCGCTAAATAAATTCACCGAATTGATGCAGATACGGAGAGTAGGGGTGTAACTGCAGGGGCGGCGGCATTGCCGTGTGTCTCGAATAGAACAGCACTGAAGGCGTAACGAGGTGTAGCTTCATGACTACCAGCCAAGGTTAAGTGGAAATACTGGTGTCCAAATCATGAAAACCTCGTCTGCTGGGGTATCCACGGATTCCTCCAGGAGTTCATCTCGGGACAACTTTTCAGCAGTTGTGTTTTCATCCCACGCGGACATTCGCCGATTACGAGAGGCTGCGGGGCCGCTGGGTCATGAAAATGAGGCAATTGTTGACCCGGAGTTCTTCCTTCCCAAAATGTCCAAAGGTTGGCGGCCCAGAGTCGTGGCCGTTTACAGTGCGGGCGCCGTTGTGGGGATGATGTATACAAAAGAGAGGGTTATCGGCGGCATTCCCACCGGAATTGTATACGGCGACGGCAGCCTGGGCGGCATTCTGGTCTCGAAACGCGAGAATCAGCAGAAGGCTTTCCATGTTGCGATGGGAGCGTTGCTGGCGTCGCCAGGAATACGCGGCGCGCGGCTGCGAATCCTGCGGTCTTGGGGCGAAAACGACGCTGTCCGGCAGTTGATCGCCTCCAGGTCGATGGATGGTCAGTCTTTCCCCATGGAGCACAATGCTTCCCCGCTTTGGAAATTTCACGCTCATTTGACGCTGGCGGATACGTATGAACATTTTCTGGGGGGCCTGGGAAGCACAACGCGGCACAATTTCCGTTATTACCGGCGGCGATTCGAGGCAGCGGGGCATAAGGTCGTCGAGTGCTTGTCGATGGACGAATTGCGTGACGCGGCGCTCGAATTGCGCCTGAAATCCAAATTTACCGCAGACTCGAAATTGGCGGAATTTGAAAGAAACTTAAGTATGGTGGCTGCCACACACCGGCCACTTGCGATCGGATTGAAGCACCACGACGGACGATGGCTGAGCGTCCTCGGAGGATGGTACCGGCCCGGCGGAGCAGTCTTGTGCTTCCAATGCAATTACGATTGCGACTTTGATGGTGATTCGCTCTCCACGGTGCTGCGTGCTTATCTCATCGAGCAGCTGATTCAGCAGCGGCTGAAGGAACTGGTGATCTGGGGAGACACCGGACCGCCACTGTCCCGGTATGTATCCTACCCTCCCACGATCGGGGTAAGGTTGGATGTACCGACATTGGCGTGGCGTGCCGCACGGTATTTTATGTCGAAGTTCGGGCCGCACCTGCCCAGGCGGTTGGCCTCCGCCGTTCGATGGATGTGCTGACCGGCATTAGTCTAGTTTGTGGGGACTACTCTTGCCACCGGGGGCTTTAGCTCTACCTGCACTTGCTGGAAGTCGGCGGTGCCGACATTTTCGGCGGCGTGGGTGACTGGGTCGCTCCAGGCCGCGGTGCCGGCTTTGGGACTGCGTTCGATCACTTTGCCGTCCGGCAAAGTGATTTTCAATTTTCCATCGGTCAGAAAATAAGAGACATTGGCGGGATGCGAATGCATCGGCGCGACCTGGCCGGGCTTGAAGTGTACGGCGAGAACGCGAACGTGCTCGTTTTCGAAGATGACCGTGTGGCTGTCGCCGGCGACTTTGATGACGTCCTGGGAGGGAGCGGGGCGCGTGGCGGCGTAGACGGCGGAGGCGGTTAGAAGAGTTGCGGCGATTATTGCTCGCGAGATTTTCATGGTGTCTCCTGTTTCGATGGAGCGAATGTTGAGAGCGGCTTCCCGGTGCGGGAGGTGGGGAGATGATACACCGGGAGTTTTTGCTGGGGCAAAGGGAAGTTGGGAGGGGGAGAGATAGAAGGATAATTTAGGTGGTTGGGTTGAACTCGTAAAAGCGAAAGCTTCGCATTCGCACTCAAAAGGGAAGCGGCCCGCCGCAGACGGACGGGCCCTACGGGAGGCGGAGAACCACAAGAGCACAGCCCCTTCGACCTTGCTCAGGGCGGGCGGGATGACACGTCTGGGTGATTTGCGGGTGAAGTGCTCGGCTCAATGCGGCTAGATGCAGGAGCCGGCGGTGTTGGACCATTCGAGTTGGACGGTGAAGGCGCCGAGCTGCTTGGTTTTCCAGGCACAGATGTCGCCGATTTCGCCGTTGTTGTCGTCGTACCAGCCCTGGCCGGGGATGGGGTCGGTGATGGCTTCGCAGAGTTCGTGTGAACTGGTGGACGTCAGCGCGGGCAAGATCGCGAGTCCGCCGGTGCAGCCAGGACAGCCGGGAAACGGCATGGCGGCATAAAAAATGCCGTCGGGCGTAACGTCGTGATAGCCGCAAAAAACTTTGCAGCTTGCGGAGCCGCCCTGTTCCACCGTGGTGCCGGGTGGGAGAAAGACGAAGTAGAGGGAATTGGTGTTGGAAGGTGGCAGAGTGCCGTTGGCCAATTCGGATTTGAGTAGAGCCTGGATGGCGGAATCCTGAACGGTTTTGCCGGGCTCGGGAGAGGTGAGAAGTTTTGTGCCGATGCGTTTGCCGGGGCCGATGCTTTTTCCGGGGACGCTGTATTCGGAGAGCTGATCGAGCAGGGGGCTGGTGAGGATGAAATCGAAGAAGGAGTTCATCTGCTGGCTGAGCTGCGCGTTGGCGGCTTCCTGCCAGGCCGCGCCCCAGAAAAGGGTGAAGACTTCGACGTTGGTGAGGAGAGGGCCGTTGCGATAAGTGAGATGGGGAGCGGGGGCGGCGGCATCGCGGACGTGAGGATGCAGCGGGACGATACGGATGGGGGATTTCGTTTGCGATTTTGCGGAAGACTGATTGGTCTTGCGGACGGGATGCGTGGACATGGTTGGCTCCTTGCCGGGTTGTTGCACTAGGCTGGGAAGGAGTGCGCCGGAGTGGACAGGCTAGCGAAGGAAATTGAAGAAGTAAATAGAACTGCTTGCGAAAAAACACCAACAGAAAAAAGAAAGGATAACGCAGAGGCGCTGAGCACGCAGAGATTCGCAGAGAAGAGAACGGCGGCCCGATTCGGAAAGACGGGAGAACGAAGAACGGGGCCACGCATTCCTTCGTCAGGGCAAGTACTGAAGGCGGCCGCTACGTTAGAGGTTCTAGTTTGCGTTGAAGGCCGATGGTTGGGTCGTGTTCGTTGTTGACGATTACCAGGTCGTTTTTGAAATGCTGGCCGCCGCTGCCTTTGAATTGGGAGCCGGGGATCCACTGGCCGCCGACGAGGGGAGTTTTGATGACGTTTTTGACGGGTTGGCCGTGCCAGGCGATGGGGCCGACGATGGAGTTGTAGTTGGTGGCGATGATGGAATCGCGAATGGCGGCGGGGGAGTTGACGTCTTTTGCGCGTTTCAGGACATCGAGCGCGACTTCGAAGAGGGCGTGGAGGTAGCCGAGGGGCTGGGTCCATTGCTTTTTGGTTTCGTCTTCGTAGGCGGCACAGAGTTCGGCGGAATTTTTTCCGGTGAGTCCGGAGCTGAACGGAAAACTGGGGGACCACCAGACTTCGGTGGATAGTCCGGCACCTCGATCGCCTAAGGCTTCGACCGCGGTGGGGAAGAGAATTCCCTTGGCGACGCTGGCGATTTTCGGCTTGAAGCCTTGCTCGCCCGCTTGTTTCCAGAATGTGGCGAAGGCCGGCGGAGGAAGCACTCCGGAGAGAATTTCGACATTGGCTTTTTTGAATGCCGCGATGTGCGCGGAATAATCGGTGGCGGAAGTTTCGAAGCGGCCGGGGTCGACAAGATTGAAGCCCTTGGCTTGAAGGGCAGGGGGAAAGCCGAACTTGGCGTCGGAGTAGGCGATGCCTTCGGGATCGTTGGGCCAGAGCGCGCCGACGACTTTGTTGGTGGGAATGGAAGCCCACATGGCGGTGAAGACGGCGATCAGGTCCTCGAGTCCCCAGAAAAAGTGATAAGTCCAGTCGAAGGCCTTCTCTGGTGTGCCGCCGCGGCCGAAAAACCAGGATTGCCATGGGGCGTCGGTGGTGATACAGGGAACGCCGTTCTTTTCACACTGGTCGCTGACGGGATTGACGGTTGCGCCGGTGCTGGAGGCGACCATCAGATCAACGTGATCGGATTTGATCAGATCGGCGGCGATTGCGGAAGCGTGTTTCTGATCGGACTGGGAATCTTTTTCGAGGATTTCGACGGGAAGCGTTGCGCCGTTGATTGCGATGCCGCCGGCGATGGCTTTGCGGATTCCGGCGAGGACGAAGTCGTTGCCTTCGCCGAAGCGGGCCAGGGCGCCGGTGCGCGGACCGATGAAGCCGATCTTGAGCGTGCGGCTTGCGCCACGAGCGGATTTCCCGAACAGAGAATGCGGCGCAACGGCCGCCACCACCGCGGTTGCGGCGGAGTCTTGCAGGAAGCGCCGGCGGCCGGACGCGGCGTGGTTTTTCTCGCTTTTCCTGGGCCCGGATTTCAACTGGTCGCTCATGCGCACTCTCCCGTCAAGAGGATCCCGCGCTTTTCGGCGCGTTTCGCTGCTTGCCTTGCAATTGATTAAACCGTGAGGGAATTTCCGTACTTGAGTATTGCTCTCCCGTGGGCGGCACACAAAGGAAATGTGAACAAGGATATACCCGAAGGTTACTAGGAGATTGAGGACTCGGTTCGCCGGGCAGGGGAATTGGGGAGCGCAGAAGAATTACGCGGAAGACGGAGAGGAGACGCAGAGGGCACAGAGAAGAGCGCGGGCCGGCAGGATGCCGGCGCTACCTTGGCGGCGTCATCGGAGGGGAAAAGAAGTCGGCGAGGCTTCCGGGAGAACAAAGGCGCCCGTCTTAGAAGGCGTCCGCTACAACTAGCGGCCCGGGGGATGAGTGCCGAATTCGATGAAGAATCCCGCGATCAGCAAAGCGATTCCGCACCCGTAAGCGGCCCACATAACGTACACCGGCCAGGCTGGCCAACCGTTCGCTCTTCGCACCTGGTGATATTCCCTGTAATTGAAGGTCCCTCCGCGAAGAAGCATCCACTTGTGCCCCAGGTGCTTCATGCGAAGGCGAAATACCAGATCCATAGCACCCGCTGCCGCCAGGAAAGCTATGCCCAAGACCATCATCAGCATGTGGGGAGCCCTCAGAGACGAGAGCTATTTTAATTCGCAGAGGGTCCTCTCCCACTCCTAGTTCATTTCCGGGTTGCGGAAGAAGGTACGACTGAACTGGGTCGAGATTGTACCAAGATATTTTAGCTAGAAAAGCTTCACGGCGAGGCGCTGAGGCGTGTTGCCTACAGGAATTAGGGTGATTAGGGAGTCGGTGCGGAGGCGGAGGACGGCGAGGTCGCCGGAAGATTCGTTGACGACGAGGAGCATGGTGGGCTTGTCGCCCGGATCGACGAAATCGAAGCGCATGGCGTTGGGGGCGGCGCCTGCGTTGATGGGTCTGCCTAGGATGCGGCGGTTGTAGATGTCCACGTGGAAGATGCGGCCTGCGGCGCGGTCGGCGACGTACATTTCGCCTGCGTCTTCGGTGAGGATGGCGCTGGTGGGGGCAGAGCCGAGGAGCATGGTGTCGCCGACTTCGTGGGTCCAGGTGTTGATGGCTTCGAGGACGTGGGCTTCGGGAGAGATGACGTAGAGTTCGCCGCCGTCGGGTTTCATTAGCATTTGCGTGGGGCGGCCGGCGAGTTGGAGATTGGTGAGCAGGACGCCGCGGCGGAGGTCGACGACGGAGAGGCGGCTCTCGGAGCGGCTCATGACGAAGGCGATGGAACTGTCGGGGGCGATGGCGACTTCGTCGGGCTGCGGGATGACTTCGACGACGATGCGCGGCTGGAGCGTGGCGGCGTCGTGGATGGTGAGGGAAGACGAGCGGCGGTTGACGACGAGGATGGATTTCTGGTCGGGCGTGATGCGGGCTTGCACGGGCTCGGAGGCGGTGCGGGCGCGGCCCAGGATGGAGTGCGAGGCGGTGTCGATGGCGATGAGTTGGTCGGAGTTGGCGGAGGTGGTGTAGACGCGGCTGCCGGTGGCGGAAAAGTCGAGCGAGAGCGGCGACGGGCCGACTGGAATTTTGGCGATGATCTGCGAGGTGCGCGTGTTAAGGACGAAGACGTAGCCGCCGGCGCTGCTGACGCCCCAGATTTCGGGGCGTTTGGCGTGTTCGCGGAGGTCGGAGATGGCCGGGCCGGCGGGAATTTGGTGGATGACGCGGAGAGAGGCGAGATCGACGACGGTGAGAGAGCCGTCGGAGGTGGAAATGTAAGCGTTGAGGTGAAGATCGGGGCGGAGGATGCTGGGGCGATGTTCGCGGAGAAGAATTACGAGAGCTAGGATGAGGAGCAGAACTAGGACGAAGTAGACGCGGAAGTTTTTGCGATGGGGCATGAGGAGAATGAATAGTTTACAGTTTTTAGTTTGAAGTTTGAAAGAGGATAACAGATAGCAGCGAGCAGATAGTAGAAAGCATGAGAAAGGCCTGGCTACGACTTAATTGTGGAGATATCTTCGGCCGAGTGGCAGAGAGATTGGGAAAATTTTGATTCAGAGACCCAGAGGGCTACAGAGTTCATAGGTGTGTTATGGTCGTTGTGCGGAGTTTTGGAATGCTATCCTCTCGCCAACTGGAGTCGAGATGGCAGTGGGCAATAGGTTAGACCCGAGTTCTTTGAACAACAGGCGTGTGCCGTATTCGCTTGAGGCTTACAAGCCTAAGGCCTCGGACGACATGATCCGAGTAGGGCGCGTTTTTGATGGGGGCTACGTAATAAATGAGGCGGCACTTCGTCAGGCTAAGTATCTGTTGAGCTTTGGGGTGAATGATGATTGGTCATTTGAGGCGGATTTCCTTCATCGGAACCCCGACATAAACATTTTTTGTTTTGATAACTCAGTATCGAAGAGTGCGTTCAGAGATAAGATTGTCGATTCTCTGAACCAAATTCTGAGCGCTAGATTTATCCTAGGGCTGTTATCGCTAAATTTCCGTGGCGCCTGGAACAAGATTTCCAATTTTAAGCGGGGACGAAGGGTGTATTCCGATTTTTGCCAATTTTTCGCCCTAGCTAATGTGCGGTTTGTTGCCAAAGGCATTTCAAGCGAGACAAGTGGGTCGTTTCTTACCATGAGTGATGTTTTTCATCTGATTCCACAGGGCAACCTCACCGAGAACTCTGTGTTCATAAAAATGGATATTGAACAATCAGAATTCCGGGTCTTGCCGGACCTCTTGAAATTTCGAGATTATGTGGCCGGCTTGGTCGTTGAGTTTCATGACCTTGACATACTCTGGGCGAATTTCGCGGAACTGATGAGCAAGCTCAATGAAGATTTTGAGGTCACGCATGTTCACGGCAATAATTTTTGTGGATTAATACCGAATACGGCCACGCCGAAATTATTGGAAATTACCTTTCTCAAGAGGCCGCTTCTAAATTCCCGGTCGGCTCCCGGAGCCAAGAACTATCCAATCCGCGGCCTAGACTATCCCAATAACCCACAGCAAAAGGACTATCCACTCCACTTTTGACAGATCGCTCGTGGAGCTTCTTCACGCTCGTCATTCTCCATTGCGAACACCGCCCCTCCCTCCCGACCTGCTTCACCTCCGGCACAAGACCTCGCCTCCAGTTTCCGCCGCGATTATACCTTAGCGCTTTTTTTTGGCTTGGAAGGAGGATAACAGATAGCAGCGATCAGATAGCAGGAGGCCAGAGGGACGATGTGGAAACGTCGAGATGTGGGACCTTTTTTGTCCGGGTTTAAGAGCAGAAAAAAGATTTACCACAGAGGGCGCAGAGGAGCCGCAGAGTTCACAGAGAAGACAGGAGAAAACCCGCACCCTGAAAACCGCGGGGTGCGGCACCCGGCAAGATTTTTGTTAGCGCGGAGGCGCAGAGGGTAGGTTGGGGCAACGAGCGACATGGAACCAGGGGATTTTGAGAGTGCCGGGATAGAGATAGGAGCAAACAATCTGACCGGGTTGCACGGACGAATAGAGGGAACGCGACACGGAGACATCCGCGGCTTGATCCTGCGGTCCCCAGGGCGCAAGGCGCAAATACCAGGTGGTGCTACGCCCACTGGAAATATGTTTGTGAAGGACTTCGGCTTGAAAGACCTGAGGGGCGGAGCGGTCCAGGAGCGTGTCTGCCATGGCGGTGACTCCGCCGCCGTACGCAACTGCTAGCAACAAAGTGGCCAGAATTAGCCAGCGCTGCTTACCTGACTTGGGGTCGGCAGTCGTGATCAGAACGGTCATCACAAGGGTGACGACCGCGATGGGTGAGAGCAATTGTTGCCAGTGAAGAAATGAAAGGTCGGAAATCGCGCGCAGGCCTAAGACCAATCCTGGCGTAATGACCGGGACAGCGAGGCTGGGGCGTACGTCATTCCGCTTGCCGTCAAATTGGTAGACGCCCTTGGCGCGCAAGCCGGCGTAAATCGCAATTGGAGGTACTGCGGAGAGTATCAGGATGACGAGTGAATACGGGCGCGGGTAAAACCATCCCCACAGGGCGGCCAACCAGGTTGCCCAGGTGAGAAACTTCGAGAATTTTACTGCGTTCACGAGGAGTTCTTCGCGCTGGTCGTTCGTTAGGCTGGGATCCAGTTGGGCTTCGAGGTGCGCGAAGGATTCGGAGCGCTCCTGCTCGTCAAGATTGGGCAGGGTTGCGAGCCATGCCTGGAATTGTTCGTCGAGTTTGATGGTGAGAGCGAATTTGATTTTCTTCGCGTGCGGATCGCGGGGGAGCAGCTCAAGCGTTGAAATATATTGCGTTGGAAGGACACGCCAGCCGGCGATCTGACTGCGGAGCATGTGCTTTGTGGTGAAAGGGTCGTGGAGTTCAATGGCGTCGGTGGTGAGAATAATCTTGGACTTGAGCATGGCCAGGATCAGGTAGGCGCCGAGCAGAAGGAAAACGAGACATAGAGCGACCAAAAGAATTGAGGCCCGGGGAGCCGTTTCACCGCGGCCTGTTGCGAAAAACCAGATGCCAAAGAGGCTGGGGGCGCCAAGTATGAGACCAAGAAAGACAAATGCCAACCGGTAGCCCAAAGAGGATTGATACGTGCGTGGGTACCGAGAAAGGTCGAGTGTATCGGGTTCTGGAGAAATTTGTGACAGGGACATGAGCGAATCGTAGCATGCGGCAAGAAATGTTCTGGAAGCGAACGAAAGCTGAGGCGAGGAATCAGTAATCAGCAGAAGAGCTTAATGCAGACATGTTCAATCGTTGAATGGTGCTCGAGCGATTAAGGAGCGCAGACAGGAGTGCCTGTGCCACATGGGAAAACCCGCACCCTGGAAGCCGCAGGTGCGGCACCCGGCACTCTGTAGATGACCCCGACAAGGAGGGTGGTTGTGTAGTGGCCAGTCTTTAGACTGGCCTGGGTTGTTTCCAAGGTGGCATGAACTCGGCATCGGGTTTCTTCGCGTTCATCCAGTCGACAATGGCGGAGCCTGAAAAAAGATACTCTTTCGTATTGGCACAAAGGCCGGCGCGGACTGGGTTGGCCCAGATATAGCAAGCTACGCCTCCCAGATCATCGCTCTTGCGTAGGATGTGATCGTAGTAGCTCATTTCCCAAAGCCTCCGGCCACCCGTTTTTTTGAATTCGAAGGCGGTACGCGATTTGAAAACTCGAACGAATCCGAGCAGATTAACAGCGGGTTGCATGCCATGCACGAGGATATGCAGGTGATTCGGCATAGCGCAATAAGCGTGCAAAAGAAATGCGCTTTTTCCAGCGCACTGGCGAAGGACAGAAAGTACACGTTCCGCGGTGGCTGGGTTCGCAAGATGTGGTCTGCGCTGGTCACAGCAGATGGTTACAAAGTGCGCCTTCTGACCGAAGTAGGTGATCGCATTCAGGCGAGCGGATTTGCGATTGACGGGCATGCAACGGGAATGTAACCAATAGGTAGTATTAATGATGATGTCAATAGAAGTCAATGATTCAAAGGAGAAATGACGGCTTGCCGCCGGAGGGCCAGTCTAAAGACTGGCCACTACACACGGCAAGAAGGCGAGCTAGTTGACGTGGCGGTGGAGGACCTGGGCGATTTGGCGGATTTCGGATTGGAGTTCGGCGAATTCGGCGGGGAGGATGGATTGCATGCCGTCGGAGAGGGCTTTTTCGGGTTGGTGATGGACTTCGACGAGGAGGCCGTCACAGCCGACGGCTACGGCGGCGCGGGAGAGCGGAAGAACTTTGTGGCGTTTGCCGGTGCCGTGGCTGGGATCGACGAGGATGGGCAGGTGGCTGCGTTTTTTTACGGCGGGCACGACGGCAAGGTCGAGGGTGTTGCGGGAAAAATCGGAGAAGGTGCGGACACCGCGTTCGCAGAGCATGACGCTGTAGTTGCCTTCGCTCATCACATATTCGGCGGCCATCAGGAATTCGTCGAGCGTCGCGGACATGCCGCGCTTGAGGAGCACAGGTTTTTTGGCGCGGCCGGCGCGCTTGAGTAACGAGAAATTCTGCATGTTGCGGGCGCCGATCTGGATCACGTCGGCCCACTCTTCCACTAAATCGAGAGATTCGTTGTCGATGGCTTCGGTGACGATGCCGAAGCCGTAGTGTTTGCGGACTTGGGCGAGAATTTTCAGGCCGGGGAGGCCGAGTCCCTGGAAGCTGTAGGGCGAGGTGCGGGGTTTGTACGCGCCGCCGCGGAAAAGGCGGACGCCGGAGGGCTTTAATTGCTCGGCGATGGCGAGGCATTGCTCTTCGGTTTCGACGGCGCAGGGGCCGGCGGTCATGGCGAGATGTTCGCCGCCGACTAGGACGTCACCCATGGGAGTGGGGATGCGAACGATGGTGGGGTCGGATTTTACGTCGAGGGAGACGAGTTTGTAGGGCTTGGTGACGGGGATGCATTCGACTACGCCGGGAAGGGATTCGAGGATGCCGAGGTCGATGGCTCCGTTGTTGCCGGTGATGCCGATGGCGGTGCGGCCGGCGCCGGGGATGGGATGGGCTTTCAGGCCGAGGGATTCGATTTTGTCGCAGACGGAGCGGACTTGTTCGTCGGTGGCGTGGGATTGCATGACTACTAGCATCGGTTTGTCCTTTTGGAGCGCGGAATGATCAGTGTACTAAAGCGAAATGGGGCCGGGCAAATTGGATTGGAGGGATAACAGCGAGCAGATAGCAGTGAACAGGAGGCGGGGAGTGGGTGGAGAACAGTGGTCGGTAATCAGTCATAGGGCTTTGTCGTTTGGTTGGGAGGTTGGGTTTCGGTTGTAAAAGCGGAAGCTTTGCTTCCGCACTCAACAGGCGGTGTAGAATGTCGCGGTTGGATTTGGCGCGCGGGATTCAAAGGAGAATGGGGAATGTTGATGAAATTCGGTGGGAGGGTGGGCGTGAAATTTATTTTGGCGGCGGTGGGAGTGTTGAGTTTGTGCACTGGGACGTGGGGGCAGGGGAAGACGCCTAGTCCGGCGCTGCTGGTGTTGAGCAAGGAAGAGAGCTTTTTGGCGATTGTGGATCCGGCGACGCTGAAGGTGGTGGGGAAGGTGGATACGGGGGCGCATCCACATGAGGTGGCGACGAGCGCGGATGGGAAGATTGCGATTGTTACGAATTATGGGAATGATCATGCGGGGACGACGATGTCGGAGATTGATCTGGTGTCGCGGACAGAAGTGGGGAAGGTGACGTTTCCCGGGTTGGTGGGACCGCATGGAATTGTGATTCTGGGGGACAAGGCTTATTTCACGGTGGAGGGAGATAAGTCGGTGGGGGTGTTTGATTTTGTGGCGAACAACATCGATCTGCACCTGGTGCTGGGGCAGAAGCGGCCGCATATGCTGGTGTTGACGAAGGACGGGCGGACGATGTGCGTGAGCAATGTTGAGTCGAACACCGTGTCGGTGGAAGAGATGAAGAAAAAGATTACCGACTGGACCGGGACGAACGTGAAGGTGAGTAAG
>Ga0210389_10001351_pt1 | contig 19964 bp, 11 predicted proteins | sample IncBWH28OmetaG_FD_160127 | JGI IMG/M metagenome (GOLD analysis project Ga0210389, IMG submission 160127) | Forest soil microbial communities from Barre Woods Harvard Forest LTER site, Petersham, Massachusetts, United States - Inc-BW-H-28-O ...
TGGTCGGCCACGTAAGCGTGAGAACCCAGTGTTCCCTGCTCCTCCGCGCTCCACAAACCAATGCGGACGGTGCGCCGGGGCTTCAGCTTCAGGGATTGCAGGATGCGGATAACCTCCAGCGCAGTGGCTGCGCCGACGGCATTGTCGGTGGCGCCCACGGCTGAGTGCCAGGAGTCGATTGAGCCGCCCACCATCACGACTTCGTCTTTCAAATCGCTACCGGGAATTTCGGCGATGACGTTGTAGCTCATGGGGTCTTCATCGGAGAAACGCACGGCGATGTTCACTTCGAGCTCGACGGGGATCCCGCGCATCACTAAACGGACGATTCCGTTGTACTGCTCGGCTGCAACGTTGACCTGCGGAGGGACCACCCGCTTGCTGAGATCCCAGGCGTGGGCACGTTTTTCAAAGGGCACATCCGGCGGATACGGTACGGTGGCTGAAGTCACGTAAACCGTCCCCGCATCCCGATAGGACGGCTGCAAGACAACTGCGGCGCCCTCGTCCTGGATCAACTGCCATTTGCGATAGTTGAGTTCTTCGGTCGACCGCTGTTCAGGCGTGAATTGGAAGGGTCGAGGCTCGCCCGAAGGTTGGGCGTTAGCAAGACGTAGCAACTCTTCGTCGGTCTGACGATGTGCTGGTGGGTCGAAGAGAGGATCGATGTGCCGGGCCTGCGAGAAGAGGACAATCTTTCCCTTAAGCTTACCCTTGTACTTGTCGAGGTCGGCCACAGTGTTCACGTCGAGCAAAACGACTTCACCGCGAACCGCGCCGTTCGTGCCGGGGCTCCATGCCTTCGGATAGGCGATGAGCGGGCTGAACCGAGGCGAAAGCGCATTCGCGGTGAAACCCTCCAGCGTCCAGCCACGGCCAAACGGTCCCCAGGCTTCGAGATGTGCGTTCTCAAGGCCCCACTCGCGAAGTTTGTCGCAAGCGTACTCCTCAGCTCGCTTCAGGTTGGGCGAACCGGTCAAGCGCGGGCCGGTGACGTCGGTGAGATAGCCAACTATTTCCATGATTTGAGAGTGATTCAGGGCGGTATCGCGAATCCGACTCGCCGCGTCGAGGTCTATTTTCTGCTGCGCTGTGGCTATGCCGGCAGAGAGGAGAACCGTGGGACACAAGAACGCAGCGAGAGTTCTTCTGCGCGGACGAGGAAAGTGCACTCGCGTTGCTTGCCTCATTACGAAGCCTCCTTGCATGAGACCTTCTAATTGTAGGGAGACGAGACTGCGATTGGAATTGTTAACAAGCCACCTCACCGAACTGTGGGTTCAGCCTCATCAGCCATTCAGCGCCGGGTCACTGGCAATAATGGGAGTTCGAAAAAGGTTTGCGAAATGCCGAGAATACATTCTGGACGAGTCGTCACTACTCGACGTTATTGCCAGTTGGTGATAAATCCCCATAACACTCATTGACGAATCGTCCAGCCAGAGGGGGCCTTGCCCGGCTGCTCCCGGCGACCTCCGAACGGATGGGGGAAGGTATTCCGGCGGGGATTGTACCGCGAGGGCCAAGTCGGAAGTCGTACGGTTGCGCACAATTTCACCAGCTTCGCTGGCACCATCGTGTAGCAGCTTTTCACTAATGGGCCAGAGACGGGCGGCTGCGCCTCGCCGATAATCTCGTAGCGCCTCTTCGACGGGCATCAGCCCACGAACTTCAACTTTGCGCAGATGCGGGCCGAACATCTGTGCGGAAGGTAACACGCACATGGACGCTGTCATGTCGGCCAGTGGTTCTCCGCCGCCTCCCGCGCACCGCATTGCCGTTCTAATGTCCCCCGAAGGACGTTTCCTGCAGTGCAGAGACTGCAACCTTATCTTTCAGTTTCCAGACGGGGCACACTTCAACGCAGTCGCGAAGCAGTTCGCGTCTCACCTGTGCAGTTCGGCCTCGGTCGATGGTAATCAGGAAGCTAAGATGTGGCGCGATGCAGTTTAACCTTGAGAAGGTAGCACTGTTCGTGGACAGCACGCCCGTATTCGTCCGTCTTGGTAGTCTCAACCTTCACGGGTTGGCCGCAGATGCTGCAGATTGGCCAAATTGGGACAGAAGGTTCGCGGATGTTTGGCACATCTGGCATGTCAACTCCGAGTGAGGGGAGTGACCACGAACCGGTCTCCCACCAAAAGATCTAAACCCAGGCTGTGGAATTGGAAGGCGGTCAAAGGGTCTGAATGCCGAACCGGGAAAGGACGACGCTAACCCATAACCGCCTGGGCGTGCTCTTCCGAAAGTAAGCGGGCCAAACGTCTAAGGACAATACGGAAGATGCTGTAGCTTTACGCCGCCCTCTTCACCCTCGCCCACCGCGCGTCGGTGATCTTTGCGCGGTTAGAATGCAGGCATGGAAGAAGAACTAATTCTGCGAGGCGCTGCCACGGATCTTATCTGGGCGATGGCTTCCCCTGATGGGACGATTGGTCTATATCTGGACTCCGGCGAAGCAGGCAGGATCACCCTCACGAAAGAGCAAGCACGTGCTGTAGCGGCCGCGCTGCAAAAAATGCTTCCCACATAGCTCAGCCCGGCCCGCACAACTCCACCGCCTCATTGGCACAATCGTGTGACAGCATTTCACGAATGGGCCACAGACAGGCGGCGTCCACCGGTTGAGAATCCGTGAATCCGTTTCACAGCAAAAGTCAAAGACATCAGCACAGGTGCGGAGTGTGAGCATCTGCGCGAACATCGAGGGAGATAAGCATGAATGGAAGACACCGAAACACGGGTTGGACGAGCGGGCTTGCCGTCGTTCCACCCGACACGCCACCCGCGTTCGAGAGGTTCGCCCTTGAGTTGGGTCTGACCGCGCCGACCTATGTGGAGTCTGGCGAACTGCGCCGCTGGTGCCAGGACAATCGGAACAAGTACTACATACCCGAGTGGCTGCTAAAAACTTGGGGCATTGCCGTAAGCTCCGATGTGCCGTAATCCCCGCGCACATCCATCCAGTCGCTTTAGGACCAGTTTGGTGCTGCTCCGCTGGCACCGGACTGAGGTTGGATTTTCGGCTCGGCATGCGTAACAAAGTGCGGATAGGCGGGGATGCAGACTTCCACATCCCCGCAGAGAAGAATAGACCCGTTCGTTGCACCAGGGCGACCAGACAACCGGCTACGGCGTGACGGTAAAGCTTGTCGTACTGGTTCCCGTGCCGCCCGCATTGGTGACCGCGATGGGCCCGGTCACCGCGCCCGTCGGGACCAGCGCATCCACCTGGGCATCGTTGATCACTTTGTAGCTGGTGGCAGTGACGCCACCAAACGTAACTTTGGTGGCAGCGGTGAAGCTGTTTCCTGTGATCGTCACCGACGTTCCCACTGCGCCGCTCGTCGGGGTGAAGCTGGTGACTTCGGGGATGACCACGAACTTGCCGAAGCCAGCGGTCCCGCCCGCGGTCTTGATGCTGATCGCGGCGCCGGTTTTCGCTCCGGCGGGTACGGTCGCTGTGACACTGGTGTCGCTGTTGACTTTGAAAGTTGCTGCCTTGCCGCCGATCGTCACCGCCGTCGCTTGCGTCAGGCTGACTCCCGTGATGCTCACCGACGTTCCAACTGTTCCGCTCGTGGGAGTGAAGCTCTTGACCTGCGGCGCGACCAGGAACGAATGATTACTTTTCAACGTGCTGGTGAACGTGGTTACGGTCACGGTTCCAGTGGTGGCTCCGGCCGGGACGGTCGCCGTCATATATGTATCGGAAGTATTCACGAACTTCGCCGCGGTTCCGTTGAATGACACTCCGGTCGCCCCCGTGAACCCCTGGCCGAGAATCTGAACCGTCGCGCCAACCTTGCCGGTCCAGGTCACCAGGTCGATGAGCGGCTTGAACCCCACGTTGAGGCTATAAAAAACCGCCCCACCCAAAGAATTTCCGTTGGTGTTGCCGTAGAGGTCTCCGTTCGTGTGCAGCACGAGCGGCGTCGCAGGGCTGAAGCTGGTGCAGGTCGTGTTGCAGAAGCTGTAGAGAACCGACTCGGTGCCCGACGGAGTGATCTTGAAGATTGCTCCGTAATTTTTCATTCCGCCGTTGGCCCCGACGCCGTATAGGTTTCCGTCGGTTCCCAGGGTCAGACCCGCCTGGGGAAGTTGTGCATCGTAAATGTTGCTGCTGCCGCTTACTCCGTACGTAAAACTGTGGAGCACCGTATAGACTCCAGAGGGGCTAATCTTGAAGATGGTTCCGTTCCCGTTCCCGTCAGCAGCTGAGACGCCCCCGCTGTAGGTGGTTCCGTAGAAATCGCCGTCCGTGCCCTGCACCAGCACGCTGATGGGCCGGCATCCATCGGTGGGATAGCCCGCGAAGTTGTGGAGTACGGTGATCTTGCCGCCCGTCGTCGCTTTGTAGATCACTCCGCAATTTGTCCCGTTATCGCCACCCTGCTGGGCCGTCCCATAAAAATTGAGGTCGGTCCCTTGAGTCGGCAGGTTGGGCAAACTTCCGTTGGTGTAATCGAAGTCGGCAAGCTCCTTGAACACGCCTGAGGCGCTAATTCGAAAAAACGCTCCATATTGCCCGTTGTACTCGGCCTCGGAAACCCCGTAGAAATTGCCATCCTGACCGAGAACGACCCGGTAGATAGGAGCGCTGTCGTCGGTGCCGTTGGTAAAGGAATACAGCGTCGTTAACGTCCCGGCGGGAGTGACTTTGAAGATGGTTCCGGCCCCGTCTTTTCCGCCGATTTTCGTGGTTCCGTAGAGGTTTCCATCCAGGCCCAGCGCGACGCCGCCCTCTGGGTCGTTGCCATCGTCGCACCCAGTCAGGGAGCAGAAACTGTACACCTCAGACAAAGTGCCGGTGGTAGTGATCTTGTATACGGTACCGTCTACCGAGGTCCCAGTTCCGTTGTTGGCGATGGTGCTGTAGAGGTTGCCGTCGCGGCCTTGCGCCATCGCCTGCGGCGCTCGGATGCCGCTCCAGGCCCCCGACCCGATTGGGTACGTGTGCAACTCGGTAACGGTTTGGGCACTTGCGGCCATTGCGGCGAACAAAGAGGCAAACAAAAAGGTCAATGCGACGATCGAAAGTACGGTTCCACGATGCTTCATTTGAAACTCTCCACAGAACAGAATTCGGGCGAACTTGCGTCCCCGCAGTTTTTTCGTGCTCGGCAGACTGGTTCGTGGCAAAATGTCTGCACTCACCAGTAGCCGTTGGTAAAGCAGTCTGCACCTTCCCCCGCTGCCTGTCCTGACGGAATTCTTAAGAACTCTAAAGAGTGTCGAAGTCTATGAATTACAAAGGAGCTGCGCGCGAAGTGGCAGAGACCTCCGGCCGCCTATGGCGCTTCGGCGACTACGAATTCGATGAACTCGGTCGCGAGTTGCGGGTCAAAGGCAAGCCAGTAGACCTGGAATCGAAGCCTCTCGACCTGCTGCTGCAGCTTCTGCTTCATGCCGGCGAGGTCGTCACTAAGGAAGAGCTGCTGGAATCCGTCTGGCCCGACGTCATGGTGGTGGATGGTTCGCTGGCCACCGCCGTCTCCAAGCTGCGCAAAGCGATGGGGGACGAAGACCACCCCGCGATTGTTACGATTCCCCGCGTCGGCTATCGTCTGGGTGTTCCCGTCTATTGCAAAACTGTGGCCGCCGCCTCCGGCCCCGAGCTCGGATTCAAAGCCGGGGATGCGGTTCCCGGGCGGGAGCAATGGCGGCTCTCCCGTCCCATGGACGTTTCCGGGTCCAGCGAAGTCTGGCTGGCGGAAAATCCCAAGACCCGCGAACAACGCGTCTTCAAGTTCGCCGCCGACGGGGCACGCTTGAAAGGCCTGAAGCGCGAAATTACCGTCTCTCGTTTCTTGCGCGAATCCCTGGGCGACCGGCCGGAGTTTGTCCGCATCCTGGAATGGAATTTCGAGACTGCCCCTTATTTTCTGGAGAGCGAGTATTCCGGTTCGAACCTGGCAGAGTGGGCCGAGCTCCAGGGAGGCCTTTCCAAAGTTTCCTACGATCTCCGCCTGCAATTGCTGGTTGACGTTGCCCAAGCCGTAGCCGCTGCCCACGATATTGGAGTGCTTCACAAAGACTTGAAGCCCGCCAACGTCCTGGTGGTTCCGGGAGCCAATGCGGGTTGGCAGGTCAAACTCGCTGACTTCGGCAGTGCTTCCTTGTTCGACCCCTCGCGGCTACGCTCGTTGGGCATCACCAACCTGGGATTCACCCAAACTGCTTCGCTCGAAACCCACCAGCAGTTGACCGGCACACTGATGTATCTCGCCCCTGAAGTTCTGGCCGGCCAATCCCCCAGCGCTGGCGCCGATGTTTATGCCCTCGGCGTGATGCTCTACCAGTTGACCATTGGCGATTTCCGCAAGCCGCTGGCGCCGGGCTGGGAAGCCGAGATTCAAGATCCTCTGGTTCGTGAGGACATAGCCGATGCCGCGTGCGGCGACCCGGCCCGCAGGCTCAACAGCGCCGCCGAGCTCGTCGAACGCCTGGGCACTCTGGAACAACGCCGCGTCCGGCGCGACGAACTGGAAGCTGCCGAGCGTCGCGCGAAAACCGCCGAGCACAAGCTAGCACAAGCCCAGGCACGGCGGCCATGGGTCATGCTCGCGCTGGCCACGTTGGCTGCCGGACTGGCAGTCAGCTTCGCCCTGTACCGCCGGGCCACTCGCGAACGCGACAATGCCAACCGCCAGACCGCGATCGCCAGCTCGATCAATCGTTTTCTCTCCGACGATCTGCTGGGCCGTGGCAATCCTTTCGTGAGTGGCAAGTCCAGCGAGTCGCTCATGGACGCCATCAAGCAAGCCTCGCCCAGCATCGACCGGAAATTCAAAGGCGAACCGCTGGTCGCGGCCCGCCTCCACCAAACCATCGCCCGGGCGCTCGATAACCGAACCGACTATCCCGATGCCCGTCAGGAATACGACCGCGCCGCTTCACTTTTCAAGCAAGCCGACGGCGAACTCTCACAGGACGCCATCATCGTTCAGCTGCAACGCACCACGCTCGAGTCACGCAGCTACGAGAAGGACTCGCTCCCGTTGGCTAAGTCCATCCTCGCGCAACAGGAGGCCCTGATTGCAAAACTGCGTCACCCGCGGGCTGACCTCCCGGTCTGGTTATCCTCAGCGAAAGGGATGGTCGCGCTGATCGATAACAACGCGAAGTCTGCGGCAGAAAACTTTCAGGCTGCAGTGGACGAGGCCAACGTTCTTCCCGAGTTCGACGAGAGTGCGCGCCTGACCTTCAAACAACGCCTGGGCTTTTCGTATATCCGCCTCGGCGAGGGCGCGAAGGCGGAGCAAACCTTTCGCGAACTGATCGATGCCTTTACTCGTCTCGTAGGCCCCGACAGTCCGCATGTGTTGCGCGTGCGCATGAACCTCGCACAGGCTTTCATGATCGAAAAGAAATACCCGGACGCGGTCAAAGAGGCCAACAGCATTTATCCCGAATTCGTATCGCAACTCGGCCCCGACCATGAACTGACCATGCAATTGCTGGCGACGCGCGCCCAGTCGGAAGGCAGCCTCGAACTCTGGGATGATGCCATTCGTGACGACTTGGCCATCCACGCCCTCGCCGTCCGCAAGCAAGGCCCGCTGTCGTTCTTTGCGATCGCCACGCTCACCGACGCCTCTCTTGCCCAATGCCGTGCGGGGCGTTATCGCGAAGGAGAATCCAACGCACGCGCCGCCTATGAATCGTCGACCAAGGGATTCGGCCCCCGCGCGGGTTTGACCGGAGCCACTGCCGACACTCTGGCCAGCTGCCTGATCGGCTTGGGCAAATTGCATGAAGCCTCGGCCCTTCTGCAGCAAATCGACATACCTGTCGTGGCGCAACTCACCGGCGATCCCGACTGGGGCGCGGGCGTAACCTTAGAGCGGGCCGAAATCGCGTATCGTAATCGCGACTACCAGGCAGCTCGCGGCTATGTCGAGACCGTAGCTCCGGTTTTTACCCGCAAGGGTACCGAGCCCTTTCAGAAGCGCGCTTTCGAATCTCTCAAAGCCGCACTCGACAAGCCCTTGCAGCGGAACTGAGCAATCGTCGAGTAGCGCCGGCGATGCGGAGCGTCGAGATGCCTTGACTGGAGAGATTCGGCTTTCCTGCATGACACTGAAACTGATTTTGTGCTTGCCCTTGGGGCAAGGTTACTAGCGCTTCTGGTCAATTGACGCAACAAGGCGACTACACTCAAGTGCCCAGCGGCAAGGCCATGATGAGTGTAATGGGGATGTTGAGGCTGGCCGTCCTCTCTTTGTCGAATCGCGCAAAGTTCCTGAGTAACCTGGGCTAACAGACAATCAGGTGACCGGGCCATGCCCGTTAGTACGCTTGTGTTAACGCTGACCAGCGCCCCTCTGGCGAGTTTTGGCGGTAAGGAATTCGACGCGGTTCCTTCCCTTCTTCTTGGCAGCATACATGCACATATCGGCTTCGCGCAGAAGATCTGACACCGAGCATTCGCGATTGAATGCCGCGGTAACTCCCAGACTGACGGTGGCGGCAGTTGTACCAAAGGGAGTGAAAATCGGATCTTTCGCGACCAGGTTACGCAGTTCGTCAGCGCGGCGAGCGCCTGTGGCCAAATCGCAGCCAGGTAAAATGATGAGGAACTCCTCGCCACCGTATCGTCCGACGACATCGTAGGGTCGCAAGTCTGACTTCAACCTGCGGCCCACTTCTTTCAAAACCTCGTCGCCTGCCCCGTGACCGAGGGAATCGTTGATGCGCTTGAAGTGATCGATGTCGGCCATAATGATCGTGGTGGGTTTCCGCTCCCGTTCGCTGCGCGAACGCTCTTTGTCAATCGCGGCCAGTATTTCTGAGCGGTTCAACAGGTTGGTCAGGAAGTCGTGGGTGGCAGCGAAACGCAGCGACTGCTGCAGGTCCAGAATTCTCTTCCCCACCATAATTCGAGCCCGCAATTCCGAAGGATCTATCGGCTTGGCCAAGTAGTCATCCGCACCGGCCGCCATGGCAATCAACAGATCCCGCTTGAGGCTCTTCGCCGTCAGCATTACGATGTAGACGTAGGGCCCACTTGCTCCGTTCGTTCTGATGCGGCGGCAGACGTCGATACCGTCGAGATCGGGTAGCATCCAATCGAGCAAAACCATGTTGGGAGGTTCGGAACCTTCCAACAGGGTGAGGGCTTCAGTCCCGCTTTCGATAGCGACAAAATCGAGTCCCCATTCGGTCAAGTAACGGCTAATCTTGTGTCGTTCAAGGCGGGAATCTTCAACCAATAGGATCTTCATAACATTACACTCTGGATGTTCGCAGCCCTTCGTCGGCGATGCAAGATCACGACCCGAGAACGAAGGACCGTACACTTCTGGAGCGGTGAGGTCTCAATCAACCCCACCATAGCACTCCGGTACGAACGAACGGTTATATCTTCAAGGGACAGGGGCCACGTGATAATCTTGCGCCCCGAGCCCGTACTGTTCCCCGCATTTCCTTTCCCCCCTAGTGACTACCTGTGATCCTGTTACGAAATCCGAACAACAACGATGTGGCCGCCACGAAGAGACACAGGGAGGGAACACGGGAGTCCGAATCAGGGCGTTAGGACCCGAGCCGCCCGGTTGCCTCCCATTGGGCCGAGACACACCTCACTACACCCGCAAAATGCACTATGCATCTTTAACCTTTGGCGTCGCCGCCGATAGTTTGCATTGATGTTCAGCTAATTCAATGGCTAGTTGAGCCGAGAATTGTCATCACTGTTCGCGGCACACGGGAAGCGCTCAAGCCCGCTCGGAAGATCGAAGCACAACTTTAGAGTTCTCATTCCCAGTTGTTGTTCGACACGAGAATATGGTGCTCAGCCATCGAAATAAGGATGATGGCTTTTTCTCGGTGCGATTCGTGCGCGACCTACCGCGCATCGAGAATCGCTCACGCAGGGATACGACCTACCGATACATCAGAGTATTCATTTGCAGTTCGGCGTTCGTAACGCCGAGGAGTTCCCGGATAGGAAATATGAGTCATGCGGCACACTGAATCGGCACGAGGAGCGGTCATGAAAAGTGGAGATATAGTGCAAGTGAAGTTGAGGGCGAACGTGGATGAGAAGCTTCGCGGGCGCAAGGGGACGGTCAGTGCTGGTAGCGAACCTGATGAACTGGTCCCAGTGAGGATGGAGGACGAAGGCATAACGCATCAATTCTTGGCCAAGGATTTGGAGAGGATCAAAAAGGCTTATGAGCCGCCTGCCTTCCGTTTCGAGATTGTATTCGTTACCAGCGCGCTGTCATGTGGCAAGATCAGTGGCACGGAGGTTAACTGTCACACAAACCGTAAAGTTTCTTAGAGGCGATTGCGTACGCGCGGCAACGAGCGAGCGAGTAGAGTCACTCTGGAAAGCACAATACCTTTATGGGGTGCCTTTTGCATATCGAGGTACCTTGGGGGAACTCACGATGAGAACACGATTGAGTTGGTGCGTAATTGCTCTGGTCCTGACGGGGATAGCCAGGTCTGCTTGGAGTCAGGAACAACGGTCTACAGACGAAGCTTTTCAAATGGTCAGCGGGGCGGGAGTCCCGAGCGACTGGACGCACCGGCACGTCGTCTTCTCCTCAGTTTCCTCCATCGAAACGCTTTCCGATATTCAACAGGAGCCCCGATACTGGCTTCAACAGCTCCGCCGCCGCGAATTCCCTGTCACCGAGAAAAGATGGGTTCCTAGGAGACGCGAACGAATCGAGCGCGACTGGAATGAGGCGATGAACACAGGATTCTCTTCATTCAACGGTGTGGTGTATCCGGCGAAATATTCTTTTAACTCGGCGAACCCCACACCGAGTTGCAATAATGATTTTGTCGTGTTCACTTCGGGTCTTTCGGGTCCCGCGACCAATTTTAATATTGTCGCCTTCACCAATCTCTATTTGAATGGTAGTGGCGGCTCGCCCTTCTGCGCCGGCGCTGGGCCTAAACTGCTGTTTGCTTACTATGCCTCGACCGGGTCGACACCGGGTGGCTTGAATACGTCGCCGGTTCTGTCTCTGGATGGCACCCAGGTTGCCTTCATTGAGGCAGCAGGATCGGGAGCAATTTTTCATGTCCTGAAGTGGCAGGCAACCGCTTCAACTCCGACGTTTCCGGCTATAACCGGGACGCTTAGCAATTGCGTCAGCATTAGCGCGCTACCGTGTGAGTACAGCCTAAATTTTTCAGGCACGACGAGATCGACTAACTCGTCGCCATTTGTTGACTACAAGAATGATACAGCGTATGTCTCTGATAACGCGGGGAATATCTATGCCATCTCACCTGTCTTCGGCGGCGGCGCGCCTGCCGTGAAAAGCGGTTGGCCAGTTAGTGTTGGCGGCAGTCCGGTCATGGCCCCTGTCTACGATTCGGTCTCCAAACGTGTTTTTGCCGCCGACGCGAGTGGCAAGCTCTATTACATTGCAACAACCGGCACCTGCAGCGTGACCCCAGCTCCTTGCCTTGGAGGGTCAGTCTCTGTCAGTTCAGGGAGTGTTCCGGAGCCGCCTGTCATCGACAGTAGCACGCAGAAAGTGTTTGTATTTACCAACTCTGCTCCGTCCGGATCGGGAGTTACTGGCGCAGCCGTAGTTCAGGTCACCACAGCTCTGAGCAATAAAGTTGTCGCAGGAATCGGGGGCGGCAGCACGAACGTTATCCACTTAGGCGACTTTAACAACATTTACCTGAGTTCCGGTCCAGGCGCAAGCGGAGCAGCCTTGTACGCGTGCGGAGATAGCAGTCTCCTGGTCATCGATGCACCGGTGCTCTATGCCTTTCCGTTTACCTCCACACCGAGTTCGGGAACCTTGAATCCTAGCTCGATTGCGGGCAGTGGATTGTTTCTCACCACCGGCCAATTGTCGGCTGGATCTTGCTCATCCATCACGGAGAATTTCAATCAGAGCACCAGCCGGGATTCGATCTTTGTCGGAGTGACGAAGAATTGCGGTACCGGCGAGACCAACGGTTGCGTATTATCGTACAACATTACGGGCGGATTTCCGTCTGGTACTTCAGCGACCGCGCCCTCGGCACACGCTCCAGAACCGGGCGGAACGAGTGGAATCATTGTAGACAACGTCAGTGACCAGGCCGGTGGAGCGAAGTTAACCACCGATATTTATTTCTTTAGTGCAGAGAGTGGGGGCGCGGGCCAATCGTGCGCAAAGTACTCTGGTGGAACGGTAGCCGGAGATTGCGCCGTTAGCATGACTCAAACCGGTTTGAACTAGCCTTCACGGAGTTTGCGCTCCTAGGATACCTGGTTTAGACATGAAACTGAGTGCCGGGTTGGCACAACAGGCAATGCGACATGGCTCATCGCCGAGATGTCGGTTATGATGCGACCATAGAAATGCCCCTCACTCGCGCTTCTCATGTCGGTTATGCAATCGATGCCTCAGGCGTGGTGAGTAGGTCGCTGTCGAACCTCAAAGCGGTGGAGGAGGTTGCGTCGTTCCACGAAAGAGGGCGATCGGTGTTTTGGAATGTACCGGTGAGTCCTGCTGCAAAAAGGACAGCCTGAAACTAAGCATTCCGAAACATTCTGAGGGCGTTGGAAATACGGCTCCGAACGTTACGCTCCCAATGCCGCAAAGGAATTAGCGTAGGACCGCCGACGGTTGCAGGCTATTACCCAGTACATGTGTTCCGTGGCGGCTCTGATATCAGTCGAACCTGGAAGCCAGGCGGATCACATCGTGTTGGATCGGACCTGGTTGCACTCGGCACACCAGATGAGTGGACTGAGTATGCTAGGTAAGGGGTTCAGTCAGTCTTAAGCAAGACTGGAGACAATGCTCCAGGTCGGCATGTCATGCGCGTACTCTTGGTTGAAGACGAACAGCGGCTTGCGGAGAATATTGTTGCCGCCTTGCGCGAGACTGGTTTGGCGGTGGATCATGCTCCCGACGGCGAAGTCGGTTCGCTCCTCGCGGAACAGGGCGTCTACGATGCCATCGTCCTCGACCTGATGCTTCCCGGCAAGAGTGGTCTGCATGTGCTCCAGGACCTGCGTCGAAGAAAGCTTCATACGCCGGTCCTCATTCTCACGGCGCAGGAAAGCAAGGATTCGGTTGTCAATCTGCTGAATGCCGGAGCCGACGACTATCTCAGCAAACCCTTTGACCTCGGCGAACTTCTTGCCCGGATTAAAGCGCTCATCCGGCGCGCGAAGGGTGTCTCTACGCCGGTTCTGGCAGTTTCGGATCTGGAATTGAATACCGTGCAGCAAACGGTCCGCCGGCGCGGTCAGTTTCTCGATCTCTCCCCGACGGAGTACCGAATTCTTGAATACCTTATTCATCGACCACGCGCCGTGGTTTCACAGCAGGAATTGCTGGAGCATCTGTACGATTTCGATTGGGAACATCATTCCAACGTGATCGAAGCTCACATTTCAAACTTGCGAAGAAAGCTGAACGTCGCGGGTTCGGAACCATTGATCGAAACCTTGCGGCATCGCGGATACCGTCTCCGCGAGGAGGCCGGGGCGCGATGAAGGGCTCCGCCTCCATCACGCGACGGCTCGTCGTCACCGTCCTTATTCTTGAACTCCTATCCGCAGTCGCCCTGATTGGGGCCATCACGGTTCACGAGTGGACTGTGCAGCTACAACTTTTCGATGGCTCTCTCGTGGCGAATGCCGAGTCGTTGATGGGTGCGGTCCAGGACACCGAAGATGAAAGCGACAACGTCATGCTCGACATGCGCGGCGTACGGGTTGCCAAAGATGCAGTCTTTCGTGTCGAAGACGAGCGCGGCAAAGTGCTCGGTTCCGTCGGTGAGCCGCCGCACCTGGAGACAAGCGCATCCGCCGCACCGCTCTTTCGCAACACCACCGTGCGAGGTCGCGACTACCGATTCCTGGTTCTGAATGGTACTCGAATCGTGGATCCGGGCACGGCGAACGGGGGAGTTCGCCACAGCATCACCATCGTGTACGGAACCCCCTCGCGCCACGTCTGGCATGAAGTCCTTGAGGCGGTTCGCTTCTTCGCCATTGCCACCGCTTTCCTTCTGGGCATTACCGCAGTTGTTATGGCGTGGCTGGTGCGCAAAGGACTGTCACCGGTTCATGAACTAGCGCGCCAAGCTGAGCGCATCGGGCCCGGCGAATGGCATTTCCACGCTCCCATGAGCGCGAAGGATACAGCAGAGTTGCGGCCTCTGGCCGCGGCTCTGGAAGCCGCGCTGGCGCGTCTGCAGCGTTCGTTCGAGCAGCAGAAGCGATTCACCAGCGATGCAGCGCACGAACTGAAGACCGATGTAGCAATCATCAAATCTTCGCTGCAGTTGCTTTCGATGCGGAAGCGCACGCTCGAAGAGTATGGCCAGGGGTTGGCACTGAGTCTGGAGGACATCACCAGACTCGAGTCTACGGTGGAGAAGATGCTCACCCTGGCACGACTCGAACAACCAGCGGAGAGTTACTACGCAACGGCGGCGTCTCAGTCTTGTTCTCTTCGCGACGTGATCGAGGATGCAGTACATCAAAGCAAGCCTCTTGCTGAGTTGAAATGTATCGAAGTCGTGGTCGAAATCAATGCCGATGTCCGATTGCCGATCGATAGCCGGGACGCACTCTTGTTGTGCTCGAATATCCTGTTGAACGCTCTGCAGCATAGCCCCGATGGCGCCACCGTGCGAATTGCAGAGAACGCCGACGAGAGCATAACCCGCCTGACGGTTCGAGACCAGGGGGAAGGCATCTCCGATGAAGATCGTGATCATGTCTTCGAACCGTTCTATCGGGGTGACCAATCGCGCAGCCGAAAGAGTGGGGGCACCGGCCTGGGACTTTCGATTTGCAAGGCCATCTGCGAGCGCGCCGGAGGGTCGATCGAGATCGCCAGCAACGCTGTGGGTGGAGCTTTGGTTACCGTGACGCTCCCGGTGAAAACGGGGGACTCTGGTTCCACGCTTTCAGCTTCGCTTAAGGCGGAGTAGCGATACTCATACGGCCGGCAGCAATGCCGAGTCTCTCCATCAGGAGTCCGCCATGCGCTTTTATCGAGGACTGGTCGCGGCCGCCTTGGTTTCACTAGCGACGCTGTGCGCTGCGCAAAACTATCATGTCACCGAACACTGGAAGGTTGGCGGGCAGGGAGGCTGGGACTACCTGCTGAGTGACGATGCCGCACATCGCCTCTACGTCACGCACAACTCACGAGTCGAGGTTGTGGATACAACGACCGGCAAGCCAGTTGGCGCTATCACAGGCTTGAAGAGTACGCACGGAGTCGCGCTGAACACCGACAACAAGACCGGGTACATCAGCGACGGTGCCGGAAACGCAGTCGTCGTATTCAATCGCGCCGATTTTTCCGTGCTGGCAACCGTGCCCGCCGGTACGAATCCCGACGGCATCGCCTTTGAGCCGGCGACCAAGACCGTGTGGGCCTTCAACGGGCGCAGCGGCAATATCTCCGTATTGGATACCGCCTCCAACACTGTCGTCGCCACGGTGCCGCTGCCCGGCAAGCCTGAATTCCCACAGGCCGACGGAAAAGGATCAATATTCGTGAACATCGAGGACAAGAATGAGATCGTGAAACTGGACGCGGCCAGCCGCAAAGCGACTGCCAGATGGCCGCTGCCAGGCTGCGAATCACCTTCCGGGATGGCCATTGACCGCGACAAGCATCGTCTTTTCTCGGTCTGCGACGGCGGGAAAATGGTCGTGGTCGATTATGACTCTGGCAAGGTGCTGGGCCTGGCAGCCATCGGCGATTCGCCCGACGCCGCTGGTTTTGATCCGAAGCACGGATTGGCGTTCTCCTCCAACGGAGGCGATGGCACACTCACCGTTGTGGATTCCGGGAAGCCAGGTTTTCCCGCGCTCCAGACGGTGAAGACGGAAAAAGGTGCGCGTACTATGGCATTCGATGCTTCCACTGGCCGCATCTATCTGGTCACGGCGCAATTCGGGCCGACGCCGGCTGCAACTGAGGCCATGCCACATCCCCGCCGGAGTGTGGTGCCAGATAGCTTTGAGATCATTGTTGTGGAGCCCTAGCGGTCGAGCCCTTGTTGTTGGAGCGCTCGTTGTTGAGCCGTATCGAACGAGAAGATCTCGTTCGACAACATGAACGAAAAAAGCCTGCGACTCGCATCGGAGGCTTTTCTTACACCGACTTATGCGGTCTGTTGTTCGCGCCGCGTCAACAGGAAGTAAACCACCGGCGTGACAATCAGGCTCAACATCATGGAGATCACGAGGCCTCCAATCACGGCGATGGCCAGAGGCTGCAGCATCTGCGATCCGGAACCCAGCGCAAACGCGAGCGGCAGCATTCCACAGATCGCCGCCGACGCCGTCATGAGAATGGGCCGCAGACGGCGCTGCGCAGCATGAATCATGGCTTCGCGTGCGGACACTCCTTCACGGCGATAGCGTTCATCTGCATCCAAGAGCAAGATACCGTTCTTCGCTACGATGCCAATCACCATGATAAGGCCCATAAAGGATGCGACGTTGAAGGTCGTACCCGTAACCAGCAAGGCGAAAACCACGCCTGCGATGGAAAGCACCGACGACGCGAGGATCGCGATCGGCGCAGAAAAGTTGCGGAACTCGACCATCAGGACTCCGAACACCAGCGCCAGGGACAGAACGAGTACTCGCAACAGTTCGTGAAAGGACTGCTGTTGTTCCTGATAAGTTCCGCCGTACTCGATTCTCACCGTGGGCGGCAGGTGCATCGCGGTGATGGTACGTTGCACCTTCGCGATCGCGGTTCCAAGATCGGAACCTTCGAGCCTGGCTGTCACGATGATGAGCTGTTGCAGGTTCTCTCGTTTTATTTCGTTTTGCGGCGGCAACTGCGTCACCTGTGCCAACGCGCCCAGCGTTGCCAGCTTGCCGGTTAAACTGTTGAAGACCGTGTTCTGGATAGTATCCAAGGATTGGCGTGTCTCATCTCCCAATCGGACACGCACTGTGTAGGGCCTTCCGTTCGCAATCAGCGGGTCGGTCGTGGTCACTCCGTCCAGGATCGAGGTCGCATCTTCGGCAATCTCCACCGGTGTGAAGCCCATTGTCCCGGCAACGATCGGATTGATCTGAAAGTTCGTCGCGGGGCCACTGATCGTATTTTCGATTCCGTTCTGGATGTCCACGACGCCGCCGATTTTGCCCAGAGCATCACCCATCCGCGGGCCGAGGTCCGCCAGCAGGGCGGGATCGCTCGCAAAGACCTTGATCTGGATAGGCTCCGGCGCGTTCGATAAATCGCCGATCATGTCCTGAAGAACCTGCGTGAACTCCACGTCCAGCTCGGGTTCAGTCTTCTTGATCTCGGCGCGCACGTCCGCGATGACTTCATCGATTCCCCGGTCGCGCTTGCTCTTCAGTTTCACGGTAACGTCGCCGGTGTTGGCCTCGGTGACCGCTGCGAACCCCATCTGCAGGCCGGTGCGCCGCGACGTGCTTTCAACCTCCGGCATGCTGCGAAGAATTCGATTCACGTGCTCAAGTACTCGATTGGTTTCCGAGAGTGAGCTGCCTGCGGGCATGATGTAGTCGAGAACGAATCCGCCTTCATCCATCTCGGGCAAAAGGTCCGACCCGAGCCCGCGATAACAAAAGAAACTGCCGACGGCGAGAACCGCGCAGAGGCCGAGCAAGACGAACGGGCGGCTTAGTGCCCCACCCAGGCCGCGCTCATGCCACTGCAGCACTGTGCGCATAATACGTCCGTGCTCGTCGTGATTCTCGTCCGCCACGTCATCTGCTCCTCCGCGTCGCTCCCTCAGGAATATGAGGCTGAGCGCAGGAGTCCAGGTGACGGCTAGAAGCAACGACGTAAGAAGCGCCACTGTCATCGTGATCGCGAGGGCGCGAAAGAAGCTCCCTGTGACCCCTGTGACCGAGACCAGTGGCAGAAAGACAACGACAGGTGTGACAGTCGATCCCACAAGAGGCAAAGCGATCTCGCGCAACGCAAGACGAGCTGCGGCGCCGCGAGTCTGGCCCCGGTCTCGATGCGAGACGATATTCTCCACCACCACAATCGCATCGTCGATCACCAATCCAATCGCAGCTGCGAGTCCGCCAAGCGTCATCAGGTTGAAGCTTTGTCCGATCACCCATAAAAACAGGATGGTGATCGCCACAGTGACAGGAATGACCAGGCCCGCGACCAGCGATGACGTCCAGTCGCTCAGAAAAAGAAACAGGATGATGCATGCGAGCACAAGTCCGATGAGGATGGCATCGCGGACGCTCCGAATACTCTCCCGCACCAACTCTGACTGATCGTAGTAAGGTTCGAGACGTACGCCCGCCGGCAGAGTCTTGCGGAGTTGCTGAACTTTTTCTGCGATCGCGTCGGCTACAGCTACGGTATTGCTGGAGGGTTGGCGCGCGACATTCAGAAGAACAGCTGCGCTGTCATTTGCGGTAACAGCGGTATAGACAGGCAAAACTCCGTTCTGCACGGTTGCAACGTCCGCGACCCGGACGGCCACTCCGGCCGCCGTTATTTTCACCACCAACCGGCCCAGCTGATCGGCGTCGTGCGCTTGCGCACCGACCAGGCCGAGTATCAACTGATGATTCGCTTCGTAGAGTCCCTGCGAGTCGATGATGTTCGATGCTTGTACGGCGTTGACCAGGTCGAGAATCGTCACGCCGGCGGTCTGCATTCGCGCCATGTTAGGCACGATGTGAAACTCTGGAACTTTGCCGCCTTGCACCGTGATCGTGCTGACTCCCGCGACCCGGTTCAGCGGCGGCTTGAGCTCATACGTGGCCAACTCCCAGAGCTGGGTTTGCGACAGCCGGTCGGACGTAAGACTGTAACCAAGAATCGGAAAAGTGGCGAACGTAAGACGATTCGTCGTGATGATTGCAGTGGCCGGAAGAGTCTGCCGCGCCTTGCTGACGGCTGCGTCGACTAGTTGAAGCGTGCGGAACATATCGACGCTCCAGTCGAAGAACAGACTCACTTCAGCCGACCCGCGGCTTGTTGTGGAGCGAACCGTGACCAGACCGGGAACCGAATTAACGGCATCTTCGATCGGCTTGGTGATGGTGACCTGCATCTGCTCGACCGGCATTACGCCGTTGTCGATGCCAATGACCACGCGAGGAAAGTTAGTCTCGGGGAATACTGAGATGGGAACCTGCTCTGCCGCATAAATCCCGGCTAGCGAGAGCACGATGAGGAAAAAGAAAATGGAACCGCGATAGCGGACGAGCCAGAAGGCTTCCTCTGCGTGGGGCGGTTGAGAAGGTTCCGTCACTTCGCCTCTCCGCCTGGCTTATCCTCATCTTCGCCCACCTTACCGACCTTCACTTTTGTTCCGTCATCGAGCCCGTAGGCGCCCGTGGTGATGACTGTCTCCGGTCCACTCAGTCCCTGGGTCACCTGCACATCCTCACCGTCAGTGATGCCGAGTTGCACAATCTGTTTGTGAGCAGCGCCATCGGGCCCAACCAACATCACGGACTTTGTGCCGTCTGCGGCGGTGAGCACCGCGGACATCGGCACCTTTACCGCCTTCGCAACCGCAGTTCCCTTAATAGAGATTGTTGCCGGGGTGCCCGCTTTGTATTTCTCCTTGCGGTTATCTAACCGAATCCACACCTCCAGGGTGGTACTGCCGGGATCTAGCGCCGGACTGATCAAGAAGACTTTCGCCGGCACAGGGCTATCTGTCCCAGGAATCACGATTGAAGCAGCGTCGCCGACCTTCAGCCGCTGCGCCACCGTCTGCGAAAGGTGGACTTTTGCGAGGAGTGAAGAGGTATCCATCACGGTAATGAGCGGACTGCCGGAGTTTGCGGTTTCACCAGGGAAAAGAGGGCGATCGGTGACGACCCCCGTAATCGGACTGTGCACTTCGGAATAGGAGACTTGAGCCTCGGAGGCCAGGTATTTTCCTTTGGCGGATGAGAGTTGGCCGTCCGCCTGTTCGAGCGCAGCCGCACGGCTTACGGCTTTCAGCGAGTCCAGGTGGTTCTGCGCTACATCGTAGGCAGCCTG
>Ga0210389_10001352_pt1 | contig 19953 bp, 17 predicted proteins | sample IncBWH28OmetaG_FD_160127 | JGI IMG/M metagenome (GOLD analysis project Ga0210389, IMG submission 160127) | Forest soil microbial communities from Barre Woods Harvard Forest LTER site, Petersham, Massachusetts, United States - Inc-BW-H-28-O ...
GGGCCCGGGCGGCGGAGTTCAGCGTCAGCCAGCCGTCGGCGGGGCAGGCGAGCGGTTCCTGCGCGTAATCCACCAGCGAGCCGACCGAGCCCGCGGCGGCCAGGCGCCACAGCTCCCCGGTGGCGGACTGCGTCACGCTGTTCCAGGTGAGGCCGGAGATGCCGACGATGACCACGTGATTGGCGTGTGCGGTCACGGACGACGGCGTACCTGCGGCCCGCGCCTGGGTGCCTGGGCCTAGCAGGCCAAGGACGGCGAGCAGCGGTACCGCGAGCGCGGCGCACAGCGCCGTGCCGACGGCCGCGAGCCACCCACGCCTATTCACCCGGTTAACGGTAGCCGCCCGCGCGGCGCGGACGGACGTCGTCTAGCCAGCGCAGATGGACTGGTTGGCGGTGCGCGCCTGAATGGCGATGTGGCTGACGCTCTTGCTGGCCGACGGGGTCGGCTTCGTCGCTGGGTGACCGGCAGGCGTGGCCTTATCCGACGGCGTGGCGGTCGGGGAGCTTGCCGGGGTGTCCAGGCGCTGGCCGTCCGTGGCCAGGCCCGCGGCGACGCTCGTCTTCGTCCCCGAGGTGGCGGGCGGGAACAGCGTGCTGCTCGCGGGCACGTCGTTGCGGAAGGAGGAGAAGATCCGGCTGTCTTCCGGCTGCGTCCACAGCACGTTCGCCGTGTCGCCTGGCACCACGTCGCCGCGCGGGAAGTTCGGGATGGTGAAGAAGGCAATCTTGCTCGACGGGATGCCGCGCAGCGACTCGCCAAGGTTGTAGAGGCCGGTGATACCGCCGAGCTGGCTATCGATCGTCAGGGACTTGGTGGTCGCGTCGAGGAAGCGGTAGATCGCGATCGGGTTGAGTAGCTCGCTCTTGACCCGGCTGACCAGGGATGACATGAATGCCTGCTGGCGGCCGATGCGCTCCAGGTCGCTGCCGTCGCCCAGGGTGTACCTGGCGCGGACGTAGCCGAGCGCCTGGGCAGGTGACAGGAGGTGGGTGCCCGCGGCCAGGTGCAGGTTTGAGTTCGGGTCGTTGATCGGGGTCGGGTTGCACTCGTAGACGCCGCCGAGCGCGGCGACCATGTTCTCGAAACCGGTGAAGTTGACCGCGATGAAGTGGTCGATGTAGATGCCGGTGTCCTGCTCCACCGTCTTCACCGTGCAGGCGATGCCGAGCGCGGTGCGATTCCCGTCCAGGTTGCCGACGGCGAACGCCTCGTTGATCTTGAACTGCTGCGGCGCGGACACCTGACCGTTGCCCATCTGGCAGGCCGGGATGTTCACCCAGGAGTCACGCGGTATCGACATCACCTCGGCCCACTTCCTGTCGGCCGGGATGTGGATGATCATCAGCGTGTCCGACTGGTCGGTGACGAGGCCGCTGCCGTACGCCTTGCTCAGCCCTTGCCGCGAGTCGGACCCGAGGACCATGATGTTCTCCGCCTGCGGGTGCAGGTTCACCGGCTGGGCACCGAGCAGGCCGCGAATATCGTCCTGTTGCAGGTTCGCGTTGAAGTGCTTGAGCATCACGTAGCCGGTACCGGTAACCGCGACGAGCAGGAGGGCGAGGCTGGCTGAGCCCCAGATAAGGATCTTCCGGCGCGGCCAGTGCCGCAGCCACCGCGCGACCTTAGAGAACGCATTGCGCATACGTCACCACACCGATCGGCCTCGACCCGCGGACCCGGGAAGAACCTTTCCCGTCCCGCGCGCCGTTATGCATAAGTAGCGATATTTATGCTCATCAGTCCGGGTATGCGCAATATTCAGCATATTTACAGCTAGTCCGCTGCGTTGCCGGCTGTCACCTCGTCGCGCTGACCTGGCGGAGGAACTGCTCGTTGGGCGCGGTGGTCTTATCGAGCAGCAGCTCAAGCGCGCGCTGGCTGTCCAGCGCGGCGAGCGCGCGGCGCAGGCTGACGACGGCGGCATGCTCGGCTGGATCCATCAGCAGGTCCTCGCGCCTGGTTCCTGAAGGTACCGCGTCGATCGCCGGGAACAGCCGCTTCTCCGCCAGGTCGCGGCGCAGCCGCAGTTCCATGTTCCCGGTTCCCTTGAACTCTTCGAATAGCACGTTGTCGAGCAGGGAGCCGGTGTCGATCAGGGCGGTGGACAGGATGGTAAGCGAGCCGCCTTCTTCGAGGCAGCGGGCCGCGCCGAGGAACTGGCGGGGCGGCTGGAGAGCCGAGGCGGCGACGCCGCCGCTGAGGGTGCGGCTGCTCGGGGGCGCGGCGAGGTTGTAGGCGCGGCCGAGCCTGGTGAGCGAGTCGAGCATGACGACCACGTCCCGGCCGAGCTCCGCGAGCCGCTTGGCGCGCTCGATGGCGAGTTCCGCTGCCTTGATGTGATCGGCCGGTGACTGGTCGAAGGTGGAGGCGATGACCTCGCCGCGTACGGTGCGGCGCAGGTCGGTGACCTCTTCTGGCCGCTCACCGACGAGCACGAGCATGAGGTGCACCTCGGGATGGGCGATGGCGATCGCGTGGGCGATCGTCTTCAGTACGGTGGTCTTGCCCGCCTTGGGCGGGGCGATGATGAGGCCGCGCTGGCCCTTGCCGATCGGCGAGACCAGGTCGATGATCCGCGCCGCGGGAGACGGGTCGCCGTCCTCGAGACGGAACCGCTGGCTGGGATAAACGGGGGTCAGGTCGTCGAAGACGGGCCGGTCCCTGGCTTCGGCCGCGGGGGACCCGTTGACGGACTCCACGCTGAGCAGCGTTTGGTCCTGCCGGGCCTTGCCTGGCCTGGTCCCGCCCTGCTGTGCTTTATCGTGACGGCGTCCCGCGGTGCCCTCGATGTGGTCACCCGCGCGGAGCCCGTGCTGGCGGACCTGGGCGGGGGAAATAGGGATGTCGCCGGCGGAGCGGCGGTACCCCGCCGTCCGCAGGAACCCGCGACCGTCGCCGAGATCGACGACACCGGATATCGCGGTGGCGGTTGTCTGTGGTTCTGTTCTGGTGATTTCTTCCGCGATTGCGGTCATGAGATCTCCACTCGCTGGAGGGTGAATTCGCGCAGCCTTAAGAGAGCGGCAGAAAGGCCGCTGAGCTGCGCCGATGCTGGATGTGCAGAACTCTGGAGTAATAATCCAGATCTTCGCTCGCGCCGGACAGATATGGCGCTTGGAATGCTGGCCGGGCCACTCAGATGGGCACCAGGCCGATACAGCAACTGTAGCGGGTAACGCCGGCGGGTGCCAGTTGCATTCCCCGGCTAGCGGGTCATCCTCTGGACCTTCGCGCCGGGCGGAAGGTGGGCAGTCCTCGTGACCTGCCCGGCCGAGCGGTCTTCTGCTCGTCAGGCCCCACAGTCTCCGGCGCCGGGGCGTTCAGCAGCAGCCACTCGCCGTCAGAGACAACGTCGACCTCGTCGCCGCGGACGCGGACGGCCGAGTCGTCATCGATGGCGTAGACCGGGCAATCGAGCTTCGCGGCGGCCTTTTCGAACCAAGCCGGAGTCCGGTTGGGAAAGCTGCGCGAGTTCAGATGCGGCTTGAGGTACCAGTCGAACAGCCCGAATGGTGAACGTGCCACGGTCCCGCCCAGTATTCCCAGGTCATCCTGCTCGCTGAACGCCTTGCCTGTTCGCTCGGACAGGTTCCTGCTGAAGATCATCGAGCCCGCGCTGACGCCGACGTAGACCTTGTCCTCCAGGAGGTCCGCCATCTCCTCGGCGAGACCGTTCACGATGATGCTGTTCGCGAGGTGGTAATGATTGCCGCCCTCGGCGTAGATGACATCGGCATGCCGCAGTCGATTGAGGACCAGCTGCCCGGGCAGGCCGTTCAGCTCAAGGATGTCGAATTCACGCCAGCGCAAGCCGTGCAGCTTGCTCAGGTCCTCGATGAACCAGCCGTGGTCCCCAGGCGCCGCGACGGAGGCCGTGGGGATGAACACCACCCTTGAGGCCGCGAACCGCTTGCCGACGAGGTCGGTGAGCGCCGACTTGAGGATCTCGTTCCTGATGCCGTTCGACGTCAGCAGCATTCTGCGCACGGGCTGGAGTCTAGCTCGGAGCGACACACCTGAACGCGACTACCTGGCGAAACCCACACATTTGCCGATACTTAGGCCGGACATCACCCATCTCCGCATACTCTCGTCTTTACCATTTGTAACCCGGCGCACGGCCTGGTGCGACAACGTGAGGATCAAAGGATGGCCGCAGAAAAGTTCGATGGGCTCGCGCGGGATCGGAAAGGACCCGCGGAACAGTTCGACGTCCTCATCTTGGACGGTTCGCATAAGCACAGCTTGACGAGCGCTCGAAGCCTCACCCGGGCGGGGCTCCGTGTCGCCATCGGCGAAAGCGTCGGCCAATATCCTCCGCACCATGAACCGCCAGCGTTTCACTCTCGCTCCTGCGCACGCGCCGTCGTGCTGCCTGACTACGTCAGCGAGCCCGCCGCGTACGTGGACGCGGTCCTCGGGTTCGTCCGTGAGCACGGCGTCAGGGTCGTCCTGCCGGTGGGGGATGCCAATATCACGCTGCTGGCGCCGAACCGTGAGCGGTTCGCGGAGCTGGGCTCCTTCCTCGCGGTGGCCTCGGACGCCTCGCTTGAGATCGCTAACGACAAGACCCGCACCCTCGAAGTCGCCGCCAAGCTTGACATCGATTACCCGAAGTCCGTCCAGGTGCGCGCCGTCGAAGACCTGAGCACGGCCGTGGCGCAGTTCGGCTACCCCTACGTGCTCAAGCCGACGGTCTCGTGGACTGGGGCGGTGGCCAACCGGATGGTCCCCCTCGAGGTGATGAACGAGGCGGAGGCCGCGGAAGCGACCACGCGCTTCCTCTCGACGGGCTGTGAGGTGATTGCCCAGCAGCTGGCTACCGGCAGCCGCGAGGGTGTGAGCCTCTTCATCGTTAACGGCGAACTACTTGGATACTGCGGTTGCGCGGCGCTGCGCACCACCCCGCCGCTTGGCGGTGTCTCGGTCATGCGGGAGAGCATTCCGGTTTCCGAGGAGCTGCTCAACGCGGCCGTGAGCCTGGCCACCACCATTGGCGTGGAGGGCCCGTCCGAGGTTGAGTTCCGGCGCGATGCGAGCGGCCGCCCGCTGCTCATGGAGATCAACGCGCGGCTCGCGGGAACGCTGGAGAACGCGATCCACTCGGGTGTCGACTTCCCGTTGATGATCTGGCAATGGGGCACCGGGCAGCCGATCGAGCCAGTGAAGTCGTACCGGACCGGTGTTCGGACGCGCTGGCTGGCCGGCGACCTGCGCTGGCTCTGGGACGGCGTGATGCAGGCGGGACGCCCGGACAGCGTGCCGCTCACGCGCGGCCTCTGGACGTTCACTTCGGAATTCTTCCGTACCCGGCATTACGATTTCGTCGACAGGCGAGACATGCGGCCAGCCCTGGCCGAGATGTGGGACACGGCGGGGATCATCCGGAAGCAGTGGCAAAGCCGGAAGCAGTGGCAGGAGAAGCAGTCGCAGTAGCTGGCGCTGGGGCGGGCCGGGGCGAGAAAACGATCTCGCCCCGGCCCGCCCGCATGTCATGCCAGCAGCGGGCGCCAGCCGTCGCGGTAGCTCAGGCCATCCGGCCGGAGCCGGACCTCATCGTGCCACGTCCCTGGAAACGACTCGGTGCGGGCCGTTTCAGGGCGGTCTACCACGACGCAGAGGCCTTCACCAGGCCACCACCAGCCGCAGGAGCGCGCAAGCGCGGTCCAGTAGCCGAGATGATCCAGGTCGTCGGGCTGGTAGCGGGCCAGCCCGAGACGGTGCAGGGCATCGTAGTAGGCAATCCATGCCGCGTCCTGCTGCCCGTACCAGCACGCCGGCACGGGGGCCGGGTCGCCGGCCAGTGCGGCGCGGACGGGCGCGCGGAACCCCTGGGCGAGACTACGGTGCAGCGCAATGCGGATGCCCTGGTGAAGCACGACACCCAGCGGAGTCCCTGCCTCGAGTGCCTTCAACGGCGGCAGTTCTGGCCAGGGCTCATTGTGCCTGCCCTTCCTGGCGGGGGACAGTTCAGGGTCGGAGTGGACGACTCCGGCGCTGAGTGCGCCGCGCAGTCGGGAGGTGGACATGGCCAGGTCGCTGGCTAGCGGCGGTTTCCCGCGCGGGCAAGGATTCCGGATCCACGCATAGAGCGTGTCGAGAGTGGGCCAGCCGGTGACGAGCGGGAGCGCCTGAGCCGGAGAGCTGACCCATTCAAACCGGGGTCGCGGCCGGGAGATCCTCGCGTAGATCATGGTTAGGCTGTGCTCGGCGGTCCGCCTGTCAGCCGGCTGCGTGGACAGGCCGTGGTCAAGCCACTCCTGCCGGATCTTGATGGCTTCCTGCCACAGGCCGTGAGCTGTCTTGCTCAAGAAATCGGCCACAGGTGCAGCGGCGTCATGACGCCGCTTCGGCGCGGTCAAAGCGCGCGGGCGTCGCCGCCCTTCCGGTTGAAGATCATGTTCCTGATGATGGCCTACGCGCCGCGGCGCTCGCAACTGCCGACCAGCTGCCAGTAGGTCAGCGGACACGCCGCCCTCCGATTTAGCGCGCCCGCGGCCGCCGGACGTCCGGACGCGGTGGCTGGCGAGCACCGCGAGCTGCTCGCCGCGATTTCGCGAGGCGACGGTGCCCTCGCCAGCCGGATCGCCGCCGAACACGCGCGGGCGACCGCGGGCACGGCGGGCAGCCACGACAAGTGAGGAGCGGCACAATGCCAAAAACCCATAGGTACGAGACGACGGTCACGTGGACCGGTAACACCGGGTCGGGAACCATCGGTTACCGCGACTACGAGCGATCCCACGTGATCTCCGCCGCGGGCAAGCCGGCCATCCCAGGCAGCTCCGATCCCTCTTTCCGCGGTGATCCCGCGCGCTGGAATCCTGAGGAACTGCTTGTCGCGTCGTTGTCGCAGTGTCACATGCTGTCGTTCCTGCATCGGTGCTCGGCGGCGGGGGTCGTGGTCACCGGCTATCGCGACCGGCCGATCGGTACGATGACCGAGACGGCGGATGGCGGCGGATATTTCACCGAGGTCGTGCTGCGTCCTGAGGTGAGCTTCGCCGAGCCGGACGACGCCGGGCGCGCCGATGCGCTGCACCACCGGGCACATGAGCTGTGCTTCATCGCCAACTCGGTCAACTTCCGGGTGCGGTGCGAGCCGGCGTGACAGGCAGGGACACCGTGAGAACCCAGGTAACCTTCGACGCCGCCGACCGCGTTCACCTCGACATTCACGTCGAGTCCAGCCGCAAGGCGGATGAAGCCGCCCGGCTGACCCGGCTAGGCGCCGAGCTGATCGCGACCCATGACGACCGCGGCCCGCTCAGCTACGTCATGCGCGACCCTGAGGGCAACGAGTTCTGCCTGCACTGACATGCGTGCGGCGGGTCAGGGTCGAGGGGGCGACGGGTGCCGGGGCTCGTAGATGGGGAATTCCGAGCCGTCAGGCAGGCGGATCGCCGCGAGAAGCCCCCAGCCCTGGTCGGACACTTCCCGTGCCACTTCAACTCCCTTGCCCCTCAGGTCGGCGAGGGTGGCGTGGATGTCGTCGCACATGAGGTAAAGCTCGTGACGGGTCTCACCGTCGGCCGGGTGAACAGCGAGCTCGGCCGGAGGCAGGGCAAAGATAAGCCAGCCGCCGCCCGCGTCCGCCGACGACATGCCAAGGACGTCTGAGAAGAACGCGCGGACCTTCTCGGCCTCAGCGGAGAACACGATGGCGTGCATTCCGGTGATCATCCCGGAATCCTAGCCGCAGCCCGCCCGGGGGCCCGTACGTGCGGCGCGTGGTCCCTGGAAAACGAGTTGCTGGCCGGGGCGGTGGCGGGCTACGGTCGCCGCGTGGGTATCTGCATGGTGATGGTCCGTCGTGCCCGCCTCCGGGCGGTCGCGCCGGGCATGGGGCTGGCACCGGCTCGCTGACGAGTGGGCGGCACGGGTGGTCGCCGCCGCCGGGGTGCGGCCCGGCGAGCTCGTGCTCGACATCGGGGCCGGCGAGGGCGCCCTGACCGCGCACCTGGTGCGGGCGGGGGCCCGGGTGGTCGCGGTCGAGCTGGATCCGCGGCGGGCCCGCGTCCTGCGCGAGCGGTTCCCCGGCATCACCGTCGTGCACGCCGATGCCGCCTCGCTCCGGCTGCCAAGCCGGCCATTCCGGGTGGTGGCGAGCCCGCCGTACGGGATCTCGTCCACTTTGCTGCGGACGCTGCTTGCCCCCGGCAGCAGCCTGGCCGCGGCCGACCTCGTGCTGCAGCGTGCCGTGGTGCGCAGGTACGCTTCCGGTACCGAGCGGAGGTTCAGCCTGACCGCCGGCCTCACGCTGCCGCGGCGCGCGTTCCTGCCGCCGCCGCACGTGGACTCCGCGGTCCTCGTCATCCGCCGCAGGAGATGAGCTAGGCCGACATCCCGGACGACCTGCCCTTGGGCCAGCAGCGACGCCGTGGTGCTTAGTTGCCTCTCTGAGGGGCCGGGGCGTAGCGTCCCGAATAGGAAAGCATGCTCGTTCTACCAGCGTATTCGCGGGCTTGAGATTCACTCCACGCTGCTCTGGACCTCGGTAGCGCCTTGCGCGCAGCCAAGCCGAGGTGGGTCTATCGCCCGAGCCAAGAGCCAAGTAGGAGCCATCGTGTCTAACCACTTCAGTGCAGACAATCTCAAGTTTCCCGGCGACGACAGGCGCCTGGACTTGACCGACGTGTACGTATTCAAGTCGGCAGACGACCCTGACAAGACGTTGCTGATCATCGACTCGAACCCGACCAGCGCCCCGCCTCCTATACCCGCGCCAACGACCGGGCCGGAATTCCACCCCGACGCGGTCTACCGGATCAACGTCGATACCGACGGCGATCTGCAGGCCGACATCGCGTTCACTTTCACCTTCTCCGCGTTCGAGAATGGCAGGCAAACCGGGACCGCCTGGTACGCCACCGGTGCCCAGGCCCGCCAGCCCGAGCCAGCCGGCGAACAGCTCGCCGCGTCCTTCCCTGTGAGCTTCGACGGCGCGGTCGAGCCCGTACAGGCCGGCCGGATCCGGCTGTGCGCCGGTCTGCGCAGCGACCCGTTCTTCGCCGACGTCGAGGGTGCCCTGCACGGACTGCAGTGGACCGGGCACGACGACTTCGCCGACAACAACGTCGACTCCATTGCGCTTGAGGTACCCAACGACATGCTCGGCTCCGGGCCGGTGATCGGCGTGTGGGCCACGGTCAGCCTGCGCCGCGACGGCAACCTCGTGCAGCTGGACCGCGGCGGGCACCCGACCATCAACCCGTTCATCAACCCAGACGGCGAGAAAAACCGCTACAACACCCGGCACCCGGCCGATGACGTCGCCAACTACCTGGGACCGTGGTCCAAAGTCCTGGAGAACGGCGGCTACCCACCTGAGGAGGCCAAGGCGGCAGCGATGCAGGTGCTGCCCGACATCCTCCGCTACGACCGCACCAAGCCCGCCACCTACCCCAACGGCCGCGTCCTTACCGACGACGTCTTCAGCATGCGGTTTGCCTGGCTGAGCCACGGCAAGGTTCCCCCGACCGGCCTCAAGCCGCACGACAACCTCCAGGCCCGCTTCCCCTACCTCGGACTGCCCAACCCCTAACCAGGCCGCCCGACGTTCACGACCTGGACGGGCAGGTCGCCGGCCGCACGGAGCACCTGGTCCGCCACCGTAGACCCGCTCAGCAGACGTGACCAATGCGACCGGCGGCGCGACCCGATCACGAGCTGGCAGGCGCCGACTTGGCGTGCGGCCTGGATCAGCCCGGAAGCGGGGTCGCTGGCCCTGACTTCAAGCAAGGTGCCGCCCAGTTCGCCCAGCAGCCTACGGTCCTGCTCGAGCCGCTCCGCCGGCGGCTGGTCCAGGTTGTCCATCGCCCGGACGTACACCGCCTGGAGCCTGGCGCCGGACAGCGCCGCGAGGCGGGCGGCGTAGCGGATGAGCCACTCGTCGGCGGGCGACCCCGCCAGCCCGACCATGATGACCGAGGCCCGCACCTGTTCCCTGATGCCGTGGGCGGCGGCGTACGCCATGACGGGATCGGGAACGGACTCGTTGAGCCACAGCTGTGCGAGCTCCCGCAGGGCGGCGAGGTTCGCGAAGCGGAAGTAATTCGCCAGTGCCGCATCTACCTGGTCCCCTGGGACGACGAGGCCCTGGGCCAGCCGGTGTCGCAGCGCCGAAGGGGTAAGGTCCACGAGCTTGACCTCGCCTGACCGCACGAACGCGTCCGGCACCGGCACGGCCGGGCGCACGCCGGTGATCCGGGAGACGGCCTGGCCTAGCGATTCGATGTTGGCGACGTTGAGGGTGGTATAGACATCGATGCCGCTCGCCAGCAGGTCGTCGATATCCTGCCAGCGTTGGGCATGGCGCTCGCCGGGGAGGTTCGCGTGGGCGAGCTCGTCCACCAAAGCCAGCTGCGGACGCCGACCGAGAACCGCCCTGACGTCCAGCTCCGCGAAGCTCGCATCCCGGTACGTTACGGTGCGCGCAGGAAGCACTTCCAGGTCGTCGAGCTGGGCAGCGGTCCCAGGCCGCCCGTGCCGCTCCCACTGGGCCACGACGGTTTCTGCACCAGCGCGCCGCCGGGCGCGTGCATCCCGCAGCATCGCGTAGGTCTTTCCCACTCCGGGAGCGATCCCGAGGTAGGTGCGCAGCTTCCCCCGGCCGGCCAGCGAGTCCGCATCCTGTACGGCAGCCCCGGCGATCAGGTCCGGGCGTTCCCCGGGATCGGGCCGGACACGGCTGGTCATCGCTGGATCCATTCGGACATGTTTATCGGGGCAACGGTGCCAGTCCAGACGCTATCCGCTGGATACGGCATATGCCAGCGGGTCCTTGGCGCGCTGTACCGTCGAAGCAGGGGAGGGAGGCCGCCGACATCACCGAGCAGACAAGCGCCGCCGGCCTTGAGGGGACGGGCGAGGACGTGAACCAGGCCGCCCAGGCGGGCACAGACACCGCCGGGGAGGTCGAGGCAGCCGGTCATTTCCGCATCTACCTGGGCGCGGCGCCAGGCGTCGGCAAGACCTACGCCATGCTCTCCGAAGCCCATCGCCGTCAGGGACGGGGCGCCGACGTCGTCGTCGGTTTCGTCGAGAGCTACGGGCGACCGCTCACCGAGGCACTGATCGACGGCCTCGAGGTCATCCCGCGCAAGGCGGTTGACTACGCGGGGACCCGCCTAGAGGAGATGGACCTGGACGCGGTGCTGCGAAGGCATCCCGGGGTCGCCCTGATCGACGAGCTCGCCCATACCAACGTGCCGGGATCCGGCAGGAACGGCAAACGGTGGCAGGACATCCGGGACATCCTCCGCGCGGGAATCGACGTCATCACGACCGTCAACATCCAGCACCTCGAAAGCATCGCCGACGAGGTCGAGCAGATGACCGGGACGCGGGTCCGTGAACGGGTGCCGGACTGGTTCGTGCGCAAAGCCGACCAGACTGAGCTGATCGACTCCTCACCAGAGCAACTGCGCCGCCGGATGCTGCACGGCAACATCTACGCGAAGGAAAAGATCCCTCAAGCCCTCACCCACTTCTTCCGCACCGACAACCTGATCGCCCTGCGGGAGCTCGCACTCCGGTTCGTGGCCGACGAGTCGGACGAAGAACTCCTCGAGTACCTCAGGCGAACACGGCCTCAGGTCCTGTGGGAGACGACCGAACGCATCATGGTGGCCGTCAGCGGGCTGCCGGGTACCGACGTGCTGCTGCGTCGCGCAGCCCGCATCGCATCGCGGTTCAAGGGAGAACTCGACGTGGTCCACGTCATCGTTGACGACACCGGCCTGCCCGGGGATCGCCAGTCGATCGACGGGCTGCGGCAGTTGACGGCCGACCTGGGTGCCCGCTGGCACGAGATACAAGATGATGACCCCGCCCGGGCCGTAGTCGGCTTTGCACAGCAGCATCAGATCACTCAGATCGTCATCGGCTCTATCCTGCGCAACTGGTGGCATATCACCGACGGCGGGCCGATCCTGCGGCGCGTTATCCACGAGGCAGGCGCATCCGGCATCGACGTACTAGTCATCTCCCGCCGTGGGACACTTCCCGCCGAGGCCCTCGACTCCAGTACCGCCAAGGAATCCTGACCTACTGCGGCGGACGGTACTCAGAACCTTGCACCTTACGCAAGGACTCAATCCACTCCTGGCCGCTCAGCAGCCGGGTGGTCTTCGCCGACTTAGCCGCGCCGCCGGACGCGACCGCCAGCGCGAAGGCAGCCGCGCTCGCGTCATCCGGCGCTTCGTACATGACAACCGCGTCGTACTCGCCGAACGGGTAGCCGGCTGCCACCAGCTTGCCCCCTAGGGCCTCGATGGCCGGCCTGACGGCCTCGATCCGGTCTTGCGGCTCCTTGACCATGGCGGCTACCGCCTGCGCGGTGTAGGAGACCTGGTACATGTACAGCGGCATCGGAAGATCCTCTCACTTGGAGATGAGTCATGGAATCCGCTGAGATCTTGCGGGAGGCCACCGCCTCTTGTGACGGCGGAAGAGTCCAGGGACCCGAGATTGGCTATTGAAATCGTAGATCGCGGCCGACCTGCGGTACACCCCCTGGCATTCCCCGGCTGGTGGGGATTAGCCCAGTTGGACGGTGTGAGAGTGCCTCGAGTCGAGCAGCCTGTTGAACTGTCTTCACCCCCTGAACGGTTCGCTGGTAGCTGTCGACACTGAGCACTTGCACTGTGCGGTTGGCGGATTCGCGCCTGGACGCCTGCATATGGCAATCGCAGGACATGATCGCCAGGTCAGCACAAGGACTCCGGGGAAAACCTGACAGGCACCGCGGCAAGCGGCGGTGGGTCGGCTCGGCTGAGTCGCCCGCGAACCGCGGGGCCGCGACTGGCATTCGCACTGTGCACTTGGCAGATGTGGATGCCGCTCTCATCGGCTGACAATCGAAGCTGTCAGGCGATACGAGCGAACAGGAGACACCTGATGGAGACGGTCAGCGACGATCTCAGCATCAGCGGCATTCAAGCCGACGCCCTCTTCGCGTCTGGGTTGCAGCGCTGCGATGAACCAGGCGCCGACCAGGTCCGGCAGGCCGTCGCTATAGCCGTACGCGAGTTCGGCTACTCGGGCTGTGCCGTGCGGGTAGCGCAGGAATTTGGCGATCATCCCGAGACGGCGGTGATCCGGATGCGCTGGGCCCGCGCCACGGCAAGTGCAGCGTTCGCTGAGTCGGCGCTTCAGCCCTGCCCACCCGGGATCGCCTGCGGGTTGCACGTCGACCGTCCCCGCCTTCCGGCCGATAACGATGTGTAAAGCGGGGCGATCGACATGACCGCGGTGATCAGCGATTTTTCGCCAGGGGCGCGCGGGCAGGTGCCGTCGCCGGCGTGTTCCGCTAGCGATGAGGCGATGAGGGGGCGTGACACGGAGCAGCAGGTGGTCAGTGGGCTGCTGCGCCGCGCTCAGCAAGGGCTTGGCGGTGTGGTGCTTGTGGAGGGAGAGCCGGGCATAGGCAAGTCCCTGCTGCTCCGCGAGGCCACCGATGAAGCGGCGATAGAGGGCTTTTCGCTCGCGGCGGGCGCAGCGGACCGGCTCGGCCAAGCCGTTCCGTTCTTCGCCCTACGCGCGGCCTTGGGCGTGCCATTTGCCGCGCTCGCCGTTGACTCCCGTGATCGTGACCTGCCGAACGCAGCCGCGTGGTGGATCAGCAAGATGCAAGCACACCTGGAACAGCGGGCCGACACCAATCCGGTCCTCGTGTGCCTGGATGACCTGCAGTGGGGAAGCCGGGGGACTCTGGCAGCACTGCGGACATTGCCGAGGGAACTCAAGCGGTGTCCGGTCGCCTGGCTCCTTGCGCGGTCCGCCGCACCGCATCACGACACCGAATACTTGTTCAGCTACCTGGAAGAGGATGGTGCCGCTCGCATCAGCCTTGGCCCGCTCGGTGATGACGCGGCGGCGTCCCTTCTCGCTGACGCGTTCGGCGCGTTGCCTGACCAAGGCTTGCTAGAGCTCGCTCGCGGTGCCGCGGGGAATCCCGCGCTGCTCACCGAGTTGATCCATGGCCTGCGCGATGACAACGCGGTGCAGGTCGTTGACGGTGGTGCCGTGCTCGTTTCCACGCAGCTTCCCCGGCGGATGCATCGTGCCGGGAAGCAAAGGCTAGACGGCCTCAGCAAGCGGGCCAGGCACATGCTGGTGACCGCAACTGTGCTTGGCGCGTCGTTCCGGCTGGAAGACGCGGCCGAGATGCTCGGCGAAACGCCGACAGCGCTGCTTCCCGCGGTCGAGGAAGCGATGGGCGCGGGAATCGTGACCGTCACTGAGAACGCGTTCTCGTTCCGGCACCCGCTCCTGCGCCGCGCTGTCGGTGAGACGATCCCGCTGCCGGCGCGCAACGCGCTGCACCGTCAGTACGGCCAGATCCTGCTCAGCCGGGGTGAACCGACACCCCTTGCCGCCTGTCACCTGCTTCAGGCCGCGCATCCAGATGACCCCGCCTCGCTGGCCGATCTTGACACCGCGGCGGCGCAGGCGCTGTGCTCGGCTCCGCAAACCGCGGCCGATCTGGCGCTGCGCGCACTGGAACTGACGCCTCCCGCCGCTTCCGGCGCGGTGGAACGCTCGGTGGCAGCCGCCGAAGCCATGGGCGCGGCCGGCCAGCTCGACCAGGCAGCCCGGATTGCCCGTGACATGTTGGCCAAGCCGCTGCCTACCGCGGCCGAGGCCCGGCTGCGCTGCGTTCTGGCGGCGGTGCTGTGCGCCGGCGGTCAGGCCAGCGACGCCCACGCCGAGGCGAGGCTGGCACTGGCCCAGCCGCACCTGCCTGCGGGTCTGCGGGACCGGGCGCTGACCGCGCAGCTGCAGGCTCTTGCCGGATTGCACGACGAACTCGGCGGACCCGTAGCCGACGCCATCCGCGCCGCGCCCGGCCAGCACGATAGCCACGCCGTCACGGCGGCCCAGCTCACCAGTGCGGTCGTGGCCTGGGACAAGGGCAAGATCGCCGAAGGGCTCGGGCTGCTCCGCGACGCGGCCCGCCATGGCGGCGGGGTCTCCCCGGATGCCCGCGATGCCCAGCCGCTGCTCGCGCTGGCCGCCGCACACATCGACCTGCGCCAGCTCGAAGAGGCAGGGAAGATCCTCCATGCCGCGGACAACCAGACGCCGCGCGGCATCCCGGCCCGAGCGGCGCTGTCAATCCTGCGGGCGCGCGTCCACCTGGCCAACGGCTGCCTCGCCGACGCCGACGCCGAGGGACAGTCGGCCCTGGCCCTGGCCACGACCATCGGAGCGCACGGGTACGCCTCAACCGCATGCTGCGTTCTCGCCGTGATCGCGCTGCGCCGCGGCGACATCGCGGCCGCGGCGGGTCACATCGCTAGTCGCCCCGTCTCGGTGCGGTACTTCCCTGGCCTCTACGCACGCATCGAGAGCACCGTGGCCGAAGCCCAGATCAGCGAGGCCCGCGATGGCCCGGCCGCCGCCATGAGCTACATCCGCCAGGTCTTCGCCGATCTGGCCGCACACCGAGGGTTGCTGCTCGGCGACCCAGCCGTAGCGGCCTGGGTGGTGCGCACCGCCCTAGCCGCAGGCGACGATGAGCTGGCACTGTCCGCCGCCAGCAACGCTGAGGCCCTTGCCCGCGACAATCAGGGATTCGCGGTCCTCACCGCCGCCGCCGCGCACAGCCTGGGCCTCGCCGGGCAGGATCTCGCTCGCCTTGCCCAGGCCGCCGCGGAGTACACCGACCCGTGGGCCCAGGCTTCCGCGGCCGAGGACATCGGCGTCCTGCACGCAAGGCGGTCGGACAGGGAACAGGCGATCCACCATCTCACCCAGGCCATACAGGGCTACCAGCAGGTGGGCGCGACAACCGACACCGCCCGCGTGCGCGGGCGGCTGCGCAAGCTAGGCGTGCGGCGCCGACACTGGTCGCTATCGGCTGACAGGCCCGTCTCCGGGTGGAAAAGCCTGACCGACACCGAACGCATCGCGTCCGAGCTTGTTGCCCAGGGACTGAACAATCGGCAAGTCGCCGACCAGATGTATATCAGCGTGAACACCGTGGCGTTCCATATGCGTCAGATATTCCGCAAGCTCAACATCGGTTCCCGCGTCGAACTCGCCCGCATCGTGATGCAGCAAGCCCTGTAGGCGCGCCACCGCTCCTCAAGAAGCTGCTTGCGTGCAGGACACACCGCCTTCGTTCGGGATAAATGAGATTATTCCGAACGAAAGGGGATGACTTCCCTATTCAGCTCCTTTCTGCCTTCCTTGGGCAACGACCCCGCTAGTCTCGATAATCCTGGTTCCGTTATGCTGCCGTGATGGCCTCACTAAGCAGGTGAGGCATGCGTTGATCGAGGTGGCGCGGGATGAATCACCGATCGGGAAAGCCCGCCGACGCATTCGTAAACCGGGTCAGCGAAAGGGCCGCACTTGACCATCTTGCTAGCGCCGTACGGGTCGGCGAGAGCCAGGTTTTGGTGCTGCGCGGCGAGCCGGGAGTGGGAAAGACAAAGCTGCTGGCGTACTTGAACAAGAGGGCCGCGGGCTGCCGGGTGATTCGGGCGGCGGGCGTCCAGTCAGAGATGGAGCTGGCCTTCGCCGGATTGCACCAGTTGCTGGCTCCGACGCTCGATCACCTGGAGAGCCTGCCGGCACCACAGCGAGACGCGCTGGGGACCGCGTTCGGAATCAGCGCCGGGCCGGTGCCGGACCGGTTCCTGGTCGGAGTGGCGGCCCTTGGGCTCGTTTCTGACGTAGCCGGGGATAAGCCGCTGGTCTGCCTCGTGGACGACGCGCAGTGGCTGGACCGGGCCTCCGCGCAGATCCTCGGTTTCGTCGCCCGCCGTCTGGCGGCTGATCCGGTCGCGCTGGTCTTCGCGGCCCGCGATCCTGGCGAGGAGCTGGCGGGGTTGCCGGAGATGCCGGTGGACGGGCTGCTGGTGAATCAGGCGCAAGTGCTGCTGAATTCGGTGGTGCCAGGGGTGCTTGACGCGCGGGTGCGGGACCAGATCGTCGCGGAAACCCGCGGCAATCCGCTTGCGCTGCTTGAGCTGACGCGCGGCCTTTCCGCGGAGCAGTTGGCGGGTGGGTTCGGCCTTCCCGGCGCAGGGCCGCTGACGGGCCGGATCGAAGAGAGTTTCCGTCGTCGCCTGGGTGCTTTGCCAGCACAGACCCGCAGGCTGCTGCGGCTAGCCGCAGCAGACCCGACCGGCGATCCGTCGCTGGTATGGCGCGCTGGAGAGCGGCTGGGCATCCCGGTCCAGGCTGCGGCACCGGCGGCGGAAGCGGCGCTCGCTGAATTCGGCGCGCGCATTCGGTTCATGCACCCTCTGGTCCGCTCGGCCGCCTACCAGACAGCGTCGCTGCCAGAGCGGCAAGAAGTGCACCGGGCGCTGGCCGAGGTGACCGACCCGGCGGCTGACCCCGACCGGCGGGCGTGGCACCGCGCGCACGCCGCGGCGGAACCCGACGAGGACGTCGCCGCCGAACTGGAGAGCTCGGCCGGCCGGGCGCAGGCACGCGGAGGGGTCGCGGCCGCGGCCGCGTTCCTTGAGCGGGCGACAACGCTGACGCCCGATCCGGTACAACGAGCCGACCGGGCGCTGGCCGCCGCGCAGGCCAAGATCCAGGCCGGAGCTCTGGACGCGGTGCCGGACCTGCTCGCCGCGGCGGAGTCGGCACCGATCGGCGAGCCGCAGCAAGCGCACGCCGATCTGGTCCGAGCACAGCTCGCATTCGCTGAACGCCGAGGTAGCGATGCGCCGCCGCTGCTGCTCAAGGCAGCCAAGCGGCTCGAGTCGAGCGACATCGGCCTTGCCCGCTCGGTCTACATGGACGCGCTGATCGCCGCCGTCTTCGCGGGCCGTCTGGCCAGCCCTGGCGGTTCGCTGGTCGATGTAGCGCGCGCGGCCGGTGCGGGGCCTTCGCCTGTCACCCCCGGCGCGGCGGATCTCCTTCTCGATGGCCTGACGGCGCACTTCAACCAGGGCTACGCGGCCGCCGTGCCAATGCTCAGGAACGCCCTGAGATCGTTCGGCAACGGCAGCGCGTCCGGCATGCAGCCGCGCTGGCTGTCACTGGCGTTTGTCGCTGCCGAGCACATCTGGGATGACGAGGCCACCATCATGCTCTCCGAACAATGGGCCACGCTCACTCGCCAGACGGGGGCGCTCAGCGAGCTCCCCCTTGCCCTCTTTTCCCGGGTCTACGCGCACATAATCGCCGGCGAACTGGCCGCGGCCACATCCGTGGCGGAGGAAATGCAAGCAGCCGTCGAGGCAACCAGGACCGACGTCGCACCGTTCGGTGCCCTCGGGTTGGCCGCGGTGCGCGGCAGTGAAGCGGAGGTGTCCGCGCTGCTGGATGCCACGCTGGACTACGGGTCACTCTCGGGCCAGGGACTTGCGATCTCCGCGGCCGGGTGGGCCAGTGCGGTGCTCAACAACGGCCTAGGCCACTACCAGGTGGCGTTGACCGCGGCTCAGCGGTCCACCGAAATTGCCAACGAGCTCGGCTATTCGAATTGGGCTGTGGTCGAGCTCATCGAGGCGGCCGCACTCAGCGGCGCAAGCGACGCGGCGGCCGACGCCTATCGTCGGCTGGCCGAACAGGCCGGGGCCGCCGCCACCGACTGGGTCCTCGGGCTCGAGGCGCGTTCACACGCGCTGCTCAGCAAGGGCGCGGACGCCGAGCGCCTCCATCGCGAGGCCATCGAGCGGCTCGCGCGTACCCGCGCCCGCCCGGACTTGGCTCGCGCACATCTGCTCTACGGTGAATGGCTCCGTCGTGAGCGCCGCCCCGCCGAGGCGCGAGAGCAGCTGCGCACCGCCTGCCAGATGCTCGACGAAATCGGCATGGCGGCGTTTGCCGACCGGGCTCGCCGTGGGCTGCGGGCCACCGGCGACGCGGTGGCGACGCGGACCATCCTGGTCACCCGCGGCACCGCCTTGACCAGCCAGGAGGATCAGGTCGCGCGGCTGGCCAGGGACGGTTTGTCCAATCCGGAGATCGCTGTGCGGCTGTTCATCAGCGTCCGCACAGTGCAGTATCACCTGGGCAAAGTGTTCACCAAGGTCGGCATCAGGTCCCGGACGGAGCTCTACCGGGCCCTGCCGAGCGACCAAGACCTCGCACGGCAGGCCAATCACTCGATCCTGGCCCAGACGAACGACTTACCGGCGGGCGCCACGGGTCAGGATGCCGTCAGTGCTGCTGGTAGGCGAGGTCGGCCCCGGTGAGGCCTTCCAGCGCCGAGCCGAGCTGATATGCCTCGGCCATCCGGCGGCTAAGGCGCTGGCGCACTGTGATCGCCAGGTAGCGGGTCAGCAGCTGCGGCTTGGCGGCCAGGCTCTCCGCGAGTTCCCGCGCCCGCGGCAGCACCTGGTCCAGGGGAAGCACCTCGGCGACCGCGCCCCACCGCTCGGCCTGCTGGGCGGTGAACGAACCCTGGGTCAACGTGAGATAGCGGGCCCGGTTGAGGCCGATGGTCTCCTCCCAGGTGAGGTAGATGCCGTCACCTGGCACGAGGCCGAAAGTCAGGTGCGGGAAGTCAGTGAAGACGGTGGTATCCGCGGCGATGACGATGTCGGCGACTAGGACGTACTCGCTGTGCACCGACGCCGGGCCGTTAACCGCGGCCACGATCGGCATCTCGAGGTCGACCAGCCGCTGCATCACCCGGCGCCCCTCGGCGGTGGTTTTATCCCAGACCGCAGGCTTGGTGGGGTCGTCCAGGCTCGGCCCGTCGATGTCGGCCATGAACCGGTCGCCGCTGCCGGTCACCACCAGGACCCGGTTGTCTCGATCCTGGCCGATTTCATACAGCGCCCGGGGAAGATCGGCGTGCATCTGCCCCGTGAACGTGGCGGGCCCGCCGTCGGTGTGAAGCCTGAACGTCAGCACTCCGGAGGGCGTCCGGGTGAATTCAAAGTTCTTGAACGCGGTGAAATACGAAGGCCCGGTCACGGACATGTGAGAACTCCTCTGAAGTAGGAGGACGTGTCGCCCAGGAGGACGCAC
>Ga0210389_10001353_pt1 | contig 19934 bp, 16 predicted proteins | sample IncBWH28OmetaG_FD_160127 | JGI IMG/M metagenome (GOLD analysis project Ga0210389, IMG submission 160127) | Forest soil microbial communities from Barre Woods Harvard Forest LTER site, Petersham, Massachusetts, United States - Inc-BW-H-28-O ...
TCTGACCACCTTGATCAAGAACACCATCGGCGTGAGCACCGCGGTCGTGGTGGAGCCCCCGGACACCATCGAACGCAGCATGGGCAAGATGCGCAGGATCATCGACCACCGCCCCCGCTAACCCTGCCTCAGGGGAAGTGTGGCGCTAAGGGGCGAAGCAAGAACCCGTTCGGGATAACCCGTTCACTGCGCGCCGTCTCCCGCCGGAGCCGCCGCGAGTGTCCTTGGCCCCGCGGCGTCGCCGTCCAGCGCGGTTCGCTTGCCGTCGTCGAACAGATGGACCTGCCCTGGCGGGAAGGCGACGAGGATCTCATCCCCCGTCCGCACCGAGCACGGCCCGCGTTCGAGGACGGTGACCGCCTCCCCGTCCGCCAGCGTGTAGATCAGCGTGTCCTCGCCCATCGCGTCTACCTGGCGCACGGTTGCCGGGAGCCAGTGCTCGCCGTTGGCAGCGCCGTCGGATGGCCGCTGCGTCCAGCGCACGTGACTTGGGCGGATGCCGAGATGTCCCTCGGCGGCGGTCACGGGCGCCTCCGTCAGCAGGGATGCCGCCAGCCGCCCGCCGCTGGTGACGCACTCCACCTCGCGGCCGTGCGGCCGGAAGGTCACCGGCAGGATGTTCATCGGCGGCATGCCCACGAAGTCCGCGACGAACTTGTCCGCCGGGTACCGGTAGATGGAATCGGGCGTGCCCACCTGGGCGACCACGCCGCGGTTCATCACCACAATGCGGTCGGACAGGGCCATGGCCTCGCTCTGGTCGTGGGTCACGTAGATCGTGGTGATGCCGAATTCGCGGTGCAGTCGCTTGATCTCGGTGCGCATCGCCAGGCGCAGCTTGGCGTCCAGGTTGGACAGCGGCTCGTCCATCAAGAACAGCTTCGGGCGGCGGATCAGCGCGCGGCCGAGGGCGACGCGCTGCTGCTGGCCGCCGGAGAGCTGCCGCGGGTAATGGCCCATGACGCCGGTAAGCCCGAGGATCTCGGCGAGCTCGTCGGCCTGCCGGCGCCGTTCGGCCGCGCTGACACCGCGCATGCGCAGCGGGAACTCCAGGTTGCCGCGCACCGTCTTGGCCGCGTAGAGGGCATAGTTCTGGAACACCATGGCCATGTCGCGGTTGCGTGGGTCGGCCAGGGTGACATCCTGCCCGTCGACCAGGACCTGGCCGGAGGTCGGCGGCAGGATGCCCACGATGATGGACAGCAGCGTCGTCTTCCCGCAGCCACTCGGGCCCAGCATGGTGATGAACTCGCCATCGGCGATTTCCAGGTCGAGCGGCCGCAGCGCGTCCACGTGCCCGGCCTTGCCGGAGTACCGCTTGCTCACCTGGTGAAGGCGTATCTCTGCCATGAGCCGACCTCAGTCAGTACTTCAGCGCACCCTTGGTGAGCGCTGCGATGAAATAGCGTTGCAAGAACAGGAAGACGATGACCACGGGGACGCTCATCGCGATGGCCGTGGCTGTCAGCAGGCTCCAGTTCGGGGATGCCTCGGAAAAGAACGCGAAGATGCCGAGGGGGAGCGTGCGCATGGGCGCGGACGAGATCATCGTCAGCGCGTACAGGTATTCGTCCCAGGCCAGGATGAAGGTGAACACGGCGGTAGCGACGATTCCGGGGAGCGCGGGCGGCAGCCCGATCTCGAGGAACGCACGCCACCGGCTCGCGCCGTCCAGCCTGGCGGAGATCTCCATGTCGGGCGGTATCCCGTCGAAGAACCCCTTGAGCAGCCAGATGTCGAGCGGAAGGCTGAAGGTCAGGTACCCGATGATCAGCGACCCGTAGGTGTTCACCAGGCTGAAGTGCTGCATCAGGATGTAGAGCGGGATGAGGAAGTTCACCAGCGGGAAGATGCTCTGCACCAGGATCACGTACAGGATCGAGCGCCGGGCGGGGAACTGGAAGCGCGAGAACCCGTACGCCGCGGGCACGGCCACGGCGAGGGCGAGCACGACCGTGGAGCCGGCCACGATGATGCTGTTGACGAACTGCCGGACGAAGTCGTTGCTGTTCGCGGAGTTCGGCTGCAGCACGTCCAGGTAGTTCTGGAAGGTGAACGGGTGCGGGATCAGGCTCGCCGAGTTGCGGTAAAGCGCACTGGAGGGTTCCAGCGACGCGGTGAGCATCCAGGCGAACGGCAGCAGCGCGAACGCCACGAACAGCAGCAGCGCGAAGCGCGACGGGACCCGGCGCAGCACACGGGCGACGGACGTTGGCATGTCAGACCATCCTCCTGTCGCTCGCCTGCTCGCGGCCCAGCGCCCGGACGTAGAAGACCGCGAAGATCATCAAGATGATGATCACGATGACCGAGGCGGCGGCGGCGAGGCCGAAGTTGAGGTTGGTGAAGGCGGAGTCGTAGATGTAGTTGGAGACGATCTCCGTGTGGTTGAGCGGCCCGCCGCCGGTCATGATGTACGGGATCGTGAACGTGTTGAAGTTCTGGAAGGCGAGCAGCATCGTGGTGATGACGAGCACTCGCCGCAGGTAGGGGAGTTTCACTTCCCAGAAGATCCGCCAGTGCGAGGCACGGTCGAGCCGCGCCGCGAGCACGGGCTCGTTCGGCACCCCCTGGAGTCCGGCCAGCAACATGACCATCGCGAAGGGGAAGGTCTTCCAGATGTTCGCCAGGATCACCGCGGGGAAAGCCCAGGTGAGCGAGGACAGGAACGAGATCGGGTGCGACGTGAGGTGCCAGGACTGGAGGGTCACGTTGATCAGCCCGTACTCGCCCTGGAAGAGCCAGAGCCAGGCGTAGCTGGCCACGACGTAGCCGACGATGTACGGGAGCATCAGCGCCGCCCGGATAGGGCCGCGGAACAGGCGGAGCTGCTGCACGAGCAGCGCCGCCCCGAGGCCAAGCAGGATTCCGAGGACCGTGCTTGCCGCCGTCCAGGTGAGGGTGTTCTCCAGCGCCTGGACGAAGGTGTGGTCGTGCAGCACCGCCAGGTAGTTGGCCAGGCCGTCGAAGCGCGTCGCCGTGGTGTAGCTCGGGGTGGACTGAAAGCTCAGGTAGACCGAGTACACGAACGGGTAGCTCATGACGGCGAGGACCACCACGAGGGCGGGCACCACGAACGGGTAGCCCGCGAACCTCGCGGTGCGGGACACGCTGCGCAACGGCGCCGCGGAGGGGGCCGCTCGCTCGGCTGTGATCGCCATGTCGCCGCCCTACTGCATGATCTGCTGGATCTGGGACGCCGCGTTCGCCGCTGCCTGCTGCGGGGTCATGCTCTTCGACAGCACGTTCTGGATCATCGAGGGGATGGTCTCGTTCCAGATCTGCGAGCCCTGCGTCACCAGCGGCACGTTGACGCCGTACGGCATCATCTTCAGCGTCACGTCGTTGAACAGCAGCTTGGCGTCCCGGACCTTCTCGGCAGGGGAGGAGAAGCCGGCCTTGTTGGCCGGGTTGGAGCCCAGGCCCGACAAGAGCGTGTCCGTGTTCGGGGTCAGGTAGGCGCGGATGAAGTCGACCGCGTTCTTCATGTTGGGTGTCCCCGCCTTGATCACCAGGTTGGAACCGCCGAATACCGAGGCGCGGCGCACCGGGCCGGCCGGGATGAGGTCGGCGCCCATGTTGAGCGAGGGCAGGGTCTCGTGCACCTGGGCGGCGGCGTTGGGATGGTCGATCATCATCGCGACCTCGCCCTTGAGGAAGAGCGTGTCGATGTCGGACTCTTGGTCCGATAGCGCGGACGGCTGCGCGCTGCCGTCGATGTTGTACATCTGGTTGTACAGCTCGAGGGCGCTTACCGTGCCGGCCGAGTTGATGCCGACCGTCTTCCAGGTGGGGGTGGCGCTCAGCTCGTCGAAGATACCGCTGCCGTAGCCCCACATCATCGGGCAGAACCGGTAAGGGGTGTTGCCGTTGTTCTGCGCACCCACCATCCCGTAGCCGTACTTACCGGTCTTCTTCCGGATGGTGCGCGCGTAGCTGACCAGGTCTTCCCAGGTCGCGGGCCCGTGGCTAGGGTCGAGGCCGGCCGCGGTGAACAGGTCCTTGTTGTAGATCAGCATCATCGACTCGTTGTTCGTCGGGATGCCGTACAGCGGCCCGCTGCTGGCGCCGTTTTTCCGGACGCTCTGCAGCGCCTGTGGCCAGAAGTTGCTCAGCGGGACGCCCAGATCGGCCTCGGTGATCTCCGCGGTGAGCCCCTCGTTGACGAACTGGGGAGTCCACGCGATCGCGAGCCGCCCGACGTCGGGCACCGACCCGCCCCGCCAGGAGACGGTGAGCTTCGTCAGCATGTCGGTGTACCCGAAGATGGTGTAGCTGAAGTTCGTGTGCGGGTACTGCTTCGGGAAGGTCTTGCCGTAGAAGGTGTTCTGCTGTTGTTCGCCCCACTGATCGGGCGCGGGCGACCAGTCCCAGACATCGAGGCCGTTCCCGTTGCCGCCGGATCCGCCGGCGCCGCCGCCGCTCGCACAGGCGGCGAGCAGGGTAGCGCCGGCCAGACCGATTCCGCCTCTAAGCACATTCCGTCGCGTAAGCATCGTTGCTTTCCTTTCGGGTCAGCGAAGGTGGCGGATCACCGCCGATTCAGTCAAGGTCCGCTCCCAGGAGCGTGCCGCGCGTGCGCGGCACGTCGAACTTCTGCTAGTGCTGGTAGGGGAGAAGAGGGGACAGGCGCTTTGCCGGCCGCTCCTGCTCGCTAGTCGAAGAACTCGCTGTCTTCCGGTGTCAGGTGAGGCTTGGCGGCCTCCGGTATCAGATCGACTCCCATCCCCGGGCGGTCAAGCACGTCGATGTGCCCGTCCTTAACGACGGGGTTGGGCAGGCCGTCGACGATCTCGTACCACCAGTCCGGGCGGCCGACGGGATACTCGAAGGCGATGAAGTTATCCGGCATCGTCGCGGCCACCTGCACGAGCGCGGCCAGGCCGAGCAGCCCGTCGAAGACCCCGTGCGGGGCCATCAGCACGCCGTGCATGTCGGCGTACTCGGCCACCCACTTCAGCTCTGCGATCCCGCCGACGTCGCAAGGATCGGGCCCGACAACGCGCACCGCGTGCTGCTCGATCAGCTCCCTGAAGTTCTGCCGGAGGTAGACCTGCTCGCCAGTGTGGATGGGAGTAGACGTCGCCTGGGTGACCTCGCGGTAGGCGGCCGCGTCGCTGTACGGCACGTAGTCGCCCGTCAGCAGGTCCTCCAGCCACATGATGTTGAACGGCTCCAGCCGCTGCGCGAGGCGGATCGCGTCGGGCACGGTCCAGCCGGGGCCGCAGTCCAGCGCCAGGCCGACCGCGTCGCCAAGGACCTCCTTCATGGCCTCGACACAGGCCACAACGTGGTTAAGGCCGCGCTCGGTGAGCAGGCCGCGGGAGGAGTGCGGTGCGCCGTCACGGGACTCGGCGTAGGAAAACCCCGGCACGTCGGACGCCATGCTCCCGTGGTAGCCGATGCCCTGCTTGATGATCGTGAAGCCCTCGGGGGAGTCCTTCATCAGCCGCATGTTCGCGGCGTAGTCCGCCGGGTCCTGGCCGGCCAGCGGGAACCGGATGCCGCCGTTGTACACGCGCACCCGGTCCCTGACCTTCCCGCCGAGCAGCTTGTGCACGGGGAGCCCGGCGCTCTTGCCGGCCAGGTCCCACAGCGCCATCTCGATCGCGCTTACCGCGCTGCCCCAGGGCTTATAGCTGCCGAGCCGGCGGATGCGCAGCATGACCCGCTCGACATCGGTCGGGTCCTGCCCGAGCAGGTACTGCTCGTAATGCAGCACGACCGGTTTGAGGTAGGGCTTGGTGGCCTCGATTTCTCCGTAACCGTCGATTCCCTCATCGGTCACGATGCGGACGACCGGGTTAGAGCCGATCACCGCGCATTTCAGGGCGGTTATCTTCATCGCGTCTCACCTTTCGCCTGATGCTTCGCCGCTGCATCGCGGCCTTCGGTTACGGCGGTGGCACTGTTCCCCGCCCTGTCAGCCTGGCTGCCGATCACGCTGGCGGCCGTGGCGGGCACTAGGGCCAGGCTCTCCTCAAGTCGCGGCAGGTAGCCGGTGCCGCCCATCCCCGAGACCGACAGCGAGGCCGCGGCCACCCCCGTCTCGAGGGCACGGTCCGGGGCATCCCCGAGGGCCAGTCGCGCCGCTGTGGTACCGACGAGCACGTCACCCGCGCCGGTGGCGTCAACTGGATCCGGGTTGGCCGGCACGCTCAGGCGCTGCTCGTGGCCGCCGCTCCTGACCACCACCGGGCCGGGTCCGGCCGTGACGGCGACCCAGTCGGCTCCGAGTGACTGACACAGCCTGGCTGCCTCGTGTGGATCCTCGGTGCCGAGCAGTGGCGCGGTGTCTCCGGGACACGACGGCGTCAGCAGCGTGGCCAGCGGGGCGACGTCCGCGAGCACCTCGCGCGCGGCCTCGGGGGTGGTCAGCCGGCGCCGGAAATTGGGGTCGTAGATGACCGCGCCGCCGGCTTCTCGCACCAGTCGCACGGCGGACCGCACCGCCTCGCGGCAGGTAGCGGACAGGGCGCTGGTAATGCCGCTGGTCACCAGGCAGCCTGCCGCCGACAGCACGTCCCGCGCCGCATCGACGTCGGCGGGGGACAGCGTCGAGGCGGCGCTTCCAGTCCGCCAGTAGACGAATTCCCGGTGCCCGTAGAGGTCCGACGTCAGCAGGTAGGCGCCGTTCGGCCGCGCGGTACGGCGCACCAGCGAGACATCGACGCCGAGTTGCACCGCGTCGGCGAGTAGCGCCTCGCCCAGCTCGTCATCGCCTACGGCGGTCAGTAGCGCCGTACGGGCGCCCGCCGCGGCCGCCGCCGCGGCCGCGTTGAGCGCGTCACCGGAGAACGACAGCGTGACGTGCCGGGCTCGGCCAAGCGGGGTGTCAGCATCGAATTCGACCAGTACTTCACCGAGCACGATTACGTCGTAGCGGCCGGTCATCGTCTCCGGCTGGAAGGCGTCGTGAGGCATGGATTCCACGTAGCTGAACACCATCCTGTGAACTTGAATTTCCCTGAAGCTAGATACCGATTTCAGGGCTGTCAAGGCCTGAGTCAGGACGGAATTGTGCCCATTGGACGGCAGTGGGGCTTACGGCGTTCCAGTATGTGAAACGACCGGCGGCGATGGCCGCTGGGTCAGGCGACCGCGCTCAGCGCCTGGGACACCCTGCCCGCGGTGGCGATCAGGTCGGGGACGAAGCTCTCAAGCTTCTCGCGGGACACGACGAAGGTCACGGTCGACACGCTGACGCCGCCAAGCGGCTGTCGTGCCGCGTCGAAGACTGGGGCGGCCACGCAGCGGATCGTCAGCTCGTTCTCCTCGTCGTCCACGGCGTACCCGCGCTCACGGATGAACGCCAGTTCGGCGTCGAGGCGCCGGCGGTCGGTGATCGTGGCGGGGGTCCTTGACGGTAGCCCCTGCGCGACGATCTCGTCGATCTCGTCGGGCGGCAGGTAAGCCATGATGCATTTGCCGATGGCCGTGCAGTGCAGCGGAAGCGACATCCCGACTTGAGAAGCCATCTGATATGGCTGGTCAGAGTTGATTTTCGAGATGTAGGTGGCATGGTTGCCGCTGCGCAGCGCCAGGTGTACCGTGTGCCCGCCCACCGCCTGCTGCAGGGGCTGCAAGAGCTGCGTGATGTCGCGCGGGCCGTTGGCCGAGACCTCGGCGGCGAATGCGTGCAGTCGCGGCCCGACGCCGTACCGGCCGTTGCCGTCCGCGGTCAGGTAGCCGTCGGCGACCAGCATCACCAGCAGCCGGTGCGTGCTCGGTTTGGCCACGGCCGCCCGCGCGGCGATGTCGGCGAGCCGGTGTGGACCGTTCGGCGCCGCGGCGGCCTCGAGCACGCGCAGCGCTTTCTGCGTGGCGTTACCCGAGGTGCTTGCGCGGCCCCGCTGGCGCGATGGCGGCTCGGCCATTGACACCTCCCGCATCGGCCTCTAGCGTCAAAAGCACGATCAATTATATCACATGTCGTTCAACAACCTGGAACGCGTTCGTCTGCGCTCCGCGGGGATCGCAGTTGCCTCCCGGCGGTGTTCCCGTTCGGCAAGGGGACGGTTCTCGCCGCAGGAAAGGAAGATAGTTTCCCGCTGCCGTGTCAGATGCGAATTTCAGTTTGGTGTCATATTCACGATCCCCGGGAATCGTGGCATCTTGTCCTTGCTGACCGGATAAAGGCTGCGCACGATGAATTTCGGCATGTGAAGGATTCTAGGTAACGGAGTTTATATGAGAATTCAGCCAACCCGCGAAGATCTCATCGAACTGACGGATTCCTGGACCGGAGAACGTTTCCCCGACGGCCGCCCCCGTGTTCCGGACGATGTTCTCGAACTGCTCAGGAAGGCCACGACCGAGCAGGCGTGGAGCATCTTGTTCAAGGCTGGATTTGAACGGCAGTTTGCCGGCGGCTGGCGGGAGACGCACCCCGGGACGATCCTGGTCGGGCGCGCCGTGACCGCCCAGTTCCTCCCGCACCGTCCGGACTATGACCGGGCGATCGTCGCTACCGGGGCCAGAGAGGGCCGGCTAGCGGCCGACAAGCAGAATTCCTGGATAATCGAGACGCTCCAGTCCGGCGACGTCATGGTCACGGACATATTCGGCAAGGTGAAGTTCGGCACCGTGGTGGGCGACAACCTCGGCACTGCCGTCGCTTCCCGGACCGGCGTCGGGGCCGTGATCGACGGAGGCATCCGCGACTTCCAGGGCCTGGCGGAGCTGGCGGGCGGTGTCAACATCTTCTTCCGCGACGTGGACCCCACGCCGATCCGCGACGTGACGCTCGCGGGCATCAACATCCCGGTCCGGATCGGCGATGCCACCGTGCTACCCGGAGACGTCGTGCTCGGCACGCCAAGCGGACTGATCTTCATTCCCCCGGACCTGGCACAGCGCGTGGCCGACGCGAGCGAGGATATCGCTGTCCGCGACGTATTCGGGAAGCTCCGCCTGTCCCAGCGTACTTACACCAGCGCCGAAATCGATGTGCCCACGTGGCCGGACCACATTGAGCAAGACTTCCAGCAATGGAAGAAAGACGGAGCGAAATAATGACGGCAAGCCTCGAAGATAAGGTCAGCAGCTACTCGCGCCCGACCAATCTCAAGATAACGGATCTGCGCATCGCCAGCCTGAAGGGCGTCCCGTTCCGGTCGAGCATCATTAGAATCGACACGAACGAGGGAATCTCCGGTTACGGCGAGGTCCGCGACGGTGCTAGCAAGACGTACGCCCTGCTGCTGAAAGGCAGGCTGGTCGGCGAGAATCCCTGCAACATCGACAAGATCTTCCGGAAGATCCGGCAATTCGGGTATCACGGACGCCAGGGCGGCGGGGTGTGCGGCGTCGAAATGGCGCTGATGGACTTGGCCGGCAAGGCCTACGGCGTGCCCGCGTATGCGCTGGCCGGAGGAAAGTTCCGGGACAAGGTGCTCTGCTACGCGGACACGCCGTCCGTGCCGGACGCCGAGGAAATGGGCCGCCGGCTCGCCGAACGCAGGGACCTGGGTTTCAAGTTCCTGAAGATGGACGTGGGCGTCGGCCTGCTGCGTGACGTGCCTGGCACGCTCATCGCACCGCCGGGCGCACTCGACACGGTGACAACCATGCACCCGTTCACCGGGATCCAGCTCACCGCCAAGGGCGTGGACCATCTCGCCGAATACGTGGCGACCGTGCGTTCGATCGTCGGGTACGACATCCCGCTGGCCGTGGACCACTTCGGCCATATCGCGATCGACTCGTGTATCCGGCTTGGGCGGGCGCTCGAGCCGTTCACGCTGGCCTGGCTCGAGGACATGATCCCCTGGCAGTACACCGGCCAATGGCGCCAGCTCACCTCGTCGATCGCCACGCCCACGTGCACCGGGGAGGACATCTACCTCGCGGAGAACTTCCGGCCGCTCATCGAGCAGGAGGCGGTCCGGATCATCCATCCCGACCCGGCGACCTCCGGCGGCATCCTGGAAACGAAGAAGATCGGCGACCTGGCGGAGGAGCACGGCATCGCGATGGCGCTGCACATGGCGGCCACCCCCATCGCCACTCTCGCCAGCGTGCACATCGCCGCGGCAACGCAGAACTTCCTGGCCCTGGAGCACCACGCCGCCGACGTGCCGGGCTGGAGCGAACTGGTGCCAGGATTGCCCCAGCCGCTGATCGAGGACGGCTACATCACCGTGCCCGACGGTCCCGGGCTGGGGTTCGGCGAGATCAACGAGGAATTCCTGCGCGAGCACCTCGATCCCGCGGATCCGGGCCTCTTCGAGAGCACCTCGACTTGGAACAACGAATACAGCCACGACCGCCTCTGGAGTTAGCCCCAGCCTCGCTCAGCCACGGCGGCCAACCATGACGGCCAGCCGGGGGGCCGCCGCCCCTGGTCGGCCATGTCCCTGAAGGCTCACCGCATTTCCAGCTCAGCCTGTCCGCACCGGCCGGCCCCCGCCCGAAATTTCGCCCGGCGGGCGATACGTGCCCGCCAAGATCGCGACGACCCATATTTTCAAGGAAACAAAGCACCGAATACGATGCGGAATCGACATGATCATGGGGCGGGCGGGCCGCCGGGGTGGCGGGACTGGACCGTTCTCAGCTGCTGGACCAGTGGCAGGACGCGATAGCTGACGCGCTGGTTTAGCGATATTTCGGTCTTTGTCCGGGTGACGCCGGGCAGGGCGAGCAGGGTCTGGACGATTTCTTCCAGGTGCGGGTTGCTCTGGGCCGCCACGCGGCAGAGCAGGTCGCCCTCGCCGGTCGTGGTGTGCGCCTCAAGTACCTCGGGGACCCCGTTGAGCCGGGACACCACGTTGTCAAGCTGGCCTTGGGCCAGGTACAAGTGGACGAAGGCAAGCACGGTGAAGCCCAGGCCAGCCGGGCTGATTGTCGGGGCGTGCCCGGCGATGACGCCCTCGCGTTCCAGCCGGGCGAGCCTGGCCTGCACGGTGCCGCGGGCGACGCCCAGTACCCGGGCGTACTCGCGCATGCCCGCCTGCGGCTCCTCAAGCAGCAGGTTCAGCAGTTCAAGGTCGAGTTGGTCCAGCGGCACAGGCCAACAGCTCCAGATAGCCAGCAACAACGGTGTGAACTGAGCCAATGGCCCAGTGAAGCTTCTTGATACTAGACCAATAGATCAGCACGAATCTAGAGTGACTTCATGACGGCAGTCTTCAGCCCGCACGTTGCCAGCCTCGATGAGCGCTATCAGCGCCAGGATGGCATGGTCTACCTCACGGGTATCCAGGCCCTGGTCCGCATGCTGCTGGACCGCGTCCGCCACGACCGGACCCGCGGCCTCGCGACGGCCAGCTACGTGTCTGGTTACGAGGGCTCACCGCTTGGCGGCTACGACCTTGAGCTGGCCCGTCACCCGGACCTGCTCGCCGAGTACGGCATCGTGCACCGGCCCGGCCTCAACGAGGAACTCGCGGCGACGGCGGTCTCCGGCAGCCAGCTGGCCAGCCGGGTCGGCGACGCCAGGAATGACGGCGTCACCGGCGTCTGGTACGGCAAGGCGCCGGGCCTGGACCGGGCCACCGACGCGCTGCGACACGCGAACATGATCGGGACCTCGCCGACCGGGGGAGCGGTGGCACTCGTCGGCGACGACCCGGCCGCCAAGTCCTCCACCTTGCCGTGCTCCTCGGAGATGGCCCTCGCGGGGCTCGCCATGCCGACCTTCTACCCGGCCGACCCCGCCGAGGTCCTGGTCCACGGCCTGCACGCGGTCGAGCTCTCCCGCGCCAGCGGCCTGTGGTCCGCTATGAAGGTGGTGACCGCGATGGCCGACGGCGCGTGCACCACCCAGGTCAGCTCGCACTGGGCGGCGCCCGATCTGTCCGACCTACCCGGCGGTCTGCGCGCCTACGGCCACCAGCCGAATGCCCGCCTGCTCGGCGCGGAGCTCGCCGAGCTCGAGCGCAGCCAGGTGCTCACCCGGCTGCCGATCGCCACCGAGTACATCAGGCGCAGCGGGCTGAACACGATCACCGGGCCGCGCAGCGCCAGGATCGGCCTGGTGGCCGCGGGCAAGACCTACCTGGACGTCCGCCAGGCCCTCACCGCGCTCGGGCTGACGGAAGCGGACCTCGAACGGCACGGCATCCGGCTGCTCAAGCTTGGCGTGATCTACCCGCTTGAGCCGACCATCGTCGCCGAGTTCGCGGCCGGCCTCGACGAGATCCTGGTCATCGAGGACAAACGCGCCTTCCTCGAAGACGCCGTCAAGTCCGTCCTCTACGGGCAGGCCAATGCTCCGGCCGTCTACGGCAAGCGGTCACGCGACGGCTCCCCACTGTTCGCGGCCACGGGCGAGCTCGACGGGGACTCGGTCGCCGACGCCCTGGCCCGCCATTTCGAGCCGGCGGGGATCCCCACCATCACCCGGCCGGCCCGTGAACGGGTGCTGCTGCCGCTTGCGCAGCGCATGCCGTACTTCTGCTCCGGCTGCCCGCACAATTCCTCCACCAAGGTCCCCCCCGGCACCCTGGTCGGCGGCGGGATCGGCTGTCACGCGATGGTGGCGTTCATGCCGGAGGAGCGGGTCGGCGAGGTCATCGGGCTGTGCCAGATGGGCGGCGAGGGCGCCCAGTGGATGGGCATCGCGCCGTTTGTGACCCAGCGGCACCTGGTGCAGAACCTCGGCGACGGCACCTTCGCCCACTCAGGCAGTCTCGCCATCCGCGCCGCCGTGGCGTCGGGCGTGAACATCACCTTCAAGCTGCTGCGCAACTCCGCCGTCGCGATGACCGGCGGCCAGCAGGCGGTCGGCGAACTGCCGATTGACCGGCTCCTCGCGCTGTTCGCTGCCGAAGGCGTGCGCAAGACCGTCATCACCACCGACGACCCGGCCACGCTCAGGCGCCAGCTTGGCCACGGCGCCGACATCAGGCACCGCGATGACCTGATCGACGTGCAGCGGGAACTGGCCGCGATCGACGGCGTCACCGTGCTGATTCACGACCAGGAGTGCGCGGCGGAGAAGCGCCGCAAGCGCAGGCGCGGCAAGGCGGTGGTGCCAGCGCAGCGGGCGTTCATCAACGAGCGGGTCTGCGAGGGCTGCGGCGACTGCGGCCGCACGTCCAACTGCCTGTCCGTCCAGCCGGTGGCCACCGAGTTCGGCCGCAAGACCCGGATCCACCAGTCCTCCTGCAACCTGGACTTCTCCTGCCTTAACGGCGACTGCCCGTCGTTCCTGACCGTGACCCCGGCCGCCTCTCCGGGCCGCCGCCCAGCGGTGCCGGTGCCGCCCCAGTCGCCGGTGACGCTCGCTGAACCCCGGCGGCTCTTCAGTCCCGACGGCTTCACCATGCGCATCACCGGCGTCGGCGGCACCGGCGTGGTGACAATCGCGCAGATCCTTGGCACCGCCTTCGCCGCCGACGGCTACCAGGTGCGCTCCCTTGACCAGACCGGCCTGGCGCAGAAAGGCGGTGCGGTCGTGTCCGACCTGACCGTCAGCGCAGGGCCAGCGCAGCGCTCCGCCAAGCTAGGCCACGGCGAATGCGACCTGTACCTGGGCTGCGACTCCCTCGTTGCCACCGATGGCACCCAGCTCCGCGCCGCGAGCAACGACCGGACGGTGGCCGTGGTCTCCACGACCGAGGTACCAACCGGGCAGATGATCACCGACATCAGCCAGAGCTTCCCCGCGACCAGTCGCGTGACGGCCGCGATCGAGGAGAAGGTCCGCTCGGCCCGTTTCCTTGACGCGGCGGCGCTGGCCACGGAACTGTTCGGCGACCAGCAGTACGCCAACATGATCCTGGTAGGCGCGGCCTACCAGGCGGGCGCGCTGCCGGTCAGCGCCGAGGCGATCGAGCATGCCATCCGGCTCAACGGCATGGCGGTAGACGCCAACCTCCGGGCATTCCGCTCGGGCCGGACGGTCAGCGAAGCGACACCTGTACCCGCACCCGCACCTGCGGGGGAGGAGACAACTCCAGCCGAGCGGGACCTCGCAGACGTGCTCGCGAAGCGTGTCAAGGAGCTGACCGCGTTCCAGGACCGGGCGTGCGCGGATGAGTACGCCGGCTTCGTCGAGCGCGTCCAGGCCCGCGAAGCGGCCGTCACCGGCGGCGACACCCTGACCCGAACGGTCGCGGAAAACCTGTACAAGCTCACGGCCTACAAGGACGAGTATGAGGTCGCCCGCCTCAGCCTGGACCCGGCGCTCGACGAGGCGGTGCGCACCCAGTTCGGCGACGGCGCCCGCTACCAGTACCGCCTGCACCCGCCGGTGCTTCGCGCACTCGGCCTGAAGCACAAGGTCAGCCTCGGCCCCTGGTTCCGCCCGGCCTTTGCCACCCTGGTCGCGATGCGCCGCCTGCGCGGCACCGCGCTCGACCCGTTCGGCTACACGGAGGTCCGCCGCACCGAACGCGCCCTCATCACGGAGTACCGCGAGGTAATCAACGAGCTGCTGACGGCCCTAACCGACGGCAACCACGACCTGGCGGTCCAGATCGCGGCCCTCCCCGACATGATCCGCGGCTACGAGAACATCAAGCTGGCCACGGTCCGCACCTACCACGAAAACCTGACCGAGCTCCGCGCCGAATTCACCGCATCGGCCTCCCCAACCCCGGTCCGCTAGCCGCCGCCTGGGCTATGGTGAAGGCATGTGTTGCTGCTGCGCTGCCATGAATATCAGGACCGCCGCTTAGCGGCGGTACCGAGGCTGCCGTAACCGCGGCCTTATTGCCTGCCCCTGCCGGGGCAGTGCCAGGACGTACCGCCAGATCAGTGTCCGGCCGGCAGTCACTCGCCTATTCCTGTGCTGTCGGCTCATCCTGCCTGATCAGGGGAGTCATGTCCGCAGAACCATTCCCATGCCCGTTCGCAGCCGGACCCGTCGTCACACAGGACCCGCGTGCCGCCACCCTGGTCCTGATGGTCGGGCTCCCCGCGGCCGGGAAAACCACCCGGGCCAAAGAACTCGCCGCAGCGCACCAAGCGCTGCGGCTGACCCCGGATCACTGGATGATCCCGCTGTTCGGGGATCCGATGGCCGACGGCAAGCGCTGGGTACTCGAAGGCCGGCTCATCTCGGTCGCCCTTCAGGCGCTGCGGCTGGGGACCAGCGTCGTGCTCGACTACGGGCTCTGGGGCCGCGATGAACGGTCGGCGCTGCGCTGGCTAGCCCGGTCGGCCGGGGCATCATGCCAGGTGGTCTACCTGCCCGTGGACAAAGACGTCCAGCTCGTCCGGATCGCGCACCGCCAGGACACGACACCGCACCAGACCTTCCCGATGAGCGAGGCCGACGTGGACGCGTGGCGGGAGCAATTCCAGGTGCCTGACGCCGCCGAACTCGACCGCGGTGAGATCCCGGCCCCGCCAGCAGGGTGGGCGGGCTGGCCCGAGTGGGCAGCAGACCACTGGCCCTCATGCACCGACAGCTAACCCAACTGTGCCTGCTGGACCTTCTTGTAGCTTTCTGACGGCGTGTCGCGCACTAGTTGTGCTACGCAAAGTGCTACTTTCTCTGGCATGAAGCCGATGTCGAAACGCCTTGTAATCATGGCTCTCATCAGACACGGTTGCTCAAAGCTGAGTGATGCGGGTATCCATGAAAAGTGGGGATGTCCGGCAGGTTATGGCCAGCACGTTCGCGCCGTGCCGCGACATTCGCAGATCACCGCGGGAGTGATCCGGAACATCATCGCCGATCTCAAGTGCCTGCCGAAGGGATGGCTCCAGTGACTTCCACCAGGGAAAGCGCGAGCACCTACACCGCTATTTGCGAGCGTGAGGGCCGCTGGTGGGTGATTACCGTTCCTGAGTTGCCAAACGGCAGCGTCACGCAGGCCCGGACTCTGGACGAGGTACCCGCAGTGGTCGCGGATCTGGTGGCGACGATGGCCGGAGTTGACAGAGCAGCCGTTGAGGTCAACATGCGAGTCCATGCCGGACCGGAGCTAGGAAAGCGTGGTCGTCTACGTCTGCTCCTCGGTGCCCGCTAGGGTTACCCAGGCTGGGCGTTGTCTTCCTCCCACTCCAGGCGGGCGATGGCGTCGAGGATGCGGTCCACGTTGGGCAGGTGGAACTGCTCGAGGTGCGGCGGCGGGTACGGGATGTCGAGGCCGGTGACACGCAGGATCGGTGCCTCAAGGTGGAAGAAGCACAGCTCGGTCAGCCGGGCGGCGACCTCGGCGCCGTAGCCGGCGAAGCCCGCCGCCTCGTGCACGACGACGGCCCGGCCGGTGCGGCGCACCGACTCGGCCAGGGTCTGGTCGTCGAGGGGCGACAGCGAGCGGAGGTCGATCACTTCGACGTCCCAGTCTTCTTCGGCCGCGGCCTCGGCTGCTTCAAGGGCGGTGGCGACCATCCCGCCGTAGGCGATGACGGTGACGTCTCTGCCTGGCCGCCGCACGACCGCGCGGTCGATCGGCGGGCCGTCCGCTTTCAGGGCAGTCGTCTCCCTGGACCAATAGCGCCGCTTCGGCTCAAGGAAGATGACCGGGTCCGGGCAGGCGATCGCCTGGCGCAGCAGCCGGTAGGCGTCGGCCGGGGTACCCGGCGTCACCACGCGCAGGCCCGGGGTGTGTGTGTAGTAGGCCTCCGAGGAGTCGCTGTGGTGCTCCACGCCGCCGATGCCGCCGCCGAAAGGTACCCGGATGACCACCGGGAGCGCCACCTTCCCGCGCGTCCGGTTGCGCAGCTTGGCGAGATGGCTGGTGACCTGCTCGAAGGCGGGATAGGCGAACGCGTCGAACTGCATCTCGACAACCGGGACCAGGCCGTTCATCGCCATGCCGATGGCAGTGCCGACAATGCCGGCCTCGGCCAGCGGTGTGTCGAAGACACGCTGCTCGCCGAAGCGCTTGGCGAGGCCGTCGGTGACGCGGAAGACGCCGCCGAGCGTGCCGACGTCCTCACCGAAGACGACGACCCGGTCATCGGCGGCCAGGCTGTCGGCGAGGGCCTGGTTCAGTGCGCCGACCATGGTCACCTGCGATGGGCCGACGGGCAGGGTGCCCTGGGACGCGGAGGTCTGCGGCCCGTTGCTGGCCGGCCCGCCCGGAGACATCACGGTGCTCATGGCGCCGGCTCCTCGAGTTCCGCGAGTTCCGCGAGCACGGCCGCGCGCTGCCGCTCAAGGGCGGCCGTCGGCTCGGCGTACACGTGCTCGAACAGCTCGGCCGGGTCGACGCTGACGTCTTCGTTCATGCGATCGCGGACTTCCGCGGCGAGCCGGTCGCCCTCGGCCGCAAGCTGACCGGCCACCGCGTCGTCAAGCAGGCCCTTGGCCCTGAGGTAGCCGTCAAGCCTAACGATCGGGTCGCGTTCCAGCCAGGTGCTGACCTCGGCGCTGGCCCGGTAGCGGGTGGCGTCGTCGGCGTTGGTGTGCGCCTCGACCCGGTAGGTGATCGCCTCGATGAGGGTGGGGCCGCCGCCGGCCGCGGCCCGGTCGATCCCGGCTCGCACCGCCGCGTACACGGCGGCAGCGTCGTTGCCGTCGATGAGCATCGACGGGACTCCGTAGCCGATCCCCTTCGCGGCGAGCGTCGGGGCCGCGGTCTGCTTAGCCAGCGGCACGCTGATCGCGTAGCCGTTGTTCTGCACTAGGAACACCACAGGTGCCTTCCAGACGCCCGCGAAGTTCAGTGCTTCGTGCGTGTCCCCCTCGCTGGTCGCGCCGTCGCCGAGCAGCACGAGCGCGACCTGGTCTTGCCTCTTCAGTCGCGCGGCGTGCGCGAGGCCGACCGCATGCAGGGTGTTGGTCGCGAGGGGTGTGCACTGCGGCGCGACCCGGTACTCGTAGGGGTCATAGCCGCAGTGCCACTCTCCGCGCAGCAGGGAAAGGGTCTCCTCGGCGGGCACGCCGCGGGTGAGAACGGCGACCGAGTCGCGGTAAGTGGGGAACAGCCAGTCCTGGTCGCGCAGCGCGAGCACCGCCCCGACCTGGCAGGCATCCTGGCCACGCGAGGACGGGTAGACCGCGAGCCTGCCCTGCTTGGTCAGCGCGGTGGCCTCGGTGACGAAACGGCGCCCGAGCACCATGCGGCGGTGCAGTTCGCGCAGGACGTCCGGCTCTGGGAGCGCCAGCTTGCCGGGATTGCCGCCGGACCGGCCGTTTTGATCGATCAACTGAAGCGCTGCGGGACTGGGTAGCAGGCCGTTGGCGTATCCAGTTTCGGTGGGGCGGGTGAGGGTCGTCACGGCCCCTCCCTTCAAGCTGCTCGTTTCCGGACAGTGTCCCCAGAAAGGGCCAAACTTCTAGTCTTCAAGCAAATATTGAGACGAATTGATCTTTCCGGCGGGTTATCTTGGCCATATGACTTCCAGCAACCTTCCGCCGGACAGCCTCCATGGACATATGGTCGCGATGGACGACACCGACCGGCTGATCGTCGATGCCCTGCGCGCAGACGGCCGGATGTCCATGCGAGCGCTAGCCGACCAGATCCACATTTCCCGGGCTAGCGCGTACGCCCGCGTGGCCCGCCTGGAACGCGAGGGCGTGATCACCGGCTATGCCGCGCTCATCGACCCGGTCCGCGCCGGCTACGCCCTATCGGCCTACGTCTACCTGAACATCGCCCAGCGATCCTGGAAGTCGGTACGCGGCCAGCTGCTCAGCATGCCCGAGGTAGACCACGTCGCTCTGGTCTCCGGCGAGCACGACATCGTCCTCCGCGTCCGCGCCAGCGACGCCGTATCCCTGCGTGACGTAGTGATAACCCGCCTCCAGGAGATCCCCGAAGTCCACTCAACCCAAACAGTCCTGATCTTCGAGGAAGCCACCCCAACCTAGTCCCCGCACTAACCCGGTCGGCAAGCCAAGCACGCCAAAACCCAAGGTCAAGATCAAAACCAAGGCCAAGATCAAAACCAAAGGTCAAGACCGGACCCAAAGATCGTCCGAACGGCTTCTGGCTTCGCGTGGTCGCGCCTTATTACTTTCCCGAGCGTGGTGGGGGAGCCGGGGGCGGGGAGTGCCCCCGCGGACAGTCGTCGACCAAAAGGCAGTCGCCGAACGTCCGCGGCTGACACTCCCAGCGCCCCCGTCTCCCCCGCCCCCGGAGAAAGCAGGGCTGGACGATTCTTTGTCAGTGCTACCGCAGGGCTCCTGGGCAATGAGTCTGAGATAGAGCTACCGCAGGCCCTTCAGGTCAACGAGTCTTAGATGGGGCTACCGCAAGACCCCAGGGCCAACGATCCTAGGGAGAGTTGCCGCAGACCCTCGGGCTGGTCGGCACGCATCCGTTCGTATCGCCTCATGACAGGTACAGGCATGAGAATCAGCCGTCTTATCCTCAGCGGCGCGGCAATCGGCACGATCATCGGTACCGGCCGGGCTGACCTCAACGCCACGCACGTGTTCAACCCGGTCTGGCCGCCACACGCCAGGTTCCACAATGCCACTGGGTGGGGGTCGATAACCGGGACCCAGCTCCTTGCCCTATGGCTGCTGTGGCGCCCCGGCCAGCAAGCACGCGACCACGACACGGCCGTTAGCACCGCCGCGCTGCTGTCGGCCATCGCATGGGCGCCATTCTTCCCCGCCTTGGCCATCCCCGGTGTCGGCGTCGAAGACGAGCCTGGGCACCTTCCCCGCATCGCCGGGGTGCCCCTCAACCTGGTGCCTGCCGCCCTGATTCCCGCTAGCTGCGCTCTCGGCTACCTGCTGCACCGTCACGGACGATAGCGCGGTCAACCGGCACGGCTCGCACCAGCGCAGCGGCCATCTGCCCGCCGGCCCGGACTACTACGGCGGCTCGTCAAGAACCCCAAGATCAAGGATCGTCCGAACGGGTTCTGTCTTCGCGTGGTCGCTCCTATTGCTGTCCCGAGCGTGGTGGGGAGCCAGGGGCGGGGAGTGTCCCCGTCTCCCCCACCCGGGGGGAAGCAGGGAGTAAGAGCTACCGCGCGGCCCCTTGGTGCCCGCGACCTTCCGAAGCTGGGGCGACTACGAGGACCGGTCGGCGATGCTGCGCGCATGGACGCCGAGGCAAGATGAGAAGGGA
>Ga0210389_10001354_pt1 | contig 19921 bp, 15 predicted proteins | sample IncBWH28OmetaG_FD_160127 | JGI IMG/M metagenome (GOLD analysis project Ga0210389, IMG submission 160127) | Forest soil microbial communities from Barre Woods Harvard Forest LTER site, Petersham, Massachusetts, United States - Inc-BW-H-28-O ...
GGCTCCAACGGACTGGGAGAGTCGGCCTACGGCATCGCTCTTGACGCCAGCAATAACGTCTACCTGAGCGGTATCACCGGTTCGCCAAACTATCCCACCACGCCCAACGCGTACAAAACCCAGTGCGGATCCGACGGCCTTTGTAACGGAACTTTCGACGGCTTTGTAACACAGCTTAATGCCGCCGGAAATAGCGTGCTCGCTTCCACCTTCCTGGGCGGCAGCAATTTCGATTACACAGCTGGCATCGTCGTGAAACCCGCTGCCATTTATGTGTCCGGCAGCACGGTCTCTTCGGATTTTCCCACCACATCGAACGCCGCTCAGAAGGTTTATGGCGGCGGCTCTACGGGATGCGTAGTCAGCACCGGCACTTGCGGAGACGCTACCATCTCCAAGCTCAACACCGGTCTCACGACCTTGCAATATTCCACCTATCTCGGCGGCTCCGGCGACGATAATCCCGGCATGTCCATGGCAGTCGACGCCAATGGCTACATGTACGTCACCGGCCAGACCGACTCGCCCAACTTCCCGCAGGTCGATCCCATGCAGGCCGGCTACGGCGGCGGATCCAGCGATGCTTTCCTCACTCAGATCACGCCCACCGGCGGCTTTGGATACTCGACCTACTTCGGCGGCAACGGCGAGGACTTCGGCTATCGCGTCGCTCTCGATCCTTCCAGCAACGTTTACATCACCGGTGGAACTCTTTCGACCAACTTCGCCGTCACTCAACATGCGGCCCAGGCCAAGTGCGGCACCGATGGCACCTGCAACGGCGGCTTCTCCGACGCTTGGTTCTCCAAGATCATCCTGTCCGCGGATCTTTCCATGAACAATCAAGCCCCCACCACCGTCAAGAGCGGCGCTAATCTTACCTATAACCTCGCTGCCAAGAACAACGGTCCTGATACCGCGCAAGCCGTCACCGTAACCGATGTCACTCCGGCCGGAACCACCTTCGTCAAGGTCACCCCCAACACCGGGACCTGCACCGCGCCGCCCGTCGGAGGCACCGGCACCGTTACTTGCACCGTCGGCACCATGGGCAACGGTCTGAGTCTGAAAATAACTCTTGTGGTCAACGTCAACGCGTCGTCCGGCAACGTACTCACCGATACTGCGACCGTGACCTCAACCACTTCAGACCCGAAGACTACAAACAACTCGGCTACAGTCACGACCACGGTTCAATAAATGTTCAATAGAAACGCCGTGGCTCACTGTCATTTGAAGTGAATCGAATCGCAGATCGAGAGCCCCGGCCTCAGCAGCCCCGGGGTTCTCGTTTTGTAAGACCTCGTTTTGTAAGACATATGGACGGTTAGCGCCATGCACGAGCCGTCCCGAAATGGCAGAAAAAGAACATAGCACCATCGTGTTAGAGTCTTTCGGGTCCTCCCCATCGTGTACAGAAATGTTAGAATCCACCCATACTTGGGGCGCTGCGCTGTGCTCCCCAGGACGTTTTTTCTCCCCTTGTTTCCGTGAAGTGTTTCCGTCGAAAACATCTGAGAAAGTTCGAGGATTTATACCCCAGGGAGTTTGAAACATGCGGATCGCTGTCGTTGGTTCCGGATATGTAGGATTGGTCGCTGGCGCCTGCTTCGCCGACCTTGGTCACGACGTTATTCTCGTCGACAATGACGAGCGCAAATTAGCCGCTCTCAAGAACGGCCAAGTCCCCATCCACGAGAATTTTCTGCCTGAACTGCTCAGCCGCCACCGCGGCAACCGGCTCACTTTTTCCGACAATTTGCATGAAGCCGTCCGCGCCAGCTCCGCCATCTTCATCGCCGTCGGCACCCCGCCCACCGATCGCGGTGACGCCGACCTTTCCTTCGTCGAATCCGTAGCCCGCGAAATCACCGGCGCCGTCGACGACTACAAAGTCATCGTCGAGAAGAGCACCGTCCCCGTCTACACCAGCGAGTGGATTCGCAAAATCATCCTCCGCAACGGCGCCGACCCTGAATCGTTCGACGTTGCTTCGAACCCTGAATTCCTCCGCGAAGGCACCGCCGTCACCGACTTCCTGTTCCCCGACCGCATCGTCGTCGGCTGCGACAATGACCGCTGCGCCCAGGTTCTCCGCGAAGTCTATTCTCCGCTCACCAGCGGCAGCTACTACGAAACTCCCGGCGCCATCCCTCAACCCGACCGCACCTCCATCCCCGCTCCCATCATCGTCACCAGCACCAAGAGCGCGGAGCTCATCAAGCACGCCTCCAACGCGTTTCTGGCCATGAAGATTTCTTTCATCAACGCGGTCGCATCCATGTGCGAATCCGTCGGCGCGAACGTCGGCCAGGTCTGCCACGGCATCGGCACAGACTCCCGCATCGGACCTCGCTTCCTCAATCCCGGCATCGGTTACGGTGGCTCCTGCTTTCCCAAAGATGTCATGGCCTTCCGCGCCGTCGCCCGCGAATGCGGATACGACTTCCGCCTGCTCGATGAAGTCATGCGTATCAACGAAGACCAGCGCGACCGCTTCCTGCGCAAAGTTCGCAGCGCCCTCTGGACCCTTCGCGGCAAGCATCTCGGTGTCCTTGGCCTCGCCTTCAAAGGCGGCACCGACGACATTCGCGAATCTCCCGCCATCCTCATCGTCCAGGCCCTGATGCAGGAAGGCTGCAAGATTACCGCCTACGATCCTGCGGCCATGGACCGCACTCAGGAAGTGATGAGCTCCGGCATCAAGTTCGCCGGCTCCGCCTACGAAGCCGCCAACGGCGCCGACGCCCTGCTCATCCTCACCGAGTGGGAGGAGTTCGCCAACCTCGATCTTCGCCGCCTCAATCAGGAACTCAAATATCCCATCGTGATCGACGGCCGCAACCTGTATGATCCCGAAGTGATGGCGGCCAACGGCTTCACTTATTACTCCGTGGGACGCGCCGCCTCCCATCCCGAGGGCGTTCCCGCCGCTGCGCTGAGAAACGGCCTTAGGAACGGCACCAAGAAAGCATGAGTCAACAACGCGCTCTGGTCACCGGCGGCGCCGGTTTCCTCGGATCCCATCTCTGCGATGCCCTGCTCGGCGAGGGCTACGGCGTGGTTGTCGTCGACAACCTGCTCACCGGACGCCAGGCAAACCTTGACCATCTCCGAAATGAATCCCGGTTCGAATTCATAAATAAAGACATTTGCGAACCCTTCGACGTCGGCAGAGTCGATTACGTCTTTCACTTCGCCAGCCCCGCCAGCCCGGTCGATTACACCATCCACGGCATCCCTACGCTGAAAGTCGGATCGCTCGGAACTTTTCACGCCCTCGATGTCGCCCACAAATACGGCGCAAAATATCTTGTCTCGTCCACCTCCGAGTGCTACGGCGATCCCCTCGAACATCCCCAGAAAGAAACATACTGGGGCAACGTGAATTCCATCGGACCGCGCTCCGTCTACGACGAGGCCAAACGCTTCACCGAAGCCGTCACCATGGCCTATCACCGCTATCACAAAGTGGATACGCGCATTGTGCGCATCTTCAATACCTACGGCCCGCGTCTGCAATTGAATGACGGCCGCGTCGTTTCGAATTTCATGAAACAAGCCCTGCGGGGCGAACCGCTCACTGTCTACGGCACCGGCAGCCAGACCCGCAGCTTCTGCTACGTCAGCGACGAAATCGACGGCTTCCTGCGCCTGTCGAAGTCTTCGGAACATCTTCCGGTTAACATCGGCAACCCGAACGAGTTCACCATTCTCGAATGCGCACAGCACGTCCTCAAAGTGACGGGATCAAAAAGCAAAATCGCCTACGAACCTCTCCCGCAAGACGATCCCAAACAGCGCCGCCCCGACATCACCAAAGCACGAACGTTGCTCGGCTGGGAACCGAAGATTCAACTGGAAGAAGGCCTGCGCCGGTCGCTGGATTATTTCAAGAAAGCCGTAGCCGAAGAAGTCAGCACGGCGAAATAGTTCGTCGGGTCTTCGATGCGGACGCGCTGCTCACTTCCTGGGCCGCAGTGGCAACCGTTGCACGCATTACAGGTAGAACGGCAATCACCCGTGTTCCCTGGCCATTCGAATGGACTTGCAGAATACCGCCCAACTGTCGCAAGCGTTCTCTCATTCCGCGAAGGCCGACGCCGCCGTATACCGACGACCGAAGCGCGGACTCTTTTTCGGGCGGAATCCCTTTGCCGGCATCTTCGATTTCCATTCTTAAACTGGCCTCGTCTTGAGTAATGCGAATGCCGGCTGTCGGACTCCCGGCATGACGATGAATATTGGTGAGGCACTCCTGCACCGTCCGGAAGATGGAGAGTTCCATTTCTTGGGACAAACCCGCAAACCCCCGGGGGATGTCCAGCTTCGTCTCGATTTTGCTGCGTTCGGAGAATCCTTCGACATACCAACGAAGCGCGGATGCCAGACCTACTTCATCCAGCAACGGAGGATGCAGCAGGTGGGAAATGGTACGAATCTGTTTACTGGCCTCCTGAACCATCGCAGCGTTTTCACAGACGCATTTGGCTGCCTCCGGGCTTAGCTTGTGAGACTCTGCTTCCACTGAAGCACTGTTCATACTGATGGCGACAAGTAGTTGCCCCACGCTATCGTGCAACTCGCGTGCGATCCGTCTCCGCTCTTCGTCCCGCAACACAGTCATCTGGGCGTTGAGCACTTCGAGCTGCTTCGTTTTGCGATGCAACTCCGCAAACACCCTTACTTTTGCCCGCAGCAACTGTGGAACAACAGGCACGGAAACGTAATCTACAGCTCCGTGTTGATATCCCTTCAGCCGGTCCAGATCCGTTACACGAACCGCGGAGACGAAAACAATGGGAGTATTTTGAAAGCGCGGGTGCGCGTGGATCATTTGCGCCGTTTCGAAACCATCCATTCCGGGCATGCTCACATCCATGAGCACGAGAGCGACGTCAGTTTTCAGCAGATGCTCAAGGGCTTCCATTCCCGAATGAGCCTTGATCAGGTTCTCGCCCAGTTCACCGAGCATAGCTTCGTATGTGAGCAGCTTGCCCGGCTGGTCGTCGACCACCAGGATGTTTATCTTTTCGTCCATCCCTTGAACGGGATGCGTGCCTGCGCTCATGGCCAGATATCCGTCAGGAATCCACTGCGGCGGGGGAACCACAGTATACGGCAGTAAGCCACGTTACTTGCGCTCTGGCTGCAAGGGAATACCCGGAATCCTGTATTCCGAAGCGCCAACGAAGCGACCTGCAAGGACAAGAACAGATTGCAAACTTTACCTTGTCGCCGGGTCCCGCACAAATCAGATCTGTGTACCCAAGTGCCTGCCCCAGGACGACTTTGGGCACGGGAGGAGATTTGGCGGCACAATTGCTTCTACCTAGAACGAAGCAAGTGCCCGGTTTGGAGGTGACACCTTGCGAGGCGAAAGCAAAGAACGCTGGAGAGAACTCTGCGAGCGGGCAGTGGTTGAGGATGACCCGGATAAGTTTATAGAGACAGTCCAACAGCTCATCCAGGTATTGGAGGACGAGGAAATCCGGCGCCGCACGATAATGGGAATTCGCGTGCCACCTGGCGAAAAACCCGCCAAGTTAAGCTATCCGCTAGCTTAAATACCTGTCTCTGTCGCGCTGGTTTCCTTGGTCCTGGTTTCCGTGGTCCTGGCTTCCTTGGTCGCGGTTTCCCGGTTCTGTTTGTTCAGCGGCGAAATGCCGTGTCGGCCCCGCCGCTCCACGAAGTATGGATAGGCGCTAACGCGCTCGCGCAGCAGCTTGATGTGCTGGTGCAGTGCTTCCCGAAGTTCGGTGAGTATTGGTCCGACTTCTTCGTCGCCTGTCTTGGAGAGAAGCTCCAGGCATAATCCGCGAATCTTATCTTCCATGCGAAGCATTGCGCGCCTGTACCAGACGGTCCAGTAGCGCGACCGTAGGATAGCCGCACCGTAGGGCCTGCACAATACAAACAACCCTGTAGACGACCTTATGAAAACTAAGGCCGGCCATTGTGGAGGAACAGCCCCCATTAGCGCTAAGTAAAGGAACAGGTTTTAGTGTTCATGGACCCAGTCCAGGTTTTCTGGCGCTCGCGCTCGCAATACTAGTTTTCGCTGCCGCTACCGTGTTTCTGTTTGCAGAGCTTGCATTCGGTCGGCGCCTCTGAGTTGTCTACGCGATGCTTCACAGGTTTTGTTGTCCGAAGGAACGCAAAGATCGCCTTGAGGTCGTCATCGGTTAGATTCTTGTAAACCATCACGGGCATGATCGGGCTTAGCTTACGGCCTCTGACCAGCCCGGTGTGCATCACGTTCAAGAAAAGAGCCTCATCGTAATACGGGATTCCAGATGGATCGGGCGTGATATTGGCACTCGCGACCGTGCCCCAGGGGCCGGTGAAGGGAAAGCCTCCGGCGAAGTCCATACCGGAGACGTTTTGTCCCCGCACTTGAGCTGTATGGCAGTCGATACAACCTGCCTGGTCGACAAGATAGGTTCCGTATTTGAACCGGTCGAGGGAGGCAACGTCGGCGACCGGCGCGGCAATCGGCTCGGGAGCGCTGCGGATCAGGTACTTTACGGGGAAAATGATTTCGGTGGGCGGGAGCTGGTTGTGGACAGCAGGCAGGGACCGCAAGTAGACCACAACGGACGCCATGTCCTCATCCGACATATTGCGATAGTGTTGGTACGGCATAATGGGAAAAAGGGCGCGGCCATCATGGCCGATGCCTTCGCGTATTGCGCGGGCCAGTTGATCATCAGTCCAACTGCCCGCTCCGGTTTCCGGATCGGGAGTAAGGTTCGGTGCCACGATGCGCCCGGGCAGACCAGCGTAGGGCAGAACCTCTCCGGAAGCTTCTTTGCCAGCCAGTATGGGCGTGCCCGGGGCGGTCCAGTCATGCGGGCTGTGGCAATAGACGCAGCCACTCAACCCCGTCACGATGTAGCGGCCTCGCTCGAGACGTTGCTGCGTACGCTCGAAGGTGCGGTTCGTGAGAGCACGCGCCTTCGGGCCGAGAAACGGTCTCCACCCGATGGTCGACGTAATGCCGATAGCCAACAAGACGGCCAACAAACCTAATGCGGTGAAAAACCATTTCCTGACTCGCCTCACTTGAACGTTTCCTCCTTCGATATCTGCCAACAATACTATGCCTTCAAAATCGGGCGTTGCGGTCTTCAATGATCCGAATGAGTTACACAGAATGTTTACGTCGCCGGAGAGAATAACCCGGAGTCATCATCCCGACCAACGACGAAGATGGCTGGCCCATCTTTAGCTTTTTATTGTTGGCAGCACCACGACACCTCGCTCTTCCTCCGCATAGTGCCGGAAGCGGCACCGTAATTGGCGATGCAGCCTGTTGAGCATTCAAAACAGCTAACATGGAAACGGACCGTTCGTATGTGACGAGTGAACACGGCGGGGTCCGTTGTGCCCACGCTTCGAAAACCACAAAGCATGGGGCAGCCGATTTCGTAGTGGTGCAAAGCTGGGCCAGCCCCTTCAACAGGTATTCGAGGATGCGCTCAACTATCTGCCGGAGTGTAACTAGTAAGGAAAAGAAGTAGAGTAGAAAGGGGCCGCTATGATACTGCGAAAATTGTTGGTCCAGTTGATGGTCATCGTTGCGACCCTACTTGTAAGCGAAGCAGACACGCAAAAGCTTGCTAGCGAGCAGGAGCGATCAGAGCAAACAAAATTTGCCCCCGATGCTTGGCGTCCAGGTCGACAATTCGTCGAAAATCCAGTTGAAGTCCCAGCGGGCGCTTTGCAAGTGTTACGAGACACTCTGAGTCGAGGGCCACTGAACTGTATAAAAGGACATGGCACTACGCCTGATCAAGTTCCCGCTTCATGGTTTGTGGGTTCGGTGATTCATTTGGATGGGCCGGAAGAAGTAGACCTCATTGTCCAGCCTAACATTCCCAAGATGATAGCGCGGGAACTTCCCCTAGCGGCTAGCTGCCTGCTCGGGGCCAATGTCAGTCCGTTTTGGGTTCTCAGGAGTATAGGCGGAAGATATAGCCTGTTGCTCGAGACCTACGTACTTACTTTGGGGGTATTGGACTCACGCACGAATGCGTATCGGGATATTCAAACAATTTCGTCCACCGCAGTGACACGAACTACGTTCCTTTACAAAATGGACGTGGCTCAGTATCAACTGGCTGAGAAGAAGACCGGACCATGATCGTTCCACCTCGGTGGAAGCTCTGGGGCGGGTGGCCCACCTGTGACTTGTTGCTTGCACCATTCCCCCAGAGGGTGCCCCATCCTTGCGCTTTTTGCAAGGGTGGGAACCGATGCTGCATGTGCGATATGATTTTTTACAACTCGTGGCAGGAACCAAGCCCCTTGCGCAAGCATTCCCGACTCCCGCCCTTCGCAAAGAACGCGAAGGTCAGGCCACCCATTTTGTTGCTAACGCATGCAAGATCAAAGCCTAGGTCACCCACCCTTTCTTCCGAACTCCTCCATCGCTTACTCGGACCGTATTCACGCGCATGATTCAATCCCAATTCCCAATTCCATACCCCGCTCAAACAAATTCCCCCACCCTGTGACATCTGCCCTTGTTATCCACAAGCTAATTAGTAAATCATACTTATAGCTGTGTCGGACTGATACCATCCAGCCGGCCCGGCCCGAAGTCCTTTGTTTCACGGATTTTGATATTCAAGTCTCTTATCCAACGGATTTTGCGGGCAATTTCCTGCTAACCTCATGATTCGACACAGGGGTTAGGAGTGGGGGTTGCCGAAGAAAAAAGAAGAGAGAGAAAACGTATCTCTCTGGAAGATGTTCCACGATGTCAGCATATGAAGGTGAACGGCACACAGTGCGGCTCTCCCGCGTTGCGGCGCAGCCGCCACTGTTATTTTCACAATCGCATGCTGGATAGCAAGACAAGATACAAGGTCGACGGAGTTCGGCCGCGTCCGCTCTATTCGATGTGCCTGCTGGAGGATGCCAACTCTGTCCAGGTCGCGATCATGCAGGTGTTGGAGATCCTGTCCAGCGGCCAGATGGACTACAAGATGGCCGGCCTCATGCTCTACGGCCTCCAAACCGCCAGCGGCAATCTGAGAAACGTGAGATTCGAGGCCGAGAAGCGGACCGATGTCGTCATCGATCGCCAAGCCCTGGGCCAGACCTGTCTCGACGGCCCGCAGTGGTTCGCCAGTGATTTCGAAGAGAGGGGGAAGAAGAGAGGGCGGAAGAAAACGAAGAAGAAAATGCGGACGACTCAATCGCAGCCGGGCAATTGCCCTTAAGACTTCTGCGTCGAGGCCGCGACGAAGTCGATCAACTGCTGCACGCCGTGGCGTTCATCCCTGGTATTCAAATGAAACAGCACGCCCATGCCGTAGCCGGGATGCGAGGATTTCACTTCACCGCTTACCCGCAACTTCATATCCTGCGTGCGCACCGTGATCTCAACCGCAGTCCCCGCCGAAAATGCGAGGGGCATTTCGAGATAGCATCCTCCGGGACTAAGGTCGCTGAGATGACAGTAATTCCGCACCGAGCTTCCTTGCTGATAAACCTCCGCGCCCAAGCGGCAGGCGTAACGGGTTTCTCCGCGGCGGTTGCTGGACTCGTCGCGCAGCCGGGCCGCATTCTCTCCGTCACTGGATTTCAAATCCTGTTTCTTGCCGGGCGCAACCGACAGCACTCCGTTCTCATCAGGACGGATCGAATGCTCCACCTTCACATCTTCGGCAGCCAGCTGCTGCCGCGGAGCGTCCGCAGTATTCATCTGCAACCACTCCCGCAGAACTTTCCGCGAAGTCTGCGGCACATCGACAAACTGAATTCCGGCGCGGCCGTTCCAATCCTGCCACACCACCTGGCCGGAGAGCCGCACGCTCGCCATCTGTCCCGGCAACTGAAATTGGAAATAAACTTTGCAGGTCGGCGGCAGTTTCTTGCCGAAATTTACAGCCATGCCATCTTCCGCCAAATCCACGAGCGTAGCTTTGGCCTGTTCCACGCCGGCATAATCGATGGTGGCATGGGTATGCACCGCGGCACGCGCCTTGCGGCGCTTGTCCCGGAACAGAACACCCTGCGCTGCGCGCAAACTGCTCAACGCACGCTCGTAAGATACCGGCTTGTACAGCACGAAATTAACCCCCAGAGAAAATATCTCGCGGATGTTCTCCTGCCCCGCGACTACAGCCACTGCCAGCGTCGTACCGTTCAAACGCGAAGCGCGAGTCTCATGCAACAAGGATGTGACGTCGCCTTGAGTTGCGCAATCGAGAATGATCAGGTCAAAGCGCTCTTGGGCCAGCCGAACTGCCGCGCGCACAACATCTGCGCACAACTCCACTTTGATGCCGAGTTCTTGGAGAACGCGGTTCAGCACCTGCACCGAAGCCTCGTCCGCGCAAACCAGGAGTGATGAGAGATTCATACCTGCATGCCATCGTAGGAGAACTGCAGTTCACCCGACAAGTTACCAGAGTCATTCCCGCCGCCGATTCGTTTGGAGAAAGGAGCGATGAGATTCTCTTAACTGTCCTGCCCTCAGCCAGGTGACATCAGTCACCACTCTGATTACAAAAGACCAATGCGGGCGCGTTGCACCGTAGTGCTTTGACGCTGCCGTCCACCCTCCCTAGGATGAAGAATGCCCGCACCCCACCAAGTGCGAGTTTCCACTGTTCCCCCGCAAGCAGCGTGGGATTTGACTCGGGCGCATGAAATCGGGGTATCGGAAACTAAATGGCGCAAGGCGTAAGGCAAGAATTTATGGCATCGACTAAAACAAGCGGCTTCTCTTTGCTGGAGTTGATGATCACGCTCAGCATCGCTCTCATCCTGGCCGCCGTCACCTTTATCGGATTGCGCCCCATGCTGAATCAGAGTCACGTCGACTCGGCGTATGACACTACTTTAATGGCGCTGCGCAATACCAGAAATCTTGCGATCACGCAGAGCCACGAGTATTACGTCAACTTCAATCCCGTGGGATTTCCAGCGGGAACAATTCAGGTGCAGTACCAGCCTCCGACGGTTGGTGGAATCGCGCAGCCGCTGCAACAGGTGATCACCTACACGATTCCGACGGATGTGAGCTTCGCAGTACAGGCGGGATTTCCTGCCGTCACTCCAGACGGTTTCGGCACCGGCGTGAATGCCATTGATTTTGGGCAGACTCTGGCGGGCGCACCCATGAACTACGTCGTGTTCATGCCCGATGGCTCCTCGCAAGATAATCTGGGCAATTTCAATAGCGGCATCATCTATCTCACGCGCCCCACGGACAGCCGCTTCAGTTCGCGAGCAATCACCGTCTGGGGAGCTACGGGCAGGATTCGAGGATGGCGCTTAGTGCAGCAGGCAGGGGTTTGGACTTGGGTACAACAATGACGCAAAAAAAACAGTTCCGCAGGAAGCATTCAAGAGAGAGCGGTTTCACGCTGCTCGAAGTTCTGGCTGCGATCGCCGTTATGACGATCGGCATGCTGGCCCTGATGGCGAGTTTCGCCACCGCGATCAGTGCCACCGCTTCGTCGCAAGAAGATCTCATCGCGCGTCATAAGGCGCTCGATGCCATGGAAAGCATTTACACGGCGCGCAACAGCCAGCAAATCCCCTTTGCCGCGATCAACAACGTGGCCAACGGCGGCATCTTTTTGAGCGGGGCGCAGCAACTGCGTTGCGCGGGACCTGACGGCATCGGGGGTACAGCGGATGATGTGGCCTGCACTGCTCCCGATACGGGTGCGGCTTGCCCCGGCGGAGTCGAGTGTCTTGTGCTGCCCGGCCCCGATGGAGTCCTCGGCACTGCCGACGACGTCACCCAGAGCCTGAGCAACTTTACCCGCACCATCACCTTCAACCAGGTGCTGCTGCCTACGGGCGCGGTCAACGCGAATCTGATTGCCGTCACCATCTCTGTTTCCTACATTAAACCCGGTTGGCCAGCCCGGACGTATACGGTGAACGGGCTGATCTCCAGCTATCACTAGACTGATGAAAATCATGAAGATGCCTATTACCAACTCGCAACGCGGTTTCAGTCTGCTGGAATTGATGATCGCGGCCACCCTCGGCCTGATCGTGATTGTGGCCATGACCAGCATGTTCCGCCAGGGAATGAATGCTACTTTCACTGTGACCCAGCGCGCTGAGGTGCAGCAGAACATGCGCGCCGCCATCGAGCTGATGACCAAGGATCTCAGCATGGCGGGTGCAGGTTTGCCCTCGGGAGGCTTGCAGATGGCCACTGCCGGCGGAGCCACCAAGGTCGCTTGCAACCAGGCCGGGACCTGCTATGTCCCCGGCGATACCTATCCGAGCAGCAGCGGCGGAACCATCAATTATATGTATGGCATTCTGCCCGGCTTTGCCAACGGTGTGCAGAATGGAACCATTATTACAAGCGCACCCGCGGCGGTTAACGACAGCATCACATCCATCTATTGCGATTACAATTTTCAGCTGAGCAATTTCACGTTCACCTTTCCCAGCCAAACTTCGGCCACGGTTGGATTGGTAGCCGTCCCGAACGCAACCTTGCCCACGAACATCCTGGCGCCCGGTGGACTTAACGTAGGCGACTTGATGTTCTTCCTGGTCAGCACGCCAGGGCAAGGAACAGCGAGCGGCAATCAGGGTACCAGCGCGGCTCAAACGGCCGCCGTCGTAGCCGAAATAACCGGCATTCCAAGTAACACGGCCATTACTTTTGCGGCTGGCGACGCGCTCAACTTCAATCAGACGGGCGCCAACAGCCTGGCCAACACCATTCTCAACTTAGGACCCAACCTCGGCGGAGGCAATACGGTTACCGCCTGCCGCCTCAATGCGGTCACCTATTTCTTACAGGTTCCTCCGGCTGGTGGAACCGTGCAGACGGCGCGCCTGATGCGGCAGGTTAACGGCCTGAATGCGGTTCCGGTGGCGGATAACATCATCAACCTGCAATTCAGTTACGACGTCATCAATTCCGTCAACAGTACGATTACGGCCAATCAATCGAACCCGATCGCCGCGGGACTTTCACCCGGCCTGATTCAGAAAATCAACATGTGGGTAATGGGTCAAAGTTTGGTTTCGAGTGGAAACAGATTTCAGAGCATGTATCTGGCAAGTTCGGTCAGCGCTGGCAATATGAGTTTCTGCAATTCCTATAGCAGTAATACCACGGTATGCCAATGAGCAGGCCGTCTGGAGTGGCACTGACTGTCGAGGGGGACAAAATGAGGAAGAGCACACGAGATTCGCGAGGCTTCACGCTCATTGCGGCACTTTTGTTGACGCTATTGCTGTCGGCTTTATGTGTCGGCCTTTTGTACATGGTGAGCAATGAACAGCGCATGGGCGGGAACGACCTCGAGGGCAATATCGCGTACTACGGGGCGGAATCCGGTATCGAGAACCTGACGGCCCAGCTCTCTCAGCTGTATCAGTCTTCCCAGACGCCGACTGCCGTGGACATTAATGCGCTCACTGCTCCGGCCAATTATCCAACCGCAGTCACGGGCTCGAACATTACCAACATGAATTATGTGGAGTCCATCACCTGGCCGCTGTCCGACGCTGCCGGCAATCCCATTGGAAATTGGGATATCGTCGGTTCCGGGCCGGACCAGGGAATGGTGGCATCTCTCGTTCCCTTCAATCTGCAGGTGACTGCAACCCGCGCTTCCTCGGCAGGTGAGGCAACGAACAATGCTGCCATCACTCCGACCGGAGCTTCCGTCAACCTTACGCGCACGGTGGAAGTCGCGCTGCTTCCGGCTTTCGAGTTCGGAGTATTCTGCGACGGCGATTGCGATTATTTCGCCGGCCCGAATTTCAACTTTGGCGGCCGTGTTCATACAAACGGCAACCTGTTTCTCGCCTCCGGCGGCAGCAACCTGACCTTCACCGACAAGATCGCCGCCGTAGGGCAGGTCATTTTGGACCAACTCGAAAACGGCTGGCCGACCTCTAACCAGTATGGAGGCAAAATCTGGGTACCGAACGCAGGTGGTGGTTGTCCGCCCGCGCCCGCGCCGGGTCCGGGCGGAACCCCCGCGCTATGCACGCAACTTACGGTGGGTAGCTGGACAGGAGGCTTCCCGCCTACTGGTTCTGCAAATACTACAAACTGGACTTCTACGTCCACAACTACATTTCACAGCTTCATCGTGAATGGACAGACGGGCGCCACCAAACTGCAGTTGCCTTTCGTACAGAATTCCAAAGTGGGATCTGTCGATATTATCCGCAGACCGGCGCCGGGCGACAGCACGCTTCTGACCAACTCACGCCTTTACAACAAAGCCCAGATCCGAATTCTCTTAGCTGATAGGATCACGGATCTCCATCCCGAACGCAGCGCTGGTGTACTCGACGCAAACGATGTGCAACTTGGCACGCCTTCGACTGGGTTCTTCACGCTGACTCAAGGCCCCTACGGCGGCAGCAATATGTATTACGCTGTGGCCCAACAAAAGTCAGCATTAAATAACTGGACCGCTCTTGCCCCCACGGGCTGCAGTGTGGGCCTCGCGACCTGGCCCTTACACGGGCAAGTCACCTATACTGGCAACCAATGCCAGAGCGTTTGGCTGCGCGTGGAGTATTGCAACAGTGGGGCTGGATGCCAGAATCCCGCCAACTGGGTCGGCGTTACGCAGCAGTGGCTGGGGTATGGCTTTGGCCGCCCTTACAACACTGCCCCCACTGCGCCCTACCAGACGGCAGGAATTCCAGCTTGCCCGACTTACCCTGCCACGCCTGCGGGACAATGCTATAACCCGCTCGGCCCGGCCATCCTCATCCTCCAGCAACTCCAGGCCGGCAAGGCAAACGGCACTGCTGTCGGCCTCGCAACGACGGCGAACAACTGGATTCCGATCAACTTCTACGATTCTCGCGAGGGCGAGCCCCGAGACACGCGGCCCGCCGGCGACACGGGTACCGACTGCAGTCCGAACGGCATTATGAATGCGGTTGAACTGGACGCGGGCAACCTTTGGCTATGGCTGCAAGGAGCGGCGCCCTACGCCGCAGGCAGCGGCAAACTCGTCAACACTAGCCTTAACAACGGCTACATCGTCTACTTCTCGGATCATCGCGGCATGCTTCCCGATGCCCATCCGCTGATCGCTTTCTACAACGGTATTTCTGGAATGTCCGGCCTGAACGATACCGTCAACAGTACGTCGGTAAACGGGGTGCCCAGCGGCACGCTGGAACCGATTACCTACTACGCTACTGCTCCCACACCTTATTCACCGGAAGATACTGGTGTAAAAGGTCCAGTGCTCGGTGGCAACGTGGATCTGTGGGGCGAAGCCAACCTGGGTGCCGGCTTTGGCGTTGCAGCGGCCGGCATGAACCAGCCTTACTGGATACAGGGAACAACGAATAATGCTTATGCGGTCCAATGCTACTCAGCCGCTTTCAACGTTCCCACTGCAGAATGGAACATGGTCACCGGTCCGCGTCACGTTCTGCGTCTGGTCGATGGTGGCATGAACGCGGCTGGAACCAGCTATTTGCCCCATCCCATCGCTCCGGCAACTTCGGGCAACGGTTTCACAATCGGCTCGGAAGAGCCAGTTTACGTATGGGGTGATTACAATACCGGCCCCGCCGACCCATTTTGGCCCAGCGGAGGGACTCCGACGACTCCCCACTCGGCAGCTTCGATCATTGCCGACGCAGTAACTCTGCTGTCGAACCCGCCGTCAGCGGCTACGGTGCCAACGGCGAACGTAGGCTGGACGGATCTTGAGAGCTTTCAAAATCCAAGCCAGGCCGTCAAAGTTACTGGGCCGCCAGCTTTCCCGGGAAGGCAAGGAAATACTTCCTATTATCGGATGGCTATCGCAGCAGGTAAGAGCGTTCCCTTCCCAGAGCCGGGGTGGGCCAGCGCTGCAGGCCTAAAAGACCTCGGTACTGATGGCGGCATGCACAACTTCCTGCGCTACCTGGAAGACCGAAGCGACGGCGGCAATAGCCCACCGTCGGGAGCCGTGGTTAACTATGCCGGCTCGCTGATCAGCATGTACTATTCGCAATACGCCACTGGTATATTCAAATGCTGCAACTCTACCTACAGCGCACCCGTGCGTAACTATTTCTTTGACACGCAATTCCTAAACCCGGCCAACCTGCCTCCCGGAACTCCCATGTTCCAGGACGTAGTCAGCTTGGGTTTCCACCAAAACTTCACTCCACAATAACTAACGATGTGTTAACAGAACCCCGGTCCTGCTCCGCGGATCGGGGTTTAATTTTTTTGTACTATTCCCTTCGCTGACCCCTTTCCCATACAGTGACGGACTAAACTTGTACGAGCCGTCTTTAAGTCATGAGCACATCTCTAACATCGGCGCCTGAACTCCGCAAGCAACGTCGATCCTCGCTCTGGATTTGGGCAGCCTTTTCGTTTTTCGCTCTCGCGACGATGGGGCTGTTTTTTATTCCGGCGTTCATCATTCGTCCATTTCGTTATCAGGCTCCGCGGGCACTACTGGTGGCGATGACGTTGCGCCAGCGCGCCCCGCTGGGCACGCTGATCGCGGCGCTGGCGTGTTTGGCCCTCGCCTTCGCCCTGTGGAAAACCGCCAGCCGCTGGCGGAAATCCATTCTCGTGCTCACTTTACTGGTCGTCACATTCTCGGCAGTCATGGCGCGTCAGAATTATTTCGAGTGGATGTTCCATCCCATCGCCGGGCCGCGATTCCTGGCGCAATCCGAAGCCAAGCTCGACGCTAAAGAAATGATCATGGCTGTCCGGCTGGGCAGCGACGCGCGCGCCTATCCCATCAGCCAGATGGCCTATCACCACGTTCTGAACGATGTGGTCAACGGCGTGCCTATCGCGGTCACGTATTGAACGCTATGTCACACCGGTCTGGTGTGGACACGAACCATCAACGGACGCGTGCTGCATTTTTATCTCGCTGGAATCAACAACCAGAATTTCCTGATGCGCGACCGCGAAACTGGAAGCTGGTGGCAGCAAATCACCGGCAAAGCCATCTACGGCGCTCTGCAGGGTGCAGCGCTCGACCCCGTTCTCAGCGACGAACTGACGTTCGGGGAGTGGAGAAGTGAGTCTCCCGGGGGCCAGGTGCTGGCGCCCGTCGCCAAGTACACGAAAGACTACGACAGTAACTGGGAACCGGATGTCGCCAAGCTACCCGTCGTCATCAGCTTTCCTGGCACTGAATTAAAGTCTCGCGACGTAGTTATTGGACTCACGGTCGATGGCGCCGCCCGCGCTTATCCCTGGGAGGCTTTCTCCAAGCAGTCTCCAGTACTCGATCGCGTTAATGGGACGCCGCTGCTGCTCGTTCTGGGCCCCGATGGGAAATCGTTCCGGGTCTTCGTCAGCCGCATTGACGGCAAAGACGCCGAGTTTTTTCTGCAAGGCGATAGCAAAGATTGGACTCTGCTCGACACCACCACCGCCAGCCAGTGGAACTTCCAGGGCTGCGCCATCTCCGGACCCGCTCAGGGGAAATGCCTCGACCGTGTTCCCGCCCTGAAAGATTATTGGTTTGACTGGCGTAACTACCACCCTGAGACGACGATCTACAAACACTAGGACAATTTGCAGGGTTGCAACGTCTCTACCGACGATGACTTACTCTGGCAGTCCGAGGCGGCGCATCAGTTCGGTGTAGCGGGGACCGGATCGGATGGGGTCGAAGGCGGGATAGCGGATACAGAAAGTCAGTTCGTCGTCCAGGTTCGAGAGGGCGTGCTCCAGGGACTCAAGAGCTTTGTCGTGGTTGCCAACTACCGCATACCCCACTGCGATGGCGGCTATATTATCGTCCTCAGCAGGCGAGGCCAGAGTGAGGCGGCTGTAGCCTTCTGCATTTGCGGGAAATGATCCGGCGACGGGGGTGAATTTGCGAAATTCACTGATCGCGTCCGCGAAGTGGCCAGTGGTTGCGTACAGCTGCGAAAGCTTGTAATGTGCCGGACCGAAAGCAGGCTCGCGTTCCACAACTTTCTGAAACTGGGCAACCGACTCAGAAGTACGGCCAGCGATCATCAGGGTTACCGCGTAATTCGTGTTGACGATGGAAGAGAGAGGATCGAGCGATAAAGCGGTGCGGAATTCTTCCAGCGCCTGATCGATGCGCTTTTCAGGAACCAGAAAGCTGAACCCATAAAAGTAATGAGCGGCGGCACTGTTCGGGTTCAGCTCGATGGCGCGGCGAAACTCGGGCTCGGCTTCGCTCCATCTCCAATTCATGGCTAAGGCAGCGCCGCGGGCAGTGTGGGCCTCAGGCAGCGAGTCGTCCAGTTCGAGCGCTTTGCGGCTGGCCTCGTCCGCCAGCGAACGCGCCTGCCTTGGCGTTATACCGATCCTGTAGCTGGATGCGACGTTGTAAGTGTCCGCCAAACCGGTATAGGCAAGCGCATAGTTGGGATCGGCGGCGATCGCCTGCTGAAATAAATCAATACTTCTCTTAAGGCCTTCGGGCTTGCGCCCGTACCAGAGCTGGCGCCCTTCCAGATAGAGGCGGTAGGCTTCCGGATTCGTCGTCCCGGCGCTTCCGAGCTTTGCCGCTACCCTGCCCGGATCAACGCGGTGCAGGCTGCTGGAAAGGTCGCTCGTGATCTGGCCCTGCACCTGGGTTACGTCTGCTGCCTTGCGTTCATAATGCGAGCCCCACAGCTCGCTGCCGTCGGCGGTATCGACCAGATCGGCCTGCACCGACATTTCGTCTCCATGATGCGTGATGCGACCCATGAGGACCGCATCCACTTGAAGCTTTTTGCCAATCTCGCGCGGATCTTCCGGGCTTCCCTTGAAGCGGAAGACGGTGCTGCGCGCCATGACCTTGAGATCGCGCAGACGCGAGAGCGTCCCGATCAGGCTGTCGGTCAAACCGTCGCTGAGATATTCATTGTTCGGATCAGCGGTCGCGTTGACGAAAGGCAGCACGGCAATAGAGCTTACCTTTTGGTTTGAGTGATCCGTCGCAGATCTTGCGCGCACGAGGTAGACCGCGGCCGCGATGACGACGACCAGTATTGCCGCAGCGATACTCATCGCAAGTTTCTTCCGCGAACTTAATGGCGCCGCCGCGGCGGGAACGGACGCAGACGACGCAGCAACACTCCCTGCCGATGCGCTCGCTGATCTTCCAGACTCGTAGTTGCGCTTGAGACGGGCGAGATCGGTGCGCAGGTCGGCAGCGCTTTGATACCGCAGGTTACGATCTTTATCGAGGGCCTTGTCAATGATACGTTCCAACTCCGCGGGCATGTCGGGATTGAGCCGCACGGCAGGGGCCGGCGCCGCATCCAGAATGGCTTTGAAGATCTCAGCCGAACTGTTGCCCCGAAACGGCAGCGCGCCGGTCGCCATTTCGTAGAGAACCGCTCCGAAGGAGAACAGATCGCTGCGGGCGTCGAGCTCCTTGGCCCGCGCCTGCTCCGGTGACATGTATGCAATCGTGCCGAGCGTAGACCCGGGACTGGTCAGATGTACGTCGACCACGGCCGTCATGGTGTTCGCCGACGCGACTTGGCTGGAAGAACCATCGATCGGCGCAACCTTGGCCAGACCAAAATCCAGAACCTTGGCATGCCCCCGCTTGGTAACAAAAATATTCGCAGGCTTGATGTCGCGGTGGACGATCCCCTGGGCATGTGCAGCGTCCAATCCGTCGGCAATCTCGATGGCCAGCGAGAGCACGGTTTCGTTGTCCATAGGCTTGCCGGAGATGAGATGCTTCAGCGTCGCACCATCCAGAAATTCCATGGCGATGAAAGACTGCTCACCGTGTTTTCCGATTTCGTAGATAGTGCAAATATTGGGATGATTCAAGGCCGACGCCGCACGCGCCTCCCGCCGAAAGCGCTCGAGCGCCTGCGGGTCACGCGACATTTCTTCGGGCAGGAATTTTAGGGCGACAAAGCGGCCAAGCTCAGTGTCTTCAGCCTTGTAGACCACGCCCATCCCGCCGCCGCCAAGCTTCTCAACAAT
>Ga0210389_10001356_pt1 | contig 19904 bp, 26 predicted proteins | sample IncBWH28OmetaG_FD_160127 | JGI IMG/M metagenome (GOLD analysis project Ga0210389, IMG submission 160127) | Forest soil microbial communities from Barre Woods Harvard Forest LTER site, Petersham, Massachusetts, United States - Inc-BW-H-28-O ...
TCGTTCCACCGGGTTGGTTCTATGAAGTGCAGACGCACATTTTCACAGATACCGATTCTCTGACACTCAATTCTTGGGTAGAGTACACGTACTAGGGGAGAGCAATGCGGAAAATAATCTTTATTCTTGTGATGTCTGCGGTTGCAATGGTTGCCAGGGCTCAGGTTACGCCCACACCTAATATCGGCTTGGAGATCCCCGCGGCCGGTTCGCAGAACTGGAATTTGCCTCTGAACTACAACTTCAATCTGCTCGATTTGCTTCTGGGCGGGGTGAATCCGCTTCCGCATGGCCTGACGGCGCCGTATTGGAACGTGACTACGGGATATCAGATCAATGGAAGCTATGGCACGAGCGGATATGTCTTAACTTCTACTGGCTCTGGATCTACCTGGGCGATCAATCCATCGGCGGGAATGACGCAACTCACGGGTGACGTGCTCGCGGGGCCGGGCGGCGGAAGTCAAGCGGCGAGCGTCGTACAGGTTCACGGTGTGACGTATGGAGCAACGCCAGCCGTCAACACTGTAGCTGTCGTGACTGGATCGAACACTACGACTTACGAGGCTGTCCCGAATGCGGCCTTGGCTCACGCGTCGATCACGATCAATTCAACTCCTTGCACACTGGGAAGTACCTGCACAGTGAGCGGGAGTTCGCCATTGACCACGAAGGGTGATCTTTGGGGGTTCAGCACAGTAGACGCGAGAATCCCAGTCGGAGCGGATGGTGCTTCTCTGCTCGCGGATTCGACGCAGGCGCTTGGCGTGAGATGGGGAACTCCGACATCATCGGGAGTCCAGTACAATCCAACTTCGACAACATACACTTTTACGGGCTCGTCAATTCTTGGTGATGATGGTCATATCCTGGGATCGACGATCACCGTCACGGGCGGTTCTGCGAGCGGCGGTGTTTGCACGGTCACCAATTCAGGGACGAACGGATTGGCTGCGGGTGACTGGATCTATACCGGCGCCATCACGGGCTGGCCTGCACAGGGAGTTGCCTATGGCGTTTATACCTATGGCAGCGGGACGGTGAATGATGATCAATTTCAGGTGCTCTCTAGCGGCTTGAGTAGCTCTGGCTTTCAATTCAATTGTCCAAACGCAGGTAGCGCCACATTCACGGGCGGATCTGCCTATCCGTCGAACTTCTGGGTTACTCACCTGGCCGAGAAGACTCCATTCTTTAATGGGCATGGAACGGTAAGCGCGATCTTCGATTCTACGCATACCTGCACCGGGATCAATACCAACTTCTCTACGCTGTTTCCAAACGTGAGTGGACCAGCCCTACACTACTTCATTTTGAGCGATTGCCACAACGAATTTAATACGGGCGTGACGGCTCCATCCACGGAGACCATCATCAACTCGATTATGGCGAAGGCTCACACGGCTGGCTATCTATTCGCGCTCGGTACAACTCCGAATGCGCAGATTGCGGCATTGAACAATGGGTCATATAGCTTCGCCTTGAACACTGTCGATCGGTGGAGCTACACGCAAGGGAAATCGGCAGCCAATGCTTCGAGTGGCCAGTATGCGGATTACTTGATCGACTTCAACGCGTCGTTGAGCGACTATCAGCTATACGGCGGCAACCAAGCGAGCATCGGAAGTCCCGGTGGCAACCCGGTTGCGGCGGCCGTACTCAATGAGGCATTGTCAACGCAGAGTTGGTCTCCGAAGACTCAGATTCCATTCTGTTACTTCGGTTGGTATACCGGCGTGCTCGCCAATGCTTCCGGGCCTGGCTTCGTTTGCAGTCCGTCAAGCTCCATTGATGCCTTTGTCGTTACCAGTGCGGATCAGAGCGTGATCGGTTTACATGTGGATACTTCGGGAGCAACTCCGGGGACGCGTTCTCCGAATGTCACAGCATCGACAGCTTTGTTTGATACTGCACTGGGGTCGAGCACAAGCCCTGTCTGCACAACCACCAACGGGCAATTCACGAACAGCGGTTGCGCAGGAATGACGAGTATTTCCAGTCCGGATGCTTCGATCAATATCAACACGCCTGCGGGGACTCCAACGCTGAAACTGAGTGTGGATAAGGCATATAGCTGGAATAACACGAACACGTTTATAGCGCCTACTACAACGGCTCCGGCAACGGTTCTTCAAGCGACGGGCGTTACTCGTCCAACTATTCGCCAATCCGCTTCTGGATACAATGGCTCAGTAACGTGGACGACAGTCGCGGGTGATGGGATCGTAGCGTTCTGTCAGAATAGCGGCTCGGTTGGATCTACCAGTTCAGGAGATACGTTCCATGTGATTCAAAATACCTCCACGATGACCTTGAGCTATGCCTTCAACATCGCGGGAGGTTCAGGCGTCACTGTCGGTTGCGCGGGTGGTACGGGCTTCATCGTGTATGAGCTAGCGAGTGTGCCAACGACCGCGTTTCTCGACGTATCGAGTGCTACGACAGTTACCAGTAGTCCGCAAACTATTTCGCTCACAACGACGCAATCGAACGAGCTACTTTTGAGCGGAATCATTGCATACTTCACGGGCCTTGGCACTCAGAGCGTCAACGGAACGTGGACGAATGGGTTAGGTGGTCTCCAAGGCGAAGCGGTCGCTTTCCAAAATACGACTTTGGCCGGGGCGCCGGGAACATACGGCGTCACTTGGACGTACAGCGGTGGAACCTACAACGTCATACTGTCGGCAGCATTCGAGGGAGTGACTGCAGCGCAAACTGGAGAAATTGCGCAAATCAACAATGCTTCCGGAACGGAGATTGCAGCGATCAACAAGGTTGGTCAATATGTGCCTCCTACTGCCGCGGGGACGCCAGGGAACACGCCAGCTAATGGTGGGGCGATCCAGAATGACAGTACGGCGAACTGCGCGAAGATCTATACGGGGGGTGCCTGGGGCTGCGTAGTGACAAATACTGGCATAGTGTCGCAAGACACTTCGACGCCAATCACAGTGAGCACTACGGCCTGTACAGGCTCTTACAATAACCAAAACGCTACCGCAGGGACAGCAGTAACCTACAACTTGCCAACAGCCGCGGCGTGTTCGAATGGGGTGCCTAAGCAGTTCTGCTTTACCAACTCCTACAATGGCAGCGCGGCAAATACAGGAGTGCTCACTATCGCAACTTCAGCATCCGGTCAGTTCATCATCTTTACCGATGGAACACTATCGGCAACAGGTGGAAATGTCACTTCAGGAGGCGCGGCATCTGACGCGGCTTGCGTGATAGAAGTTGATTCCACGCATTGGCAGCTATATGTAAACCGCGGCACATGGACAAAGCATTGATGAAAACACTTCTGCTCTTCCTCTTGTCTCCGGTTTGCTTCGCACAATTCCTGCCGGGGATTATCACTTCGCATCCTTCAGGGGGTGGAGGGGGAACAATCGTTCCGACGCCCTTTACGCAGGTAAACCTTGACGGGTGTACTACCAGTGGTACGGGCTGTGCGCCGTCAAGTAATACGAACGCCTTTGACACGATCAACACTGGCTCCCCGGCTACATGGCATGGAACTGCTTCGGGCGGGACCGGCTTTTACGATACGGGCCAGTCCGGATTGTTTTCGGGAGTTGCAGGACATTTCAATGGGACGGACAACTATGTAGTTATTCCGCAGGCAAATAGTTCTGGCGCTGGATCGTTGATGATCTTTGCAAAATCGACAGGGACGCCAGCGGTCAATCAAGTTCCCATCGATGAACGCTCGACCAGTGGAATTGGATTTTTGTTTTGGCTAGACACATCAGGCAAGGCGAACTTCTATGTGAATAATATTGGACCATCAACCTACTCCGTAGCTGTTAATGACGGGGCTTGGCATTGTTGGGCCGGAGTATGGACGAACGGCGGTCCGTCTGTGCAAATTTATATGGATGGCACGGCCGGTCCACTTGTTACCGGAGCATCCGCAGGGAATACGGGCGGGACTGGCATCAACATAGGTTATGTGACCTTCAGCCCGGTGGCAGGCAACCACTATGCTGGCGATCTTGCCGACGCAGCAGTGTGGTACACAGCGATCACGCCAGCAAACATTACGAACAATTGTGGGGTGTGGGCATTCAACGTGATCCCTGGACTGCGACCATTGAATCGTCCCGAATGGGCGTACGGCGCCACTGAAGAGCACATGAATTTTTTGAAGAGGAAACTAGCAGCATAGTTTTGGAGAGTATGAATGCTCAGATGTACGCTTTTGCTTGCCTTGCTTGTTAGCCTGCCAATTTCGGCGCAAGTGACCGTGACGCCAAATGTTCCGTTGTACAACTTCCAAGTTCTTGCCGGATCTACCAGACAGATCAACGTTCAGATCAGCGGCGGAACGAAGAACACTGTCAATTGGAGCGTGACTTCTACCACAGGTGGAGCGTCCGCAACATTCACGGATATTAGTCACAGCGCAGTTGCTTCCATTGCTGGCGCCCTGCCCACGATTCAGGTGAACATCGGATCGACGGCGGGAAGCTGCGCAATCAACGGGACCGCATCGTATACGGTCACCTCGACGGCTACGGTGCAAGTGCAGGCACAATCGACCGATGACGCTTCGAAGATCGCGACGTTCCTATTCAACGTTTGTTCGAATGCGACTCCCATACTTGCGAATGGGACCAAATCGGTTGTAGTGGTCCCGGCCTATCAACAGGCTTACCAAGCGCAGAGGGTTTCGTTGCAGTCCTGGGTGACGGGATGCGTGGACGAGCAAGGTACATGGAGCATTCTCTCTCAGCCAACGGGCGGGAACGGAACCTTGGCGGATGTGATCTTTCGCGATACTCTATTCTCCGCGACCGTGCCAGGTGAGTACACGCTCCAATACAAAGCCAACTGCCACGGAGGCACAAATACCGCGCTTGTCTACGTCACGCCTCAACCGCTGCCTTCGTACGCCTCCACGCCAAACCAGACGCAGCCAACGCCATGCGTAGTCGATCCGCAAGCCTTCACAAATGATTATGAGGTGGGCGCCGGGAAGCAATACGCTACTTTGAGCGCCACGCCTCTGCAGCTTGCGAGCGGGGCCGGAACGATCATCCGGATTTGGAACACGGATACGACCGGATCGAGCGCCACAATCTATCGTGAATATCTCGCGATCCACAACTCAGGTGGAACCGCGACGGCGCCGTACTACATTTGCGGAGTACCAGACTCGAAAGGCAACCTGCCGATACTGGATGGAGAAAACTCTGTCACTCAAACCGGGTCGCCAACGACTCTGATCGGTTGCGGAGTGGTTTCGATGATCGGTCCGAGCCACTATGGATACTGGCAGAATGGATCGGCGGGTCCGTTCTATACGACGATCGCAAGTCTTCACATCCGTAACGGAACTCCTGCAAACACCTTCACGGCGCCGAGCGGGAACACTGGCAGTGGTTGCGGTCCCGGTGGATCAGGAACTACATACAACTGGGCAGTAGGCGCGGCCGGAGTGTATGTCGGGAGTGGTTCCTACATCAACATCCTTGGCGATGATCTGGACACAAACACCAACGGTCTGTTTACGGCCGAGAACGGAAACAACGCCTGGGCGACCACAACGGAGAACGTCGCCATCCGCGGCAATCACATCCACGTTTCCGGGTGGGCCACGGACTACACGGAGCATCAAGCCTACATGCAGTCGTTCTATCTGCTCTTCGAAGGAAACTTAGTTGATCATTACCTCACCACAGCACAGGGCTCAAACCTGAAGTGGAGAGGAGTGGAGTGGATCTGCAGATATAACTTCCTCGCGAATGGTCCGCTGCGCACGCTCGATCTTGTTGAGAACCAAGATCAGCAGCAATACGTCTCGATCGAATCTTACCTGGGTGCTCCGGTGACTTTGAAAGTCGGAGCTACACAGCCGCTTTTCGATCGGCAGCCATATTACGACGGGCCGAGAGACTTCCACTTAAAGGCGAGCGGCGGCGGAATCTATGGTGTAGGCGATACGGCCGGAGCGAACGTGATCGCCTGGTATCAAGAATCCGCACAAAAAGATTTCGCCTATGGGATCGTTGCCCCTTCGGGACCGGCCGCGCAGAATCAATTTCATTATGCAGATGATCATGGCGTCTACTCTGGCGGAATGGCCGATCGCAACGGAACGTTTTACCTATGGAATAGCACGGTCAGTGCTGCAGAGGTAGTTATCGATGTTGGCGAGAATGCCAACGCAGACAACACCTTCTATCAGCCGCGAGCGTACTTCGCTAACAACATTCTGTGGGCATACCAAGGCGGGATCTCTTCCGGAAAGATCGCGGTCCAGTCGGTTGAAAACGTCATCCTGAACGGCGTCACTAATCTTTATGAGGCCGGATCGGTCAATATAGCAACTCCGATCGTGGGCGGGAGTTACAATGTTGGGACGGTCAACGGCTGGCAGGCTGGATGCGATCCGAGCCCATGCGCCTGGCCGCTCACATCTCCTTTGAATACGCATATCTACAATCTAAATAGCGCCAATTATCTGTTTACTTCGACGCTGCCTTTCGATGCTTCGACGTTCGTTCCTCCCGCGGGGAGCGCGGCGATCGGCGCCGGAAGTGTGGTTACTGGCTTGGCTGCGCAGCTTCCTGTTCGTTGGAATTTCAACGTGACAACGAGTTCGCTAGCGGCGAGAATGGAACCACTTACTATCGGTGCAGAAGACAGCGGCGTAAGTCCACCTCCCGGTCCCAATCCTCCAACCGGGTTAACGGCAACGGTTCACTAAGCTGAGTAAGGGAGAAACGGACACATGAAGAAGCTTTTCGCGTTTGCAGCAATTATCGGCGCCTTGGTTCCGATCGGTTGTCACGGCCAGGTTCCAACTCCATCGACTCCACCGACAGTCGGACTGACATGCACGACGCCTGCCGGATTCATAGCCGGATCGGGTAACGGATTCGTCTTCGCTCGTGCGGTCTGCACTTCGACAACGACATGCCCGGCCAATACGGCTGGCAATACGGCTTTCACTGCGCTCAATGCGGCGACGCCAAGCGCAACCTGCAGCTTCACAGACTCGACGCCTCCGAATGGAAGCTTGGTGGTCTACACCGTCTCCACGATTCAAGGAACCTGCAATGGCGGTCCTTGCACGAGCCAGCCTTCCGCACCTTCGAACAACGGAACGGCACTCGCTATCCCGGTTATGCCGTTGGCGCCGAGCGCACTTGGAGCCACGCAGTCGGCGGAACTCGTGAAGCCGAACATTATCCCCACGCAAAAGCAAGAACTTGCGAAGGCGATGAATTCCCCATTGGAACTTACTGCTCGCGTGATTCGTTAGCCTCTTTGTACGCCTGAAAAATCTAGCTCGTTTAGGAGTTCAAAGTGAAACTTGTTGCCATGGTCTTTCCTAGTTTTACAAAACTTGGAGCGGCTAAAATGTTAACGATTCTCGGCGCAAAAATTCCGGCCCTTGCTAAATTGACAATGGTCTCCGTGGCTGTAATCTCAACCGCACTCGTGACAGGTATGCCCGTGCATGACATATGGTTCGACTACGTTCTATTCGTAGTAATTAGCGCTATTGTCGGGGGGATGCCTGAGCCTGATACAGACCTTCCTACCGGGCGGTTTATATACACGTGGGCCTATCGGACCGGACACCTCATGGTAGCCAGTGCAACAGCCTACTTTTTGCACCAAAGAAAATGGGACACGATCAGCGACGGCCGGGATGGAAATTCCGGACTCGCTGTACACAAAACGTAACTGAGAGAGGGGAAGAAATGGGAAGCGTAGCAAAGTGGTTGTATAGCTTGATATCGGCGGCTATTGGGGCCGCGGCTAGTGGAGTAACGGCGAGTATTGTTGCTCCGGAATCCTTCAACTTCTCCGGGCCAGGTATGGCGAAGCTCGGAGCACTCTGCGGCGTGAATGCGTTGCTCGCTGTCGCGATGTACCTCAAGCAGTCGCCTCTTCCAACAATCGAGACAACGAGCAAGACGACTACGGAGACGAAAACTACCATCGCCAATCCAGCTTCAACGGAGGTAAAATGACACTTCCTGTATCTCCTGCCGGAAGGCGTTACGGCGTCTTCCGCGACAACCCATTTCATCCAGCGCGGAAGTTGCGTCTCTTGCAGGCAGATCCAGCCGTAGTTCTGCCTCCAACTGCGCTCGAACTTGTTCCCTTCAAGGGACCGACACGGGACCAAGGCAACGAAGGAAGCTGTACCGGCCAGTCTGGCGCCGAGAAAGCGGATCTGGATTATCGCCAGTTCGCAGGCGGATGGAAAGATCGCAGCATCGCTCCGCAAGACTTCCTTGCTTCGGCGGCCTTCGTCTATAAGTGCAACCTGATCGCCGATGGGGATCTCGGCAACGACGCCGGATCGAGTATGCATCAGACAGCGATTACCTTGAATCAAAAGGGCGCTGCGCTGAATACGATCGAGCCTTATTCCGACAGCGACTACAGTGTGCCTCCAACCGCTGCACAATACGCGAATGGCTTGCTGTACGAGATGGGCGGATATCATTACCTGCCCGATCTGCAATCCATGAAGGCATGTCTGGCGCCAAGCGCGGCCGGGCCGGGCCATTCTTTCATCTTCGGTATCACGGTCTACGAGTCGTTTGAATCGGCGTGGGCTCAAGCTGGAATGATGCCGATGCCGAATACGGCAACGGAGCAAGTTCTCGGCGGTCATGCACAACACGTGATCGGCTACGATGACACGATCGCGTTTCCCGATGGAAGCACGGGCGGCTTGCTTGTCCAGAATTCCTGGGGAGAAGGATGGGGGATCTCGGCGCCTGGCCATACAGATGGCGGGTGCTACTGGATGCCCTATGCATTCGTCAATGCTGGCTTGGCGAATGATGCTTGGGTCATTCATCCTGGCCCGGCTTGGAAGTAGAATGTAAGTTAACAGAATCATCAAGAGGGAGAAGCACATGCTGACACGTCGGCAGTTCGGCAAAAGCTCGCTAGCGGTGCTAGCGGCGGGTAGCTTGGGAGGAAGCGTGGCCTTGGAAGGCTGCACAGGTGCTCAGGTAATCAATGAAATCAATGTCGTGCTCAAACAAGCAGCGGCTATCCTGGCCGTAGTTGAGCCCGGCGCAACTTGGATCGTTCCGCTTCAGAACGCGATCGCTGCGTTGATGACAGCCGAGCAGACTTGGCAGAGCGGAGGCACGGTTCAACTCGTCATTGATGCACTCGATACGATCGTAGCGGTTACGGCTGTCATTCCGATCACGGCGCCTTATTCGCCTCTGATTGATATCATGGTCGCGGGAATCGAGGCGATTCTTGCCGCGCTTCCACCGTCCACGGCGGCAAAGAAGCTCGGCGCCACGGCTCCGGACAATCAGCACATCGGCCGCGTGAAGATCCAGCGTCACTGGTATCATTCGCCAGCTACGGATTTCAGGGATCAATGGAATGCGGCTGCAAAGGCGAACCCGATGCTTGCAGGCGCCGTGCTTCAATAAGCTTCCTGCCGTTAAGCAGGAGGAGCAAAACGTGCATCCGGGCAGCCGCTTGAGAGAAGTGGCTGCCCTATTTTTCGTTTGAGGAAACCACAATGGCAGATCCAGCAGTATGTATTGCCTGGGCATTGAACAACGAAGACTTCAAGAACCTTCACGATATCGTTCCGGATCTTCCCGGTAACTGGGTGATCGTGAACGGCGTCAAGACGTGGAACGGCGCCCATGCGATCTCCGGAATCAACTCGGCTGCCTTCCCAAAGCAGTTCGCGGCGATCGCAGCGATTCCGCAGGATCAGCGTGGACCGGCTGTGAATAACTTCTACCAGACCGAAGAATGGAGCACGTGGTTTGCGCAGATTATCTCGAATGATCTAGCCAAGCGTGCATTTGATTGGGCGGTCAACGGAGGATCAGGAACCTCGGCCGGGACGCTGCAGACGGCCATTGATGCCTCGGGCGGTCATGTGACCGTCGATCACGGATGGGGACCGATCACCGTTGCGGCGGCAAATGCGATCGATCCGGCCGTGCTCGTGCCAGCATTCCAGCAAGCGAGAGTGGCTCACTTGAAGGAACACGATGCGAACAATCCGGATCTGGCGGGGTTGATTGCTCGTGCGTTGAAATAAAGATTATTGGAGGGTAACCTTGAAAAACATCGTTGTCAGCTTCCTTTTGGCGATTGCTTTGTTTATCGCTATGCCCATCACTAGTCAAACCGATGTAACCATTTGTCCAACCTGCGCGGTGAATGCGCCTATCATCATCAACATTGGTCCTGCTGGATTCGGCTGTGGGCAACTCACTGGATTGTACCCTTGCACTGGAATTCCGATTGCGCAAGGTGATGTTCAATCCACGTTGAATATTCATCCGGTATCGAACGTGGGAAATGCTAACGTTCAATTTGGCCTTGGTATAGATAACTTGGGTCTAGCGCACGTTACAAGTTTCGACTCCACGTCTCAGGCCAACACAATCACGATGCAGTTTTACGGTCCAGATCCGGACTATATTCCCTACCCGAATGAGCCAGCGCCACAGTATACCGGGACGCTCACACTGACCTATAAGACTTACCGCGGGTATCGCAGCGGTCGAGGCGCCGGGTACTTTACCGGATGGACAATCACAGGCGGAACTGTCTCGATCAGATATTAGGAGTGCATCTCGGAGGCTGCTCGAAGATTTACCAGAGTCCTGGCATCGTCGGCAGCCTTCACAATTTCTGCTAGTGGCAAGTTCTTATAGTCCCAATGCGGGTTACATTCTCCACACTGCATTTCTCCGTCGTCACCGTACAGTCCGCGGTGACCGTGACTGAGCCATAGATATCGCCGGAGTTGCATCTCCGAATCCGTGTCTAAGGATCTGGACTCGGCTTTTATCTTCGCGTCCCACACGCGTTTAAGAAGTCCGGATGATCCTTCCGACATCAAGCAATGGAGCAAACTGCGATCGGCGGCTGCTTCTTGTGCTTCTCTTCTCGCCTTGGCCATTTCCGGCCGCAATAAAGCTGCATCATGCATGATCATATCGCGGGTGTCTGCCGTGAAAGATCCGCGCTTCCATCCGAGCGCTTCAAGCAGCGCTTCAAAATTCTCTTCATGGGCCAGAGCCCTGCCTTCCACGCTGTCGTAGACGAAGAAAGCTTCGTTGGCCGAATTGCAATCTTTGAATGGCTTGAAAGATTTGAAATCAGTTGTTAGTGCTGAGATTCGGCATTCGAGCGTTTCGATTTCGCGCTCGTCATCCAATGCTCGTTGCATTTGTTCATCGGCCCTTTTTTCAGCCTTGCGCAACTCCATCAACAAGCCGCGCTCTTCGCCTGCTTTGATCTGACATCCTGCGAGTGAACCGGGAGTTGCTCCGAAGTGATCTTCCGCAGAGCCAGATGTTGTGAAGCGCTCGCCGCAATGGAAGCATACCCATCCGTCTTTGGGCATCTTGTAGGTTTCGCAGGCTCCGTTAATCATTTCTTCTGACATGATTGATCTCCAAGTTTACGCGAGTGGTTTCCCGATTCCCATTTCTGCATTAAGGGGTTGGCGAGCGCGGAATTTTTCGATAGGCAAAGCGTGGATTCGATCGATCTCCATGAGGGCCGCAATGTTCATGTCCACGCTGCAGGACTCGGATAGAACAAGCAGAGTCGTGACTACGCCACCGATCTCTTGTCCGATCCGGCCGTCTTCTTTAGCGAATACCAGAGTCATTAGGCGCCCAATCTCATCTTCGGTGAGTCCGGTCGCCTGGGCGAGTTCGAGCGCCTCCTCCGTGAATCTCATGGCTCGTTCGTGTTGTTCCATAGCAGCTTCACCGAGCCGGGAGATCACCCACTTGACCATTGTCGGTTGGCCAGGTGGAAATATCCGATGGAGCCTGAAGGTGTTTGTTCTCTTCTTTGAGTTCTTCGATAATCGCTCGCTGCGCTCCGACAGTCAATTCGCAATTAACATATTTCTGATCAAGCCTGATCGAGTTCAATTCAGCCTTCAGAACAGTGATGTGCTCGATGAGTTTATTCACAACGCTGTTATCGAAATCTTTGTCGCAAAGGTTTTCTACGCACAATTCCTGCATGGCTGTCAGGTCGAGAGTATCTATCGATTCCTTTGCGCTGTCGGTAACGAGTTTCAAAGATCCACGAAGAAATAGGCCGCCAGGCACTTCGCGAAGCCGATAGAATCTACGTCCGTTGTAGACCTTCGAGGATTCGACGGTAAAAACGACGCCATCTTGTTGCCCAACCAAATGAACCTTCGTTTGTTGCGCCAGAAGCTTTGTGCTATCGGACATTGGCGTGGACCATAGTGATGGAGTTAACGATCAAGTTTGCCATAGCGATTTGTTCTCTGTGATTTAGATCCATTGCATCAAAGCTGCTCCAAGGAACTATGATCGCGCCGTCCGCTGCCATAATTTCAACAATTCGGACGGGAAATTGCGGACGCAGCTTGCCTGTACGAACAGACCAAGGAATCGGAAATTTAGTAAGAAGACGCTGAATTGTTGTCAACTCTCCACCTCATTGACCGAGATCATAGATAGTGGCTTCCAGTTCTCGCACGGGAATGGCGGCATTGATTGCCCAACCTCGTGGATTTTCTCATGGGGTCCACAGTGCTCATATTGGTGCTTATCGCAAGTACCAAGTCTGTCGGAACTTTTCTCCATCAATTTGGAGGTCTTTACGGTCAAATTGTTCTGCGCTCGCTTGATATACAGTTCCGGCCATTGCGGTTGATTGGGCCATGCGTCGGCACAAGCAATACGAAGGGCTTCTGTTACCGCAGCAATGCGTTCATCTGCTCGCAATAGTTGCCTTGACAGCATCGCGAGATCGTCATCCGGATCGGCGTTGATTCGATCGAGGATCTTGTTGGCAAGTAGTCGTGTTTCTTGTGCCTCATCCATTGAACTTCTCCTTCCTCCAAAACGTATTGACTTTAGCTTCCCACAAAAGCCAGTGAACTTCTATGTGAAAGCTGCGATTGTGGCTGATCCATGTCAACTCAATTGCGGGGAACGGCCATAGCGTCCAATAACGGCCTGCGCTTGCGGTCCACGCCCACCATCCGTTAATCCGCTTCATCGATGTACTCGCTTCTTCCAATCCTGTAGTTGTCTTCTCCGTTGCGTAGATGTTCGCACGCATCAGGCCAGGGGTCGTTATCATCGAGCACGAGCGCGTTCGTGTCCTGTTCTTCAGTTCCGCGGGTCCAGAATGTGTTTCCGCAGATCGTACAGATGATTTCGTAGTTCATACTTGTTTTACCGCTGTAATGGCTGCCAGGTTGCCTTTAATGGCGGCATCTACGGCCCTGCGTAATACCTTCTTCGCATCCTCGGAGAAATGGCTATCGTGTAGGACTGAGACAAGCGTTCCCAGTCCGAATGGCGGGACCGGCTGCGAAGAAAGAACGCGAGCAACTTTTCTTACAGGGTCGTACTCGAAAGAGATTACTATTTTCACTTGTTTCTCCGGTTCAATGAATGGGAATAGGGGCTGCAAATCAGCCTGCGACCATGCATTGACGGGACTCCACTGGAAACGGGAAAGCTGCCGATCATCAACTTCAATGTAATAGCCGAGCCCTTGGGAAAACTTCAGTTTTGCAGTTGGATGCTTTCGTAAGACTCGCCACTTATGCGCTCCGCGTGCCATTCTACTTTCCCTCCAATTCAATGCGAAGTCCAGCGGCGTAGCGATCGGCGTCTTTGCGCTTGACACCCATCCCGCTCGTTCCCGCATACACAATATTTCCGTCTAGCATTACCATCCAGTTATCGCAGGTTGGATCGATGTATCGCGCTTCAATTGTCACACGCTCTTTTGGCCCCTCATGGATGGTGCGTCTGCGTTGAAGCATAGCCTCGGTGAAGGCGTCTCGATTATCTGGCTCATAATCGCGTCCGGATACTTCGCGCCGCTCAGAATTGCCGGGACTATCAAGCATGTTTCCAGCGTCATAAGCATGAGCTATCTTGAAGCATTCCTGGGCGAAGGGAAGGGATGAGGCAATGAACCGATCGCCGCGAGCGCCAGCGATGACATGCGCGATTCGTTCCACGGTCCTGCTTACGGTTGCTTGCTCTTGTGGTTCTACTGTGTGACATTCACACTTGCACGCGACGGCACAGAACTTGCATGTCTTTCGGCACTGATCATGAAAAGTATGGTGACAGGCCGTTGAGATGTAGCTGTGTTCAACGATATCGACTAGCATCGCTCCGCATACGCCACAGGCCGGGTACGGCGCGAGTTGATGAGGAGGAACCTTATCCGATGTGGTATCGCAGGAACGGCACTTGAATACAAGCGAGGCGGGGGTAGTATCGGCGATCTGTCGTTCGAGTTCGAGAATGCGATCGTAGCGTTCGGATGCAAGCGTTGCTAAATGTTCCTGCGCAACCACGGCATCCACAAATTTGGGAAGGGCTTCGGACCAATCGATAGCTTTTCCAAACGCGACGATTGTTGAGCCTTCCATTCGCTTCTGAACTTCTTTATACAAAGTTTTCCAATCAGTATCATCTGTCGTCGGCCATGCATCTCTAAATTCGTTGTGCGGCCGAGATTCAGGCTCACTCTCGCTATCCGGCCAGTTCACCAACAGAACACGGTCGAGGTGCATTTCCTCTTTGTGGCCATCGGGAAGATCGCAGCGATTGACCAAGGTTCTGCGAGAATCCGCGGGGCCTTCTTTGCGACGGCGCCAGGCAGCGCAGATAAAGCCGGGGCTTTCTGCTCTGCCATACTGAAGGAACGGCGCCCGATCTTCATAGCGCTTGCGGTAGAAGACGCGAGCCTCTTCGGAGATCTGTTCCCACTTGCTGTGAACGTGTTGCGCTTCATAGGCGCCTGCATACTGCTCCTCAGTTAAGCGTGCGTCACTCATGATGCGGACTCCTGATCCTTCGTGGGGATCTTATTTAAATCGAGGTTGATTTTTTGGCCGTGATGTTCGTCACAGGTCATAACCCAGAAGTCAGAAAGCTTCTCGGCGTAGCGTCCGACGTTGCGACAGCCTTTGTGAGAGCAGATTTTCCCGATCACTACGGTTGCGATTTTCACGGCTGCCTCCGGACAACTTCGTATGGCATATCCTTTTCTCCGTTGGTGTAAGGCCACATCAAGACGGCTAGTTCCATGTCGTGAGTGTCACTTCCCAAAACTCCATGCGATCGGAGCCTGTCGAGGAAGCTGGCCAGGTGAGCGGGGCTGCGCGGATGCCCGTCTTTACGCAGCGCCTTGACCATCGATAATAATTGTGTCGTGTGGTGCTGATCGCGAATATGTTGAGCGGCGTAACAGAGCCAGATGTTTCGTGCCAGGGGATCTGCCCATACCTCTTTGAGTAGAGGATCTTCTTTCATGGTGGGGCTGTCCGGATCATCCGGATCAAAACTGATTCGCATCTTTTCGGGAAGGGCAAGCTTAGTCATGATTTTGGCTCCGCGATCTCGGATTTGATTGCGTCGATGATACGGCCGAGATAGATCTTGTGGCCTTTGTTTGGTTTCATGAATTGAGTGATGGCCAGTCGGTCAATCAGATAGTCATTGTTGCATTGAGAAAAGAACTGCTTCACGGTCTGGCCGCTCATGCCTCCCCAATAGGCTGTCCAAGCAGCGCCGTAGCAAATGATTGTTACCTGGCCTTTGCCGGGGCTGAAGTCTTCCCAGAAAACAGTGATTGGATCGAGCGCCGGATGATCGGTGATCTCCATTGCGTTTACTGTGATCTCGCGGTTCATGGCTTGTCTTTCCTCCGTATTTCAATATCAATCTCAGGTGACATCGGGGGCGGTTCGTATGGTCCGAGAACTTCATGAATTCCCTTGCATCCAAGGTGATCTTTGGCCCAACGCTTCTTGATTCGCGTGACTCGGCGTTTCGAGAACGTCGGAAGCTGACCGTGACACGTTCCGCACAAAACTGCATTCGGGTCCGGAAGGCTGCACATCTTTCCACTTCGTTTGCCATTGGTGAGAAAGATGAATCGGCCGCAAATGCAGTGTGCAATAAGCTTGGGATTCTCCAGCCTGCGCATGTAGCTGTAACGGCCTTCGTACCAAGTTGCAGTTACGTACGCAACCTTGTGGATCAGAAAAGAACTTCCAAATTTCCCATGAGCATAGGGCAGGTGCTTCTTGACTCGTGTCACCCAAAAGCGCTCATTCTCCGGCAAGTCACAATTGTGATCGGGCCTGCCGGGATAGTCGATGCCTTCTCGATAGCCCGACCAAAAGGGATCTTTGTTTCGATCGCACGGAGCGAGTTTGATCTCGCTTTCAGGCATTCAACATCTCCATCGGCTTGCTCTGCTTGGTTCCGCTCAGATGATATTCATACGCTTTAGACTTTGCTCGCCTCCGTAGTTCAATCACATGGCCGCCGAACTCCGGCTTACGTAGATCGCGGAGCCTGGCAGTACAAGAGGAGTCCGAAACGCGTATTCCGCGGCTTCGATAGATCGCTTCGCAGATCTCCCACGGTGTCCACCAATCTCCGTTACTCAAGAGAGCGCGAACCATATCGTTCAGCGTCCGGATGGATGGCTCGGCAACTTCGAAACGCAAGCTTGTTTGTGCGGCATCCATCTCAGATCCTCATTGGCATGGAGAGATATTTCCAATTTTCAATCTCGAACAGGGCGGCCGATTGTCCGTCGCGAAGAAAGCAATTGACTTCGCTTGTTCCACATCGCTTGATGAAGTCCAGAATGTAATCGGCGTTGAACCCGATTCGTACCGAGCCATTAGAAGTGCAAGTGAGTTTGCCTTCCGCATGGCGGTTTTGCGATGTTGCAGAGAGCGTAGATTCTTCCGGAGAAAAATTCCAGATCATAGCTCCGGATCGGTAGTCGGCACATCTCCTCATTCGAGCCATACCGATTGCGAGATCCCGTGGAGAAGGGAAAGTTACTTTGATGGGTGGATCTTTCGGGAAGACAGCTTCATAGTTGGGGAACTGGCCCATGAGGCGCCTGGCTACAAGCGTTTTCCCGCCTGTCCGGAAAGTCTGGTAGTGCTCTCCTGTCGAGATTTGAATCTCGTCTCCCAAACGAATACCTAGCCACTTGAGCGAATTTGCAGGGATTAAGGTTGTGAGCGTAGCGCTGGAATCAGCGATCGGAACCGTGGCCATGCTGAGACGATGCCCGTCCGTTGCTACGAGCGTTGCTGAACCTTTCTCTACTTTCAGAAGAGCGCCATTGAGCGTGTAGCGGGTTTGCTCTTCGCTGATTGCAAAGTAGGCGCGATCGAGCAGGATCTTGAAATCATTCTTTGCGATAGTGACTGAAGGACCATCTTCCACAAAGCTATCAGGGAACTTTGTGACGCTTTCGGTATCGAGATTGAACTTCCAGCCATTCAACGAAAGCCGGGTGCGAGCTACGGCAGCGGCGGTCTCTTTCAGGTATTCGATTGAGAGATCTCCATCCCAACCTCGCAATAGTCCAACTGCATCGTAATAGTCCAACAGGAAATCAGCTTCTCCGGAGCCTTCAAATGGAACGATGCTGCAGGCGTCCAAGTTGTTGGCGATTATCTGATTGTTGATCACGCGGACATAACGAAGGATGGGAATATCCGCTTTCTTCTTGCGTGCGTTTGGGGCAACGGATTGCCGGAGAGCGGCCAGGAAAATTTTCGCCGTGGTCTGAATCTTCATCGAGTTCTCCCGATTCGTTCGTACGTATCTTCGCGTTTGCGGAGTCCTAAGATACGCAGAACCTTCGGCCGGATCTGGCCGTCTGGCTTGCGTGCTCGTACTAGAGGCTCCGTGCTGATCTCGAATGCTCTAGCCAGGGCATTGACTCCACCCGCGTTATCGATTGCCTGTTCGAGTTCGGCGCGTACCTGAGACATGGTAAGGATCTCAGGCGTTGGCATTGTAGGTTTCGATCGCTTCAATGGAGGTTCTCCCCTTCATATTGCGGACGGTAGCGGAAAGAGCGTCTTGGTCGAGAATCCAATACTCGGCCGGGAATACATCCGGGTTGCGGAGATCCAGACGGCTGATCGGCTGGTTCTCGGCAAGCGGCTTGTTGGCGATGCCGGTTTTGAGGCGCCACTTCCAAGCCGGGGGTTTGGCTCGCATTCCGGTAACCTTCAGATCCGGCTTGGCGACGGAGACGGGCGGGGTGTAAACCTGGCCGACTTCGACCGGGGCGGCGGCCATAGCTTGAGCCTCTTTGATATCGGCTTCCGCCCGTTGGATCTCCTCTTCTGCCTCAGCAGTCACGGAAGCGGCCAGATCTGCCCCTGTAGCGCCGAATAGGCCATCCGGTGAGGAATCGGATGCCTGAGAGGCTTCGACGGCTTGCAGCGTCTCTTGCGCCTCTTGGATGCGTGCTTTAGCGGCTGCTTCCATCTCCTCAGCCTCCTTTTGGCGCCTCTGGCGTTCGATCTCGGCGGCGGCTTCGGCTTCTCTCTGAGCCTTGGCGGCTGCTTCTTTGCGGAGACGAGTCTCCTCAGCTTGCACGCGAGCGTCTTCGTCCCGTTTGAAGCCTTGCAGGGCATTGTCTAGGCGCTTCTCGGCTTCGCTATACAGCGTGACTACCTGATTGCGCCAGGCGTCGTAGTCGCGTTTCCAGTCCACGGCCGGTTGAATGATCAAAGCTAGGGCCTTTTCGGTCGCGATCCGCTCCGATCGGATGGTCACCAACGCAGTCGCAAGGGCTCTGTATGACTCCGCGGTATTGACGGTGAGGTTGGCGGGAAGGGCCGCGGCGATCGCAGTTGCTCTTTCGGTCACAACCTGCTTAAACGGCTTGGGCTCGCCGTCTTTGGCGTCGGGCGGAAGAATGTCCGGAAGAATGATTACCGGCGCCGGGGGAAGGGTGGCAATCGCTCGGATAGGCTCCGGAATCGAGTTGAGATCCGGCTGAGGCTCTTCGATCTTCTTCACTTCCGGAACTCCACCATAGAAGGTATCGGTTCGCGGCGTGCCGTCGTCTTGTCCGATGACTTCCGGAATCAGCCGGTACGGGTGACGATCGGGGCGCTTCAAGATCTCGTTGCCAAGCCACTGGCCTTTACTCTCAGCTTCCTGCGCGTCGTCCCACTGTTCCGGAGCGACAGAACTGTAAGCGTAGACCTTACTCGGTCCATTCTTGGTAGGCGGATAGCGAACCCAGAGTTCGGCGGCTTCGGCTACGTATGCCCACGCCTTAAAACGGCTACTCTGAACTTCTATTAAAACGGGTATGGTCATTGGATTGGCTCCCTTTCCGCTTCTTCGGGCTCATTTTCTCTTTCGGCTTTCGCTATCTCGCCTGAGAAATCTGTATTGGGAAGCAGCTTCAATTCAAACTTGGTAACAAAGAAATTGGCGATGATCTCGCAATTGATGTTGCTCGTGCGACGTTCGTAATCGGGGTGCGTTCCCCCTCCACAAACTTTGGGCGTGAACAAAATCAATGATCTTTTCACGCATAGTAACTTGTTCTTCAGTTAGCGGAATGCCTTCCGCAATCTGTCCGTTTGCTGCGATGTACTTCATAGTGTTCCTCCCCTAGACTTTGATTTTTCCGTTACTGAGTCCGTGGTTCATTCTCCACGCTTCGAGTGTGAGAATTGAAGATACGATGTCGGCATCTGATTTGTCGTCGTACCAAGTGATGTCATATCTTCCATCGGGCATGAAACGAATCGTACAACGATCGGTGTTGCCGACTTCAACTTTGCGTTTCTTCATCACTTCGTAGAACGCAACTTGGATACTCCATCCGGACATAGGCGCCGAGCAGAACTTATAATCAGGCGTGACTTCGCGAGTACGTTTCCAGCGACAGCGGCGATCGGGAGTGCCTCCGATCAAGACTCCGTAGATTGAAGCCATGAGAGATTTCTCAATATCGAGGATCTCCATGCCGCTTTGCCGAAGGAATAATTCATAGGCTTCGGCATAGCCACACCATTCTTCGGGAAGGGAAAGGAAATCACCGTCTCCAGTGCGATC
>Ga0210389_10001357_pt1 | contig 19878 bp, 19 predicted proteins | sample IncBWH28OmetaG_FD_160127 | JGI IMG/M metagenome (GOLD analysis project Ga0210389, IMG submission 160127) | Forest soil microbial communities from Barre Woods Harvard Forest LTER site, Petersham, Massachusetts, United States - Inc-BW-H-28-O ...
GCACACGATTATGGGAGTGAGCACGCTGACGCTGCTGCTCTCTGGAGTGATCGTTGCGGAGGGGGTGCTGGAGGTGGTGGCGTACTTCCGGTTGAAGAGTGCGCACGGGGCTTCCTGGTTGTTGATTAATGGAATCGTGACGCTGCTGCTTGGCGGGCTGATCTGGTTTCACTGGCCGTCGAGTTCGGTGTGGGCGATTGGGACGCTGGTGGGAGTAAATTTGCTGATGACTGGGATATCGAGGTTGATGCTGGGATTGGTCGCGCGAAAATTGGCGAGCGGGGGAGTGTAAGAGAAGAGTTCACACAGAGAACACAGAGTTAAGAACGCAGAGAGCACTGAGAATTCTGGTGCAACAATTCCGGGCCACTTGAAAGTGGCCGCTACGCGATTATGGGTTGAGGTCGCGGAAGGCGAAGTGGGTGGTTAGGCCTTTTACGGGCTGGCCATCGGATTCGGCGTAAGGGTAGATGAAGTAGTTGAGCGCGGGGCCTTTCTGGTCGGGAGAGAGGACCAGGTCGCGGCCGTAGGAGAAGAAGACGCGATTGTCGTCGTGGGCGCCGAAGAAGTAGTCGCGCTTGGCGGGATTTTTCCAGGCTTCGCTGGCGTCGACGGGAATCCAGCCGATGCCTGTGACATAAAATTCGGCCCAGCAGTGGTAGCCGGGAATGTCGCCTTCGGATTTCCCTTCGGGAAGCGGGAATCCGATTTCAAAGCGCGCGGGAATTCCTGCCGAGCGCATCATGCCGATAAACAAGGAGTGAAAGTCGGTGCAGTTGCCGCGCTTGGCGGTGCAGGCCCAGATGGCGTCGCCGCGGCCCCAGCCTTCGCCGGTTTTGTCGTAGCGCATGGTGGCGACGACGTAATCGTAAATGTGGCGGGCTTTCTGGAGCGGCGTGGTGTCTCCGGCGGTCTGCTGGCGGGAAAGTTCCGCGATGGTGTCGTTGAGGGGCACGAGTTTATCTGGCTCGAGATAACGCTTCATCATTGGATCGTTGGCGGGAAGCGCGGCGGAAGCGTTTTGCATGGCGGGTGAATGGATGTTGACGGCGTGCTCGCGGCGGGTGGCGTTGAAGAGGAGCGTGACGTCGTAACCAGAGGCGGCCTGGGCGGCCGTGGGAGTGAAAACGGCGAAGGGATTCTGGTATTCGGGATCGCGGCCTTCGGAGTGCGCGACGGCGCTTTCGATTTTGAGGTTAGAGACGGATTGAAAGGCGTCGTTCTGCGGGAGAGGAATCCAGAGACGGCTGGATTTTGCGGTTGCGTCGGCGGGGACGTGTACCTGATAGGTGAAGGAGAAGTTGCGCTTGGTTTCCGACATGCCGATGGCGGCGTGAGAAGCGGGCGCGGAGTGAAGCAGGAGCACGGAGAAACAGGAAACCAACAGCAGCGCGCCAGAAGCGAAAATGAACCGGGACTTGGACATGGTCGAGGCCTCCCAGGCTATTCGATAGAGAGTATAGGGGATTGGTAACAATAAATTTAGAAGGAAATAGACTGATTTACGCGGTGCCAGGACTGTGCGCTGAGGTCCTTCGGGCATCCTCGCCGGATACCCTCAGGATGACAGAGTTTTGGCGTTGCGAAATGCTCGTAGCCGGTGGCTCGCGGTTAGGATTTGCGGGTGAAGTTTAGATTTTCGGTCATGGTTTTGCCGTGGTCGGCGAAAGTCCAGACCTGGTTGAGATGGTTTTTGTCGGGCATGGAGACGCTGAGCGAGGCCATGTGACCTTCGTCGGGAGATTTGGCTCCGGCGAGGCGGAGGAAGGTGAAGTCAAGCTTGCCGTTGGCGGCGGGAGAAGGCGCGGTCTGCATGGTGGGCTGGTTACCGGCCGAGCAATAGTGGGTGACGAGGATGCGATCGCCTTCCAGCGAGTACATGGTGATCATTTCCGGTTCGTTGGCGGCGCTAAGGCGCTCCATAACGACGCTGCCGTTGGAGATGAGTTCGTAGGTGGCTTGTCCCTTTTTGCCGTCGGGTGTGGACCCTTCCCAGTGGCCGACGAGAGATTTGATCTGGTCGAACGCGGGCGTAGTACGCGCAGCCGGATGCATTTCCTGGGGAACGGCGAAGGCGACGGCGAAAGCGCAGACAACGAGAGCAGAGAGAATGCGGAGACGAAGCATGAGGACCTCCTTTAGATTGCGCGCCAGGCTAAGGGGGCGGAGCGGCCCAGCGGGTGAGTGATTCAGGTGGAGCGAGTCTGCCGCAAGAGGGCGCCGAAGTCCAGTGAAGAGAACAGCGCCCATCCAGCGGCGAAGTTGGCTGCTCTATTTCTTGGGCTGAGCGCTGGGCGGCAGGATTCCGTTCAGGCGGAGATACATGGCGGCGGCGCCGTAGTGGTCGGCCAGGCCGCCGGAGAGGAAGAAGACGCCCAGGGCGCGGGGGCCCTGGATGCGGCCAAAGTCCACGTTATCGCCGAGCTTGGAGTCGTCGACGTTGGCGAGAGCCGAGGTGCAGAAGTCGAAAGAGGCGCGGGCCGCGGCGAGGAGCTTGTCTTTGGAGTCGGTTTCCTTGAGTTCGTCGACTTTGGGAGCGGGGACATCGGCGATTTTGGCGCACAAGCCGTTATTCGATTCGGCGATGTGCATGACCAGGTGGGCGAAGCTCATCTGATCCGGGGTGGGCTTGTAGGCGAACTTGTCGGCGGGCATGGCGTCGATGGCGGCGAGGGTATTTTTCTGGCGGCCGGGAAGCAATGTGCGCAGCGCGGTCAACACAGGATTTTTCACGGGCGCGACGGCTTGCGGCGCGGCCGCCGGAGCGGCGGAGGCGGACGGAGCCGCCATCTGCGCGAAAACGGAACCTGCGAACGTGAATGCAAAGGCGAGTGTGAGAAGGATTCTTTTCATTTTGAGATCTCCCTGAGGATTTCGATTGCGGCGTCCGACTTTCACCATGCCGGAATCTTTGTTGGGCAGAAACAGTCCAAATCATACACCTATCGCAACACTTGCTAACAGAGTGAGGAACTCCGCGGAAGACGCCCCGTTGTTTTCTGCTTTACGGTTTGGCAGCGGGAGATGGAGGCGGCACTGCCGGGTGAGCATGGCGGAAGGGGTCGAAATCGTTCCAGACGCGCTGCACGGTGGCGGCGTCGACGGATTTGCTTTCGGGCGTGTTGGGATCTTTCTCCGAAAAAATTTCGAGGACCACGTTGCCGCAAGCGGGGGTTAGAGCGTCGGCTGGATATTCGTAGACGCCTTGAAACGTGGTGTCCACCTTGCGTTCGCGCTGGTCGTACAAGTCGAACTCCGCGCGCCCGGGAAGAATCGGGGTCATCTCCTTGCCGCCGCAGAGCAGCCGCATGCGCACGAAACCGTTTTTGAAGCGAACTTTCAGAAAGACGCCGAACTTCGGGCGGACACGGACCAGAAGGACGGGTCGATAGTCCACGGCGTCCTCAAGCACGCTGTTGGGCGGCTTGGCGTTTGACGCGTTGCCGCTGGAACGCTTTGCGGCTTTGCGGGCGGCGGCCATCTCCTGCTCATGGCGCAGATAGAAATTGAGCGGCGGCGTGAAGAAGCCGACTTGAAACTGGCCGGCGTCCAGAAAATAGGGTTTGGTATCGAGGCGTTCCTGTTTCAGGACTTCCCGCAGGGCGTCCGCGGGAAAATAGTCCGTGGGCTCAACGGGAAGCAGGATCGGCGTTGGAGGAGCTTCCTTCCCGATTTCTTTTTTCGCGGTGTCGACGAGGGGCCGGACGACTTCGACGGGCACGATCGAAGCCAGATTACGAAGCAGGCTGGTGGTGATGCCGGCGACCTGGCCATCGAGGGTAAACAAAGGGCCGCCGGAATTTCCCGGGTTGATGTTGATGTCGCTGTTGATGGAGTCTTTTTCGATTTTGCTGACGACGCCGGTGGTGAGGGCTTTGTCGCGGCCCAGGGGATTGCCGATGGTGAAAACGCGCTGGCCGACGGCGAGATGCGACGCGGCTTCCTTGGGAAGCAGCGGTGCGACGACGCCTTCGGGAAACGCGGAAGGATCGTAGCGGATGATCGCGACGTCCTTGTCGGGGTTGGCGGCGACCAGGCGCGCGGGGACCTTGCGCTTGTCGTCGAACTGCACGGCCAGGTAGCTGGAGGCGTTCACGACGTGATTGTTGGTGACGACGAGGCCGGTGGAGTCCACCAGGAAGCCGGAGCCTTTGCCGGATTCGGAATGAACGGCGACGACGGAATTTTTCAGTTTGTCGAAGAGGGCGGTGAGTTCACCGCCGGCGGCGCCGGCGGATGATTTCGTTTCGGCGGGGGGAGCGGCGGCGGGAGGGAGATCCTCGATCCTGGCGTTGTCGTTGGTCAGATCGACACGCTGTTCCACGCCGGTGATCTGGATCTGGAGATTCCAGGAATAGCGTTTGCCGCCCAGTTCCACGGGCTTTGTGGTGGTGATGGAATAGCGCCCGGGGGGAAGTTGTCTTTCGGCCTTGCCCTCCAGATCAGTCTTCACGGCGGTGGAGGGATCGGCGCTTCCTTCATTGTGAAATTGGACGATGTAAAAAGGGACGGGCTTCTGATTCAAATCCTTGTCGATAATCAGGACGCGCACTTTCACGGTGACCGGCGCAGTTTGCGGCGCCGCGAGAATGGGAAAAATCGAGAGCAAGGAAGCCAGGAGCAAACAAGCGCGCATGAGTTGCCTTTCCCGCCGTCAACCGCGAGTCTAGTCCGTCCGGAGTCTCCGCGTTCGGGGTTGGACCGTATCTTACTCTTTTGTGGTCTCGCTGTGTGGTTGGGGACATTCGGGCGTGCGGGGAGGTGCGGGATGGGTCGCTCCGGAGAGCGAAGACGTTGACCCGTGGCGGAGGGGGTCCTTACCATTGGGGGATGGGCTTGGGATCACACCGGGGGAAAATGGTGAACGCGGGAACGGTGCTGCTGGTAGCGATTAGCTTCGCGGGCTGCGAGGATGCGGCAAAGCGGCCGGTACAGGCGCATGCCCCGGCGCTGGAGCCACTGCAGACACAAGGTTCGCAGGCGAGGACGGCGCAGGCGGGGCCGGGCACGCTCGGCAACCTGCCGGTGCGAAACCTGAAGACGCAGCCGTTGATCTCACTGGCGCCGCGAACGCCCGGCGGGATTCCCTACCTGATTGAAAGAGTGAAAGAAAAGTTTGCGGCGGGAGAGGCCGAGTACAAAGCCGGGCACCTGGCGTCGGCGCGGCGCGACTTTGACGACGCCGTGGACTGGATGCTGGAGAGCGGGTACGACCCGAACAGCGATCCAAAGCTGAGCGAACTGTTTCACCAGGTGACGGACACGATTTACGCGTACGAATTGCAGGCGTTCCGCGCGGGGGACGGGTTCAGCGAGGCTCCGGCGGTGCCGGCGCCGATCGACGAAGTGGCGGAAATGACTTTCCCGGTGGACCCGAAGCTGCGAGAGCGGGCGGAACAGGCGGCGAAGAGCGTTTCGCACGACCTGCCCCTGACCGTGAACGACGTGGTGGCATCGTATCTGAATTTTTTCCAGACGCCGCGCGGGCGGGCAATCGTGGAGACCGGGCTGCGGCGCAAGGGGAAGTACGACGACATGATCGCGCGGGTGCTGAGGGAAGAGGGCGTGCCGCAGGACTTGATTTATCTGGCGCAGGCGGAGAGCGCGTTTCAGCCGCTGGCGCTTTCGCGGGCGGGCGCTCGCGGAATCTGGCAGTTCGTGCAGTGGCGCGGGAACGAATACGGATTGAAGCGCACGTGGTGGGTGGACGAGCGGATGGATCCGGAGAAAGCCACGCGTGCGGCGGCGCAGCACCTGCGGGATCTCTACGGGCTGTTCGGAGACTGGTACCTGGCGATTGCGGCGTATAACTGCGGGCCGGGGAACGTGCAGAAGGGCGTGGAGCGGACGGGATACGCGGATTTCTGGGAGCTGTATAAACGGAATGTGCTGCCGCGGGAGACCAAGAACTACGTGCCGATCATCCTGGCGCTGACGCTGATCGCCAAAGATGCGGCGCATTACGGGATTTCCGTGGACCCGGAGCAGTCGGTGGAGACGGACGTGGTGAAACCGGGGCGGGCGATCGACCTGCGGCTGGTGGCGGAGACGATTGACGTGGACGTGGCCACGCTGCGGACGCTGAATCCTTCCCTGCTGCGGATGGCGACGCCGGATGATCCGGGGTTTGTGCTGCACCTGCCCAAAGGGACTTCGGAAACATTTTCGGCGGAGATCGCCGATATCCCGGCGGACAAGTGGGTGAGCTGGCGGCGGCACCGGGTGGAGAGCGGGGAGACGCTGACCTCGATTGCGAAGAAGTACCGGGTGACGCCTGGGGCGATTGCGGCGGCCAACGATCTGGAGGCGGGGACGGGATTGGAAGCGGGCGAGAAGCTGATCATTCCGGCCGCTCGACCGGTGGAGGAGACCAAGAGCCGGCTTGTGCGATACCGGGTGCGGCGGGGGGATACGATCGGGGGGATTGCGGACCAGTTCAGCGTGACCGACGCGGACATCCGGAAATGGAACGGGCTGAAGGGCGGAAAGGTGAGCCGGGGGATGGTATTGCGAATTTACACGGTGGGGGGCGCACCGGAGGCGCATGCGGTGAAGAGTTCGGCGAAGACGCGGCGGAAGAAGCCAGCGAGCCCCGGGGGAAACAAGGCCGCGAGCACGGGTGGAAGCCAGACGAAACCGTGAAAACAGTGACTGGTGCCTGGCGGAAGACGGAAGAAGGGCCGGAGTGCCTGGGAACAGGAATTTTGCGTGGAAAAGGCGCGACGGTATCAGGAAAGCTTGACAAGGACGTTGGAGTGGGATAACAAATCGCAAGGACGGAGTGCAGGCCATCTCCGACTGGTGCAGCGTGCCAAGAACAACGGGTAAGAAGGTTCCCCATGGGGAGGAGAGCATGGAATTCGAGAAAGATCAGTTTGAGGACGACGAAGAGCTGTCCCGGTTGGAAGATGATGAGGAACTCGGCGGAGAGCCGGGAGCCATTGTCGAAGAAGAGGAAGAGCTGCTGATCGTGGAGGAAGAACCCGGCGACGAGGGCGACGAGCCCGCGCCGAAACCGGCGGCCAAGCCAGCGCCGAAGCCCGCCGCGAAGAAGCCGAAAAAGGCCGCGAAAAAGAAGCTCGCCAAAAAGGCCAAGAAGAAACCGGTCAAGAAGGCGAAGGCCAAGCCGAAAAAGAAGCCGGCGAAGAAGGCCAAGAAGCGGCGCCGCTAAAGACCCCGCGCGATTTCGAAAATTTCACCAGAGGCTCCCCGGGAAAACCGGGGGGCTTTTTTTTGTTGGTACGCCTGTCGTAATGGAAAAGAAGGTGGCCGCAAACGCCGTCCGGGAGGACCAAAACGGCGGAGAGGGCGTGCCGGAAGGGGAAGAGGGGCGCGGGATGCGGCGAAGAACTTGCCTGGAGAATCAAGTATCGCTACGATAACCGCACATGATCAAGGCTTTGGAGCAGATCCGGCGGATGCGCGGCGGCGCCCAATCGCACCTGATGCGGTGCTCGGACGAAAACTATTATGTGGTGAAGTTTCAAAATAACCCGCAGCATCGAAGGATTCTGGTGAACGAGCTGCTGGGTACAAGGTTGGCGTCGCGGCTGGGGCTGCCGACGGCGGCGGTGGAAGTGGTGGAGGTGGGGGCGGAGCTGATCCACTTAACGCCAGAGTTGTGCATCGAGCTGCCGAGGTCGCGGACGCCGTGCGCCGCGGGGCTGCAGTTCGGCTCGCGTTATCCGGGAGATCCGCGGCGCATGACCCTGCACGATTTTCTGCCGGATGAAAAATTGAGGGATGTGGAAAACCTGCACGACTTCGCGGGGATGCTGGTTTTTGACAAGTGGGTCTGCAACACCAACGGCAGGCAGACGGTTTTTTTTGACGACGTGGCGCGGGCGAGAGTGGCGACCAGGGGCGAAGGGACACCGCGGGCGGCCCCTACGGACGCGACACCGGGTGAGGTTGTACGTAGAACGTTTTCCCAGGGGGAAGCGCCGCGCGAAGAAGCCGGGCGGGCGAGGACGTACAGGACGGTGATGATCGACCAGGGATTCTGCTTCAACGCGGGGGAGTGGAATTTTCCGGATGCGCCGTTGCGCGGATTGTACGCGCGCAGCCGGGTGTACGAGGGCGTAACGGGAATGGATTCGTTCGGGCCGTGGCTGGAGCGGCTGGAAAAACGAGTCACGGAAAAAGTGCTGGCGGAGCTGACGGAAGAGATTCCGCCCGCGTGGTATGAGGACGACTACGATGCGGTGCTGCGGCTGCTGGAGCAGCTGCACAGGAGGAAGCGGCGGGTGGAGGAACTTATTTTGTCGGCGAAGAGTTCGAACCGACAGCCGTTTATGAGCTGGAGATAGCCGGTTCAGGAGAATCACGATGAGTACAGATGCACGAGTGACAGGTACTGCGGACCGCACGCTTGCTTACCGCGTGCTGCGGTACACCCCGAACCTGGTGCGCGACGAGTGGGTGAATATCGGCGTGCTGGTGTTCGACCCGCAATCGGGCGAGCGGCGAATGCGATTGATCGAGGAACCGGAAGAGTACGCGCGCGTGCGGCGGTTGCACCCGCGGGCGGACGAGGAGTTGCTGCGGGCGTTGCGCGACGACCTGGAAAACCGGTTTGCGACTGCCACGCAGCTGTTCAATGGAAACGGGGCGACGGAGAGACAGGGTAGTAACGGGCGTGCCAGCGCGGACTGGCTAAAACTGCTGGGAAAGTGGGACGAGACGCTTTCGAACGCGCTGCAAATGGCGCCGCAGAGGGGCGTGCATGCAGACGACCTGGACGCGGAAACCGAGCGCTTGTACTCGGACCACGTGGCCCTGCAACGCGGCGAAGCGCGGGTGGGCGCGCCGGGGAGCCGCGGGGCGATTCGTTCGTATTGCGCGCAGGTGTTTAAACAGGCCCGCTTGTGGGAGCGGTTGCAGAAGGGCGTCCGCGCGGAAGAGTTTACGTTTTCGGGCGACCCGATGCGCATCGACTACGGTTACCGGCGGAACGGCACGCGGGGATTCGTGCAGACGCTGAGCGTTTCGCGCGCGCCGGGGGACGTGAAGTCGCTGGCGTACACGGTGGAGCGGATCCGCAACAAAGTGGCGGCAAGTGAATTCACGGCCGTGACCGACGTCCATCTGATCGCGGAGAATGAGCGGCACCAGTTCGTACGCGAGACCCTGCGCGACGCGGGCGTGGAGGCCGTGCCGCTCGAAGGACTGGCTGTGTGGACCGCGAAGATGCGGCCGATGATTCAGTGAGGAGGTGATCAGTGTCCGGCAACCAGCGACCAGTGAAACGTGACTGGTGACTGGTGAAAACCTGCGTAAATGGCAGGCAAGCAACTCAACCGCTGTTCTCGCTTCGCTGAACGCTGGCCGCCGGGCACTGGTCGCTTGAAACCAGTCACTAGTCACCGACCACCAGTCACTTCCCTAGACGAGGGGCTCGGACCAGTTTTCCAGGGTCTCTTTTACTTTGTGTAAAAACTGGTGGGCGACGGCGCCGTCGACGACGCGGTGGTCGTAACTGAGCGTGACGTAGCACATCGAGCGGATGGCGATGGAGTCGTTGATTACCACCGGGCGCTTTTCGATCGCGCCGAGTCCCAGAATGCCGACGTTGGGCTGGCTGATGACGGGCAGGCCGAAGAGGCCGCCGAAGACGCCGGGGTTGGTGATGGAGAAGGTGCCTTCCTGGACCTCCTCAGGCTTGAGCTTTTTCGAGCGCGCGCGCTCGGCGAGATCGTTCAGGTTGCGCTGGATGCCCAGAAGATTCTTTTCGTCGGCGTTCCGGATGACCGGCACGAGCAGTCCCCAGTCCAGGGCCACGGCGATGCCGACATTGATCTCCTTGTGCAGAACCATGCTGGTGCCGTCGAGCGAGGCGTTCAGCGTGGGATACGCGCGCAGGCCGGCAACGGCGGCCTTCACAAAGAAGGGCATGAAGGTGAGCTTGGTCTCGTAGCGCTTTTCGAACTCTTCCTTGGCTTTGGCGCGAATGGCGGCGACCTTGGTCATGTCGATTTCGTCGACCGAGTAGACGTGCGCCGAAACGTGCTTGGAGGCCACCATGTGCTCGGCGATTTTCTGGCGCATGTTGCTGAGCGGCTGCACTTCGTAATTGCCGAAGTAAATGCGCTCCCGAGGGACGCCGACCTGGAGGGCCGCAACGTACTGGCTGCCGTGCACGGCGGGCGCGCCGGGTGCGGCAATGGGAGCAGGCGCGGGAGGTGGTGCCGACGGGCGCGCAGCAGCGGCTGGTGCAGGCGCTTGCGCAGCGGCCGGCGCGGATTGTCCGGCGATGACGCCTTCGATGTCTTCCTTGGTGATGCGGCCGCCCGCGCCGGTGCCTTCAATGGCGGAAAGATCCACGTTGTGTTCCTTGGCGAGACGGCGAACGAGGGGCGAGGAGTGAATGCGTTCGGTGGAGCCAGAAGCGGCGGCGGCAGAAGCGGGAGCGGAAACAGGTGCAGCCGGTGCAGGCGCAGCCGGCTTGGCAGCGGCGGGAGCCGGAGTTGACGCAGGAACAGGTGCAGCTTTGGCCGGTGGCGCCGGCGCAGAGGCGGCGGCAGCACCCGCGCCGTCAATCACGGCGACAATCGTCTGGATGGGAACAGTCTGGCCTTCGGCAATCTTGATCTCTTTCAAGACGCCAGCGGAGGGGGAGGGGATTTCGGCGTCGACCTTGTCGGTGGAGATTTCAAAGAGGGGCTCGTCGCGCTCGACCTTGTCGCCGGGCTTCTTGAGCCATTTGGTGATGGTGCCTTCAAAGATGCTTTCGCCCATCTGGGGCATGACCACATCAACTGCCATCGGATTGCTCTCCTTCGCCTGATCTGCCGGGTGAATCGTACGGAATGCGTGGCGGTCCTGGCATGTTCCGCGGAACGATTCTAGTTTACAGCGAAAGACGAAGGGCGAAAAGGGCGCGGAGCGCAAGAGTGTTGCGGGGGCTGCGCCAGCGGAAAAGCCGATCTTCAAGGTTTGGCGGTGAAGGTGAAGTTGAGGGTCTGCGGCTCCCCGCTGTAATTGATTTCAATTTCATGGGACTGGGTGCCCAACGTTTCATGCCAGGCGGTGATGGTGTAGCGGCCGGGCGGAAGATCCGGCAGGACGAAGCTGCCGTCGTCGCCAGTGACGGCAAAATACGGGGTCCTCAATACGGCGAAATAACCTTGCATCCAGGGATGCAGGTTGCACTTCACGGGAATGAACTCTTCGTTTTCGTAGGCGTAAGCAAAGGGCGGGGTGCGCGGGGGCTGAATCTTGTTCCACTCGCGGTTGACCTTGGCGAGCGGATGAATGTTGTGAGAGAGCGGGTCGCTGTTGGAGATTTTGACTTCCTGGCCGACGCGGAAGGCGAGGACGTGCGTGGTGTACTGGCAGCCCTGCTGATCAAAGAGGACGGGGGTCGTGGGAGCAGGGCCGGGATAGGGCGCGCCTTCGGAGATGTACACGACGACGTTGCGGATGGCGTTGCCGGGACCAAGGAGAAGCGAATCGGAAACGAGAGGATTGGCTGCGTGCATCTGCGCGCAGGCGGGTTCTTTCGAAAGATCGAGGGGCTTGGGTTTGGCGGGCGCCCCGTTGAGCGTGACTTTGCCGCTCAGTTTGGTGCCGCCGGGCGCGGCGAAGAGAGCGACGGGAACGCACCAAAGGAGCGTCATCGCGCAGCAGGCAAGAGCCGGCCGTATGGGGCGGAAGCCTCGGGCATTGGAGAATCCAAAGATCATCGTTCTTGCGGAAGTTGAAAAACGCGGCAGAGCGGAGTGCCAAGATGGAGAGGAGGATTTGCCGTGCCAACCCCGTGCAGGTTTGATTTTACGTGGGCGGTGGTAAGCGGCTTTGAGAACGACAATCGGCAGGTTCAATCGGTTACTAACTTTTTGAATCCGGTGAAGAGCGGGCCGGGTAAACCCGGCCCCTACAAAAGCATGACGGACTACATGCACGGCCACCCTTCCTTTGTCAGGGCAAGCATTAAAAGTGGCCGCTACGCGGTTAGAACCTGGCTAGGTCTTTGGCGGCGGTGAAAACTTTTTGGGCGTTGGGGAGGAAGGCTTCCTCGAGTGTGGGCGCGTAGGGGACGGGCGTGTCCAGAGAGGCGACGCGGAGGACCGGGCCGTCGAGGTCGTGGAAGGCTTTTTCGAAGAGGATGGCGGCGATTTCCCCGGAGATGCCGCCGGTCTTGGTGTCTTCGTGGACCACGAGGCATTTGTTGGTTTTGCGAACGGATTGAAGGATGGTTTCCTCGTCGAGGGGAAGAAGGGTGCGGAGATCGATGACTTCGGCTTCGATGCCTTCCTTGGCGAGCGCTTCGGCGGCTTCGAGCGAGGTGTGCATCATCGCGGCGTAGGAAACGATGGTGAGGTGCTTTCCTTCGCGGCGGACAATCGCTTTGCCGAGCGGCACGGTGTAATCGCCTTCGGGAATCTCTTCCTTGATGCGGCGGTAGAGAAATTTGTGTTCGAAGAAGAGAACCGGATTGTTGTCGCGGATGCTGGACTTGAGCAGGCCCTTGGCGTCGTACGGAGTCGAGGGATAAACGATTTTGAAACCCGGCGTGTGCAAAAAATACGCTTCCGGGTTCAGCGAATGAAATGGGCCGCCGTGGACACCGCCGCCGGAGGGGCCGCGGACGACGATGGGTGCGGGCGCGTTCCAGAGATAGTGGCCCTTGGCGACGAAGTTGGTGAGCTGGTTGAAGCAGCAGGCGATGAAATCGATGAACTGCATTTCGGCGATGGGGCGGAGGCCCAAATAGCTCATGCCGCAGGCCGCGCCGATGATAGCGCTTTCGCTGATGGGCGTGTCGATGACGCGCTCCCATCCGAATTTTTCGAGCAGACCTTCGCTGGTTTTGAACGCGCCGCCGTAGACGCCGACGTCCTCGCCGATGAGAACGACGCTGGGGTCAGCGGCCATCTCTTCGAACATGGCCTGGCGGATGGCTTCGAGAAAAGTGATGGGGGCCATGGGCTACCTCCGGGCCTTTCCGCGCGCGGCGGATTTCGCCGGGGCCGATTTTCGGGCGGGAGATTTGGCCGCTGGTTTTGTAACGGATCTTGTTTTTGCAGCGGGCTCTTCGACGGCCGGTTGCGTGTCGCCGAAATGGATCGGGGCGTTTTCCCGTGAAGAGGTTTTGCCGCGGCCGAAGCCTTCGACGAGCCAGACAGGCTCGACGCTGGATTTGGGCGGAGTTACTTCGGCGATGGGGCGCTCCCACTTGGGGCGGATTTTGTGGCAATCGTCGCCGGTGCAATAAACGCCTTCGGAGGCGAACTCCGGCGGCGGCATCGGGGAATTTTCCGCAAACTCGCGGTCTTTTTCGAGGAGTGCGTTGATCTTGTCTTCGATCTCTTTTTTGCCCTTGGCATCGAGAATTTTCTCGGCCGTCAGGAATTTTTCGTAGAGCGTGATGGGGTCGCGCTTTTCCCAATATTCGCGCTGCTCCGCCGGGACGTATTCGGCGGGGTCGTGCTGGGCGTGGCCGCGGCGGCGGAAGGTTTTGGCTTCGATGAGGATGGGGCCATCGCCGGCGCGGGCGCGGTCGACGGCTTCCTTGGCGGTCGAGTACATGGCCACCGCGTCGTTGCCGTCGACGATATAGCTGGCGATGCCGTAGGCTTTGGCACGGTCGGCCAGATTTTCGATGGGCACCTGGCGGCGCACCGGCGTCGAATACGCCCACTGGTTATTTTCGAGAATCAGGACGAACGCGGCTTTCTGCGACGCGGCGAGATTCAAACCTTCGTGAAAGACACCGGTGGAGCTGCCGCCGTCGCCAATCCAGGTCATGGCCACAATTTTCTGGCCGAGATAGCGGCCGGCCATGGCGACACCGGTGAGCACGGGAATCAGATCGCCGAGCATGGAGATGGGCGAAACGATATGCAGATTTTCGAGATCGCCAAAGTGACTGGTGCCGTCCTTGCCGCGCGTGGGGGAAGTGTATTTCGCCATGTGTTGGGTGAAGATGTCGCGCGGGGGGACGCCTTTGACCAGCAGCGCGCCGATGTTGCGGATCATGGGCGCCATCCAGTCTTTTTTCTGCAGGGCGTAGGCGCTGCCGACGGAGATGGCTTCCTGGCCGAGGCTGGAGTAGAGGCCGCCAACGATTTTGTTCTGGCGGAAGAGGCGGGTCATGGTGTCCTCGACCTCGCGGTTCAGGCGCATGAAGTAATAGAGGTCGAGATATTGCTGGCGCGAAAGCTTTTGCTTGGCGGCGGATTCGGTGGCAGGCATCTTCGGCGGATCTCCCGATGAACGTCCGGTTGTCTATCTTACGGCGAACGGGGGCGGTTGGCGAATGGGGGGAAGGCGGAGGGGTGGCGGGGGAGGGGCTGAAGGAAGACAAATTGGCCGGTTGATTTTTATGTTGCACATGCAACATCTTTATGTTGTACTTGCAACATGGAGGGCGTGATGACCGGCAACCTGGAAGCGATGCTGCGAAGAAGGGCAATTCGGGAGTTCGATCGGGTGGAGGTGCCCGCCGCGGCGCGCGAGCAGATGCTGCGGGCGGCCTGCGCGGCGCCTTCGAGTTTCAATTCCCAGCCTTACCGGCTGGTGTGGATCGAATCGCCGCCGAAGCGAAAACGGGCGGCGGAGTTGTGCATGTCGCAATCGGCGGCGCAAACGGCCTCGGCACTCGTGGTGGCCGTGGCGGACCTGGGAGCATCGAAGGTTACCACCGAAGGTCAATTGCGGTGGATGCGCGAGAACGGCTTCGCCGAAAGCAAAATCCGGGAGTACGAGAAGAAAGCGAAATTGGCAAAGTGGTTTTACGTGCAGGGGTGGTTCAACGTTTTGGGGGCCATGAAGTGGCTGGCCCTGAAGCTCATTCATCTGTGGAAAATCATCGGGATGGCGCCAGTTACGCGGCAGGGGTTGTTCAAGTGGGCGACGAAGAGCACGGCGCTGGCTTGCGAGAATCTGATGATTGCGGCGGAGGCGCTGGGATTCAACACCTGCCCGATGGAGGGATTCGACGGGGTGCGGCTAGCGAAATTTCTGGGGCTGTCCCGGAAATACCACGAGATCGTGATGGTGATTGCGGTTGGGAAAAAGCCGGCGACGTACCAGGAGCAGCCGCAGTGGCGGCGGCCGGTGGAAACAACGGTGACCGTCCTATGATTGCCGTGGACAGAAAAATGATTCCGGAAGAAATCCTGAAGGATTCCGTGCTGGTCCATCTTGCGGCTGCGTATTTTTCGGTCAGCAAACAATTGGAGCGGCGCACGGGGTGTTCGCCGACGCGGGGATTTATTCTCTCGACGCTGCGCGGCGGCGCGGAGCGGAATCAGAACCAGATTGCCACGATGCTTGGACTTGACCGGACGGTGGTGCACCGTTCGATCGGGACGATGGTGAAGGAAGGGCTGGTTTCGAAGAAAAAGGCGGGGACGGGCCGGACTTTTGTGATCCGGCTGACGCCGAAGGGCGAAAAATACCGGGAGTTCCTCATCAAGGAACGGCGGGCGGCGGAGGAAAAATTACGCGCGTGCCTGGATGCGGAGGAACGCGCGGCATTGATCCGGTTGCTGGGGGTCGTGGCGAAATTTGAAATTTAATTGAGATTCGTCAGCAAATGGCTGGCTTCCCTCCTTTGTCGGGACGAGTAATGCCAGCGCTGTATTTGGGAATAAGGAGAGTCAGAGTGGCCGGTCTAAAGTCCGGCCACTACAAAACTTCGTCACGCCAGATAGACTTCGAGTTGGCCGAGGCAGCCGATCCAGCCCTGGTTGTGTTTTTCGCGGGATTCGGCGGTTAGCAGGTTTTTGTGGGTCAGGTTGACTTCGGTGGAGCCGCCGAGGTCTTTGAAGGTTACCGTGACGAGGGTTTCCGTCCTTGTTTCGTCCTGTTGCCAGAGCCAGGTGAAAGCGATTTTCTCGGGTGGCTTGATCTCTTCGTAGGTGCCGCTGAGATTGTGAATGTTTCCGTCTTTGTGGTGCATTTCGAGGGAATATTTTCCGCCGACGCGGAGATCCAGGCGGGTGATGACGGTTTTGTAGTCCGCCGTGGGATGGAACCACTGGGCGAATTCCCGGGCATCGGTCCAGGCGCGGTACACGCGGTCGCGGGGAGCCGCGAAGGTGCGCGTTAGCTGGATCGAGTTTTCCGGCTGCGATTGCGTTGTGGCCATGATTGTTTCTCCTTTTGCTTGTCTTGTTCTTTCTCGGAAGGGGGATCCTGGCTGAGGAAACGTTCGAGGGAATCGAAAGCGCCTTCCCAGAAGCGGCGGTATTGGGCGATCCAGTCTTCGGCCTGCTTCAGGGGAGTTGGCGCGAGGCGGCAGAAACGCGTGCGGCCAACTTTTTTTTGCGAGACCAGACCGGCGCTTTGGAGGACGCGGACGTGCTTCATGACGGCAGGGAGGGACATGCGGTGCGGGCCGGCGAGGTTGGAGAGAGAGGTTTCGCCGAGCATGAGGGAAGCAAGGATGGCGCGGCGGGTAGGATCGGCAAGGGCGCCAAAGGTGGAATCGAGGGTTGCGGAATACTTAACCATATGGTTTAGTATTGAGCGCGAAGGGCCGGCTTGTCAAGTGCGATTTCCATGAGCTTGACGCCCTACGGAAATCGGTGCTACAAACAGGGCCATTCCGACGCAGGTCGGCCCTTTCCAAAGCCCAGACGTTGACTGCCTGCATCCGCGTTTGTGCCATTCCGCCCAAGATCGTTTTGGCGTAGTCCAGCGCAGGCAAACACTCGTTCGTTCAAGGAGATTTTCAAATATGAAGAAGAGAATATTGCTTTGTTTAGCGGTGGTGTTGATGTCGTGCCTTACGATTGCGGCGCAGGACGCAAAGATGCAGCCGCTGACGTTCTGGTATGAGTACACGGTGAATCCCGGCAAAGACGCGCAGTTTATGGAGCTGGTGAAGACGGTGGGCGCACCGGTCCGCGACAAATTGCTGGCGGACGGCGTGATTCTGGCCTGGGGTTTGCACGTTGGGTTGCTGCGCGCGCCGGGGAGCAGCACACACATAATCTGGTATTCGGTTGCGGACTGGTCCGGCGTTGAGAAAGTGGACAGCGCGATGCGGGCGCAGATCGGCAAGCTGGATGAAGAAGCAATGAAGTCCGGCACGGCGAAGAAGGGTTCCTCGGGCGGGGCAACGGTGACCGCGCGGATGATGGACGCGGCGGACGTCAGCAAGACGCGCGATTACATCACGCGCGACCTGGTGTTCGTAACGGGCACGGGCGCGCCGCCGGCGGGCGTGTTGCCGTGGACGCGCTATAACTATGTGAAAGTGAAGCCCGGCAAGGGCGGCGATTACCGCAAGGTCTGGGAGAAATACAACAAGCCGGTGCTGGACAAACTGGTGGCGGATGGCACGGTGCTGGCGTACGGCTTGTCTGTGGAAGAAGTGAAGACGGACGGCGACTTCACGCATTTCACGTGGGTGGCGGTGAAGGACCTGGGTTCGCTGGAAAAGATTCGCTCGGCGTTTAGCGCGGATCGGGACAAGCGGAGCCAGGAAGAGCAGGATGCGATTACGGCGGAGTTCCTGAAGACGATTGAGCCGGATGCTTCGCGGAGTGAGGTGGACCGGTCGATTATGTTCAAGGTAGGCGGAATGAAGTAGCGGATTAGTTCGCTTCGCAGAAAAGAATCAGAAGAGGCCCCGTGTGAAATGTTCGCGCGGGGTCTTTTTATTGGGTTGGGAGGTGGGGCTGCATGCTCGAAAGCGGGAGCTTCGCTCCCGCACTCAAAAGTAGGCGCGGCCCGCCTCAGAAGGCGGGCCCTACAGCGTCCAGCGTTGCGAGGAACTGTTGGCGGGAAACTTCTTTTGGAGTGAGTGAGAAGAGTTCGGAAAGATGGTGAACGAGGCGCGGCTTTGCTTCGTCGAGGGGAACGTTTCGGTGGAGCAGCTTTTCGAGGGAGGTGGCTTTGCGGTCGGCGATGCCGCAGGGAATGATGAGGTCGAAATAGCGGAGGTCGGTGGAGACGTTGAAGGCGAAACCGTGCGAGGTGACCCAGCGGCTGATGTGGACGCCGATAGCGGCGAGTTTTTCTTCGGGGATGTTACCCGGAGGCTGGACCCAGATGCCGGTTTTGCCGGGGATGCGATAGGCGGTGATGCCGAAATCGGCGGAAGCGCGGATCATGGCTTCTTCGAGGGCGCGGACGTACCAGTGAACGTCGCGGCGGATGAGATCGAGATTGAGGATGGGGTAGCCGACGATCTGGCCGGGGCCGTGATAGGTGATGTCGCCGCCGCGGTTGGTTTCGCGGAGCTCGACACTTTTCTGGCGGAGGACATTTTCGGAAGCGAGAAGATTTTTCTGGCTGGCGTTGCGGCCGAGCGTGAGGACGTGGGGATGCTCGCAGAAGAGCAGGACGTCGTCGATGGCGCCGGCTTTGCGGGCGGCGACGATGCGTTGCTGGAGGGCGTAGGCGTCGGACCAGGAGAGGAGGCCGAGGTCGGTGATGAGGAGAGGCGGCATCGGAAAAGAAGTTGAATAGTTAAAAGTTAAACGTTCAAAGTGAAGCTGAATCCTAGGGATGTGCCAGTGGTTTGAGGAAATTCACTTTCCGTGCCACATAAAGAGAATCCGTCCATCGGTCTTGGAGATGCGTACCGTGGCAACTCCCCCATCGCAACTAACAGCGCTCGCCGTCTGCGTGCCCGGACAATGCAGAGTGCCCTCGACAACCCAAACATCGTCTTTCAAATTGGCGCCGAAGGGCCGCTCCGAAGTGATTTGCTGCTCGCCATATATCGGGATGAGAACAGCTTCGGCAATCTTCACAGCAGTTGATGAATTCGGAACGAATCCGGAGGGTGGTTTATAACCTTCAGAAAGAAACTTCGGAAAAACCAAAAATAATGTCCAGACAACGAGAAGAGTTTTCACAGTCCACCTCACACGTTGATTTGCAAGCCGCGGACGGAGGCGAAGGCGTCGCCCATGGCTTCCCAGACCGTGGGGTGGGCGTGGATCATGTTCATCATGTCGTCGATTGTGCCTTCGAGATTCAGGACGGCGGCGGCTTCGGAAAGAATCTCCGTGGCCAGCGGGCCGATGATATGGATTCCGAGGACTTCGCCGTATTTTTCGCCGGATACGACTTTGATGAAGCCGCCGTGGTTGCCGAGGATGGTGGCCTTGCTATTGCCGACGAAGGGGAACTTGCCGGTTTTCACGGCCAAGCCTGCGTCGCGGGCTTGCTTCTCGGTCATGCCGATGGAGCCGATCTGCGGCTCGCAATAGGTGGCATTGGGGATGCGCAGCTTGTTGATGGTGTGCGTGGGCTTGCCGGCGATGTGGGTGACGGCGACGATGCCCTCCATCATGGCGGCGTGCGCGAGTTGCGGCAGGCCGGCGACAATGTCGCCGATGGCATAGAGGCCGGGCTCGTCGGTTTCCATGAATTGGTTGACGTGGACGAAGCCGCGCTCGACTTTGGCCTTGGATTTTTCGAGGCCGCAGTTGTCGGTCATCGCTTTACGGCCGACGGCGAGTAGCAACTTCTCGGCCTGCAACGTCTGCGCTTTGCCGTCCTTGTCCTTGAACGACACGGTGACGCCCTTGGCGTCTTTCTTCACGCCATCCACCATGCAGCCGGTCTGGATGTTTATGCCCTTTTTCTTGAAGCTCTTTTCCAGTTCGGCGGAGATTTCTTCATCTTCGACGGGAACAACGCGGGGCAACGCTTCCAGAATGGTGACTTCGGTGCCAAAAGAGTTGTAAATGGAAGCGAACTCGACACCGACAGCGCCCGCGCCGATAACGATGAGGGTCTTCGGAATTTCCGGCAGTTCGAGGATGGAGCGGTTCGTGACAATGGTCTTGTGATCAGGCTCGATGCCGGGGAGCGATTTGGCTTCCGAGCCGCTGACCATCAGGATGGCGCCCGCTTCGATGACCTCTCGCTTGCCGTCTTTTTCGACACTGATTTTTCCGGGGCCTTCGT
>Ga0210389_10001358_pt1 | contig 19859 bp, 19 predicted proteins | sample IncBWH28OmetaG_FD_160127 | JGI IMG/M metagenome (GOLD analysis project Ga0210389, IMG submission 160127) | Forest soil microbial communities from Barre Woods Harvard Forest LTER site, Petersham, Massachusetts, United States - Inc-BW-H-28-O ...
ACTGAACTACAAGAAGAAAATTCCCGACGAAGTTCTGCGGGAGCTGCCTACCACCGCGCTCCGCTTTCCGGTAACCCCGAACTTCGTCTACCGTGCCGCGGGCGTGCGTGCCAGGTCAAAGCCGGACCGCTAGGCGAAAGGCTGCGGGCGTTGCAGGTCGTCGGGTCGACGATTCGGGTAAACGTCGGTTTAATGGCTTGCAACGACGCGATGAACGGGTACTCGGTGCCCGGGAGGCTGGTATGACGGGTATCGAAGCTGAGGCAGCCCTGCTGGGAGAGCAGGTCGGTAGTTTCAGATTCCTGATCGCCGGTGAGCGCTGGGAATGGTCCGACGAGGTCGCACAGATGCACGGCTACCAGCCGGGCTCCGTCGTGCCAACCACCGAGCTGGTGTTGTCACATACGCACTCCGACGACAAGCCGGCCGTTACCGCATTGGTCGACAACATGATTCGTCACGGGCAGCCGTTCAGCAGCCGCCATCGCATCATCGACACATACGGCAGGGTTCGCATAGTTGTCGTCGTGGGTAATCGTCATGCCGATGAAACCGAGGAAGTGATCGGCACCGCCGGCTTCTATGTCGACATCACCGATTCCTATGAGAGCGACGTACAACGTCGCCTCGGGCAAGTCAGGAAAAACATCGCCGCCGACCGCGCCGTGATTGAGCGGGCAAGGGGCATTTTGATGTACGTCTACAACTTCTCTGCCGGAGATGCGTTGAGCGCGTTGAAATGGCGTGCTCGGGAGACCGGGTTGAACCTACGCGTGTTCTGCGAACAGTTCGTGCGCGAGGTTACTGAGGCCAACATGACGCCCGATCTGGTGCGCAGGGAAGTCGACCATCTGCTGCTCACCGCGCACGCACGGGTCCGTGACGGCTGAGGCGGCTAACCGGTGAGCCTGGACATGCAAGAGCGCCGCGAGCTCTGTGATCTCTTCGACGATCTCGGCCCTTCCGTTCCTACCCTGCTCGAGGGCTGGACGGCTCACGACCTGGCCGCCCATCTCGTTTTGCGAGAACACGATCTGGTCGCGGGCCCATGCATGGTCCTGCCCGGTCCCTTCCAACGGTTCGCCGAGCGGCGCAGGGCCGGATTGGCTCAGCGCAAGGACTTCACCTGGCTCGTCGGGCGAATCCGGTCCGGCCCGCCAGTCGGATTTTTCCGCATCGGATGGGTTCGCGGTTTAGCGAATCTCAATGAGTTCTTTGTTCATCACGAGGACATTCGCAGGGCCAATGGCCAAGGGCCGCGCAGCCTTACGCCCGCGATGGATGCTGCCTTATGGCGAAACGTTCGCCGCGGCGGCCGCTATCTTTGTCGCCGGCTGCACGGTTGCGGGCTCGAGATCGAGTGGACTGGAACCGACGAGCGGGTGACTGTCCAACCGGGGTCGCCCGCGGCTCGACTCAGCGGTCTGCCGGGCGAACTCCTGCTGTACGTCTTCGGGCGCCAGTCGGCGGCGCAGGTCGAAGTGAGCGGACCACCGGAGGCCGTTGCGGCGGTGCATCGCACGCACTTCGGCATGTGAGTCCGGCGCGGGCCTGAGGTTCGGGTGTGGATCTTTGCCCGCCTCACAGCGACAATTTTCGGCGGTGCGCCGAGAAGCGTTCAGTTGTCGCTGTGAGGCGGGCACATCGACTACCCCGAACTTTGTGTTACGTAAGTGATTTCGACGAGCCTACGCCTCTTCCGCAGTGAAGAGAACATCGGGGTTGAGGATGCCCGCGGGGTCGAAGCTCTGCTTGATCCGGCGCATCAGGTCTATCTTCGCCGGGTCTTCGAGTTTGAGGAAGTAAGGGGTCTTGGCGCGGCCAAGGCCATGTTCGCCCGAGATCGCTCCACCTAATTCCATTGCCAGCGCGAAGATGTCGGTCAACAGCTTCTTCTTTTTCTCCGGATCCTTGCAAAAGATGGCCAGGTGCACGTTCCCATCGCCGGCGTGCCCGCAGCCCACCGCGACGCCGCCGGCGGCCAACGCCAGCCCGCGTGCGGTGGCAATGAACTTCGGCATCGCGGAGCGCGGTACCACGGTGTCGATGAGGTCGTCGGCGCCGACAGCCTTCATCGTCCAAAACGCCTTTTCGCGCGCCTCGATCAGCTTGCGCGCTGAGCCTCCTTCCAGCACGTAGGCGTCGACGGCACCCAGCTCGGCGAGCAGCTCGCCGGCCGCCTCGACGTCCTCGCTCAGCCGATCTGCGGTGCGGTTCTCAAGTCCCACAACAAGATACGCCTCGCAGCTGTCGCGGATCTTGTCTGGAATACCGAGCTCCAGGTTCTGGGTGTGGACGAGTGCGGCCATCGTCATGTTGTCGATGTACTCGAGGATGTAGGGCGCGAGCCCGCTGGCGAGGACCTTGGGCACCGCCGTCATGACTTGGTCGAAGTCGGCGAACGGAGCGAGCACCGTGGCGCTGTGGTCGACCCGCGGATACAGCTTGACGGTCACCTCGGTGGCCAGGGCCAGGGTGCCTTCGGAGCCGACGATCAGCTGCGTCAGGTCGTAGCCGGTGGACACCTTGGCGATCTTGCCGCCGGTTCGGATGATCTCGCCCGTTGCCAGCACCGCCTGCAACCCGAGCACGTTGTGGCGGGCTATCCCGTACTTAACCGCGCGCATCCCGCCGGCATTGGTTCCGACGTTCCCGCCGACGCTGGAGGACAGCTCGCCCGGTTGCACCATGTACCTAAGCCCGACATCGACGGTCGCGGCATCGAGCTCGGTCAGAGTCACCCCTGGTTGGACGACGGCGACCTGGTTGGTCGTATCGACCTCCAGGACCGCGTTCATTCGCTCGAAGGAGATCAGCAGCCCGTCCGCGCGCGGTCGTGCCGCCCCCGACAGGCCGCTGCCGGACCCGCGGGCCGTCACCGGCACGCCGTGTTCCGAGGCGGCCGTCAGCAGCTGCGAAACCTCTTCTGCGGTTGCCGGCTTGGCGACGTACGCCGGCTTCTGCGGCGGCTTCGCCAACTCCTCGTCGTGCCAGTAGTCCTCGGGGATTGCGTCCCCCGTCAGCAAGTTGCTGGTCCCGACGATTTCCGCGAACTGGGTCGTTGTATCGCTCTGCACAGCGATTTACTCTATCCGCGGGTCGCGGTGACACCATATACCTGTGACGGATGAGCTGAATCCGGCGGAGGAACCGAACGTCGTCGCCGCCGACTTCGAGCGATGCTTGGAGCTCGGGGAGACCGGCATCCGCGACGACCAACACTTTGCCACGCTGCTCGGCCTGACGAACTACTACGCCGCCCGGGCCGACCTACATCGGCTGTCGCAGTTGCTTGAGACGCTGCGCGCGGGGCTTGACGACGCGCGGGCGTGGTATAGGCCCGTGATCGAAGCCCTTTACGGGAATCTGGCATTCATCCTCGGGGACATGAATACGGCCCGATTCCGCATTGAGGCCGCGAACAGGGAGTTGGGTGCGCTGGCGGGCCTCGGGATCGACATGGTGTGGTTCATGGCGAGCGACCCGATTGTGGCGGCGTGGCTGCACCTCGCCTGGGCCCTCCTCATGCAGGGTGAGGTCGGCGCCGCGGAGTCGGAACTGGGCAGGGCCGCGGAGCGGGCCGAAGCGGTGAGCGTCCCGCAAGGTCACTACAGCCTCGGCTTGGTCCGGTTAATGGAGATTTGGATCCACATCGAGGCGGGTCAATTGGACCGGGCTGGGGAATCGAGCGCCGAATTGACAGATCAGGCCGAATTCGCGGCCACTCAACGTGCCACGGTCAACGCAATGGCCGCGCTGCGCGCGGACCCCACGGACCCGGCCGAATTGTCGGAGTGCCTCGACGCCATGACCGAATTGGTCGACACCTGGCGCGCGATCGGAATGAACCTCTACACCACGTTCTTCGACGCCGTCATCGCCCGCTTGCTGATCGCCCTGCAGCGGCCTGATGAGGCCCGGGCCCGCATAGAAACCGGCCGGCAACTCGCCGACGACACGGGGATGCGTTTCTACGACGCCGAACTGCTGCGGTTGCGGGGTCACACGTCCACCGATTCCGCTGCGCGAGCGGGGGCGTTTCGATATGCCAGGGATATAGCCCGTCGGCAGGGCGCCCACCTCTTCGAATTGCGCGCCGTGCTAGACGATTTCGAGCTGCGGGGTGAGCCGGCTGCGGCGGAACTGGTCGAGGCGCTGGACCGGATTCCCGCCGACAGCACCTTGCCCGAGGTGGCGCGCGCCCGCGCCGCCTTGGAGGCGATGCGCCCCGGGTGCGGGTAAAAATCTCAGTTGGTTCTCAGGTGCGGGGAGCATGCTATGCGTCGTGCACCCGGTGGTTGGAGTAGCTCTGCCACAACGCGACTCGCGGGTCGACCGGCCTTTGGTGGCGGGACTTGTGGTGCTGCACGGGATCGAGCTGCTCGTGCTGCTGCAGGCCGCGGGGGTCACCGCGCGTCTGGCGCGTGCGCATCCGGGTCACGGGGCGGGGCTCCCGGCGCTATTGGTGCTCGCGGCGCTGCTGATGGTCGGATGGCAGGCCTGCCGACTGCTTCGCGGGCGGCGCTCACTGAACGTATCGGGGCTCGCCGTGCAGTCGGGGATATTGATGGCCTCGATCGCGGTGGCCGTCCAGAACCTCGCCGCCGGGTTGACGGGGATCGTGTTGGCGTGCGCGGTATTGGCCGGTTGGGGTCGTCTCGGCAAAGCTGGGCGCGCCGGCGCGACCTTCGAGACCCCCGTGGCTACCGAAAATGACGCTCCGCCGCAAACCATCGATAGCCGGCGAGCGTCGCAGATCCGGGTCGGTGGCGTCGTATTGGCGGTGCTGACGGCGTTGGTGGTGTTGGCCGCGTTGAGCATGCGCAGCCAGATCATTTTCGGGTTGGCGATTTTGGCCGTGATCTTCATTCCCCTTGAGCGGTTGTTCGCGTTGCATCCGCATCGAGTCCTGCGGCGAGGGTGGCGCACCGACGTGGTGCACTTTCTCGTCAACGGTGCGGCGTTGCGGATCGGGATGCTCGTGTCGGTGGTCGTAATCGGAGGATTCCTGAGGGCTTTCGTGCCCGCACCGTTGCGCGATGCCGTCGCGGCGAGTCCGGGCTGGGCGCAGATCGCGGCGGGTTTGACGATCGCGACGATGGGCGGCTACGCGGGGCACCGGGCGGCTCATGAGGTGCCGTTGCTCTGGCGGTTCCACCGGGTGCATCACAGCAGCCGCGAACTGGACTGGCTTGCCGCCACTCATCTTCACCCCCTTGACGAGACCTTCACCCGTTCTGTGGCGGTCTTGCCGCTTTATGCGCTGGGCTTCGGCCGGGTCAGCCTCGGTGCGTTCCTCATCCTGATCACGCTGCAGGCCATCTTCATCCACGCCAACGTGCGACTTCGCTTCGGCCCGCTGCGATGGGTGATCGGCACTCCCCAGTTCCACCATTGGCATCACGCCCGTGAACCGCAGGCCTACAACAGCAACTACGCCGGTGAATTCCCCCTGCTGGACGCGCTATTCGGGACGTTGTATTTTCCGGCCAACCGCTGGCCCGCGCAGTACGGCGTCGACGACACCCAACCCGACGGGTATCTGCGTCAAATCGCCTGGCCGTTTCGCAGGCGCGGCGCAGCTCAATCTGAGTTGGACAGGTTGATGACGTCGGGGCCGGGCACCGCGGCGTAGAGGTTTTCGATTTCCGCGGAATACTTCTCAGCAATAGGCTTGCGTTTGAGCTTCATCGTCGGGGTGAGCTCGTCTCCGCCCGGCTCCCACGGGGTCCCGACGATGAGGAACCGTTTGATCTGCTCGACGCGGGAAAGTTTGGAGTTTCCCTCGAGGACAGCGGCGGTCAGCATTTCCCTCGCCTGGCGATGTTGCGCGAAAGCGGCCAGCGACGGGTCGGCCATGCTGAGCGCGGCGGCCTGTGCGGCCACGGCATCACTGTCGAGGACGACGAGCGCGGTGACGTACGGCTTGGCGTCACCGAAGGCCACCACCTGGTCGATCAATGGGGACGTGGACTGGATCGCCATCTCGATGTTGGCGGGGGAGAGGTTCTTTCCGGCTTCGTTGACCAGCAACTCCTTCTTGCGGTCGAGGATCGTGACGAAACCTTGTTCGTCGATGGTGCCGATGTCACCGGTATGCAACCAGCCGTCGAGATCGATCGCCTCAATGGTCTTCTCCGGCTGATGCCGGTAGCCGCGCATCACGACTGGCCCGCGTATCAGCAGTTCGCCGTCGCCGGCCACCGAGATCTCGACGCCGGACAGCGGCTGCCCGATCGAACCGACCTTGTACGCGCCGGGCCGGTTGGAGGTCCCGCAGCCCACACTCTCCGACAACCCCCACACCTCGTAGACGGGAATGCCCAGTCCCCAAACGAATTCGATCGTTTCGACCGGGCTCGGCGCCGCACCGATTACTGCCCATCGCACCTGGTCCAGGCCGAGCGCGTGGCGCAACTTTGCCAGCACGAGGCGATCGGCGATGTTGCGGCGGAAGGCAAGTGACGGGGGCACGGACTCGCCGGCCAGTGTCAGGCGGGCGGCCTGGATGCCGGTGTCGATGGCCCACAGCGCCAACTGCCGCCTGATGCCGGTCGCCTCGGTGTCCAGTTTCGTTTCGATTCCGGTTTTGATCTTGTTCCACACTCGCGGCACCCCGAGAAACATCGTGGGGCGAACATCGGGCAGCGCCTCCGCGATCGCCCTGGGGTCGGCGACGTCGGTCACCTGCACACCCAGCACCATGTTGGCGTAGTGCCCGGTCACCCGGTCGGCGATGTGCGCGTGCGGCAGGTATGAGGTGATCCGGTCGGTCGGTTGCATGCCAATGAGATCGACGATTGCCGAAAACGCGGCCATCACATTGGCGTGCGTAAGCTCGACGCCCTTGGGTGGGCCGGTTGTTCCCGAGGTGTAGATGAGCGTCGCGATATCGCCTGGCCGTACCGCTCGCCACGCCGCATCGAAATCGAAATCGGCTTTGGTTCCCAAAGATTCGAGCTGTTCCAGCGTCAGGCAGCCGTCAACATCGGCGTCGACGACGATCAGCTGAGCAAGGTCCGCCCCCGCCGCCTTGATAGCGGGCAGAAAATCCTTTTCGGTGATTACGACCTTGTTCTCGGCATTGCTGAACAGGTACCGAATCTGATCTGGCGCTGAGGTGTTGTAAATCGAGAACGCGATCGCGCCGAGGTGCATGACGGCGGTGTCCGTCAACTGGAACTCTGGACGGTTACGCAGCATGAGGCCGACCGTGTGGCCGGGTTGCACACCGAGCGCCGATAGCCCGGCGGCAATCTTGCGCACGCGGGCGGCGTACTGGCGCCACGTGATGACCAATTTGTCGCCGACTGTCCGGATGGCCACGGCGTCCGGCTCTAAGGCTGCGGTCTCCTGAAAAGCATGAGGCAGCGTGGACACCACTACGCCGCTTCGATGCCGGACCAACGTTGGGTCGCCTTCGGTCATTTCCGCATTGCTCCTTCGGTCGCGAAACCCGTCGACTGTACCAGTGTCGGCGTGCGGCCACAGGAGATTTGGTCAGTTACGTTCGGCGGCGGTTATGAGTCGTCGGGCGAGGAACCGGACCACGCCGCGCAGGAAGATGAGCAGCGGCGGTCTGGTTCATAGGCAACGGTTTTCTCCCGCATGAGAAACGGCCACATCCCCACCCTGCGGACGGCGCCAACGCCGGCGGCTGTCGGAGCGCTGTGCTGCTCCCAGCTCGACTGGACGATAAGCGGTTTCGCCCATTGCGACCATCGCGCGCCGTCGGTCTAAAGGCGGAACAACGTCGCGGCGTGCGCGCTTGTTGTTCGGTCGATTTCGAACGAGAACGTCTTGGCAGTCATGGCGCTCACGCCGCTTCGGCGGGCCGCAGCAGCCGGCCGCTGATGAGCGCCGAGAGCCAGCCGGGTGTGAGTCGTCCGCCCTCGGCCATCACCCGATTGCGCAACCCGGGAACGACGACGGCATGGCCCCGGTCCAGGGCGCGCAGCCCGGCGGCCACGACGGGTTCGGGCGCGGCGAGATGTCGATAGATCGCGGTGTGCGAGACATCGGATCCGAGCGCATCGACGAATCCGGTGCGGGTTGGTCCCGGGCACAACGCCGTCACGGTGACACCCGAGCCGCGGGTCTCTGCCCACAAGGCTTGGCTGAGCGACAGCACGAACGCCTTCGAGGCGCCGTAGGTGGCTTGATAGGGGCCGGGCTGAAAAGCGATGGTGGAGGCCACATTCAAAATGCCGCCGCGACCCCGGGCCAGCATTCCCGGAAGCACCGCGTGGGTCAGGCGCACCAGCGCGTCAACATTGACCGCGATCAGCTCGTGCTCGCGTCCGGCGTCGATCTCCGAGAACTCGCCGTAGGTGCCGAACCCGGCGTTGTTGACCAGCACGTCGATCACCCGTCCGTCCAGACGGGCAACCAGGTCCTCGATGCCGGCGTCGGTGCCAAGGTCACCCGCGACCAGTTCGACATCGACGTTCGGGGCGATCTGGCGAACCCGTTGTGCCACTTCGCTGAGCCGAGCCTGATCCCGACCGGTCAGCATCAACGACAGACCCCGTTTTGCCAGCTGGTCGGCGAAGATTGCGCCCAGCCCGGAACTGGCGCCGGTAACCACCGCCCAGTTGTTTTGCATCGACATTGTTGCTCCTTCTAACGGTATTGATTTCCAATGGTTTTCGCGCCTGGCCGCACCGCCAGGGCATGACTGACAAGGCCGATCCCCGCACCGAGGATGGGCCAGATCGGCCAGAAGTAAGAGGCGCCCGTCGTGAGGGCGACCGCGGCCCAGACCGTGAGCACGACGGCGGTCATCGCGAGGTAGGCGGCGAGGTGAATGCGCACCGCGCGGCGAGCCGCGGCCATCCGGGCGGCGCGGCGGCGAGGATCGTTGCGCCGGATGCGATCGAGCGGCAGATCGGCGAGGAGTTCGCGCAGCTGCGCGGTGGTGTGCGTCTGGAAAGCCGCTCGCACGCGGTCGTCGTACTCGTCTATCTGCAGGTAGCCCTGCTCGAGTGCTTGGCCCAGCCGTGCGGCTGTCTTCTGTCGTTCGCGGTCGCCGGCGCGGGCGGCCGTTTCAAGTTGCGTACCCATGCCTGCCCCTTTCGCAGATGTGAATAGCATTAACATAGACGATAATGTTAATGTCGTCAACATGCCAAGTCGATCGTCTACTCCGGCTCGCCGTGAGACCTACCACCACGGCGATCTCAAACGGGCGCTGACCAGCGCCGCGCTATCGCTGGTGGCCGAGAAGGGACCGAAGGGCTTCACCCTGACCGAGGCGGCACGGCGCGCCGGGGTCAGCGCCGCGGCCCCGTATCGGCACTTCGCCGACAAGGCCGAGCTGCTGGCCACCGTCGCCGAACAGGGATTCCTCGAACTGCACGCCGATCTGAGTGCAGCGGTCGACGTCGCCTCGGAGCCGAAGGCTCGGGTGATCGAACTCGGCCGTGCTTATGTGCGCTGGGCCGTCAACCATCCGGATTACTACCAGGTCATGTTCGGCGCCGAGATCGCCAAAGAGGGCCACCCGACGCTGGCGGTGGCCGCCGAGCAGGCGTTCGGCGATCTGCTCGACGCGATCGGTAGGTGCCAGGAGGCGGGGATCGTTGAGGGTGAAGACCCCCGCGAGGTCGCCGGACCGCTCTGGTCGCTGGTACACGGCGTCGCCTCCCTTGCCATCGGTGGCGAACTGCGCTCTGTCGGCATTAAGCAAGACCCGGAGGCCATGATCGCGGGCGTCATGACCCAACTGCTTGAAGCTGGCTGAACCGCGGTCAGTGAGACGTCGCGACGGTTTGCACTGCCTCGGAGAGGATCTCGGTGACAACTTCCGGCCGGGTGATCAGCGGTGCGTGGTCAACGGTGTGGGAACGGGTGCGGGCGTGCATGCGGTCGGCCATGAATTTCTGGGTGGCCGGGTTGATCATGCGGTCCTCTTCGGCCATGAGGTACCAGGTGGGCAGGTCCTTCCATCCGGGTCTCGGTACCGGCTGCTGGATGCACGCGACCGCGATTGGCCGCTGGACCGCGGCGAGCACGGCATGTTCTTCGGCGGTTGCGTGCTGTGCGAATGCCGCGGCAAAGGCGTTGGTAGGCAGCCAGATCCAGCCGTCGTCGTCGGGCTTGAGTTCCGGCGCCTGCGGGTGTGGGGGATTGCGGTAGAAGACGTCGGCGACGGTTTCGCCCTCGTCGGGAGCTAACGCCGCGACGTACACCAGGGCCCGAATGCGCGGGTGACTGGTCGCGCCGATCACGCCGCCGGCGTAGGCGTGGCCGGTCAGAACGACGGGTCCTTCGGTTCGGTCGATCGCGCGTTTGACCGCGCTTACGTCGTCGTCGAGCGTGGTCAGCGGGATGGGTGCGGCGGTGACGGCGATCCCGGCTTGGTGCAGATCGGCGATGACTCGGCTCCAGCTTGACCCATCGGCCCATGCTCCGTGCACGAGAACGACGGTGGGTCTGTCTGGGCTGTTCAAATTGGGTTGCACAGCCCAGAATGTTCTCACGCCGGGATCTGTGGGTCAACGTCTGCATGGCCGTCGGCGCCGGCCTGGCGTTGTGTCACATAGACCTCGGCCAGGAATTGCTCGACGGCGACCGCGGCGTGCGCCGCGCGGGCCGAGCCGAGGATGTCGAAAGCGTGTTGGGCCAACGGTAATTCGGCGTATACCACGGGCTGCTTGCTGACTTTCCGCAACTGAGCGACGAAGCCGCGCGCCTGCTCCACGGGAACCAGCGAGTCGTTGCGGCCATGCAGCACGAAGAACGGGGGAGCGCCGGCGGAAACGTGGGTGACCGGTGACGCGTCGACATAGGTCTTCAGGTTCGTCGAGCGCGGTTGTTTGACAATCGTTTGCTCGAGCAGCGGCAGCATCGTCGGATGCATCGCGTCCTTGAGAGCGGTGAAGTCATAGACGCCGTAGAACGGCACGGCCGCCTGTACCCGGGTGTCGGCGGTTTCGAATCCCGGCTGGAACTCTGGATAATTCGGCGTCAGGGCCGCCAGCGACGAAAGATGGCCGCCGGCCGAACCACCGGTAATGGCGACGAAGTCGGGATCGCCGCCGTACTGGGCGATGTGCGCTTTGACCCACGCGAGGGCGCGCTTGACGTCGACGATGTGGTCGGGCCAGGTGTTGCGCGGGCTGTGCCGGTAGTTGATCGCCACGCAGATCCAGCCCAGCTCGGCGAGGTGGCTCATCAACGGATGGGCTTGTCCGCGTTTGTTTCCCGTCGTCCATGCACCACCGGGAATCTGGAAGAGCACCGGGGCCTTTCCGGTCGGATCCAGATCGGGACGGCGCCAGATGTCCAGGTGATTGGCACGGCCGTATGCGCCGTAGCTGATGTCGGCGTCGTGGGCGTAGTCACGGTAGATCCGCATCATCCGGAGCGCGCCCGGCGACTTTGCGGTGCCAGGTCCGGCCGGCCGGCGCCACAGACCCGCGGAATCGGTGCGGCGAGAGGTCCCCAGCTCGCTGTCCAAAGCGGCCGTCAGCGGCACGTTGGCCCGGTGGCCCGCGCGATTGAAGTTCAGCAGGCCCAGGGCCGAAAAACCTGCCACCAGCCACGAGATCGTCCGTACTGGCCGGGTCAGCCGGTGCGCTGTCAATGCGAGCCCGCCGAGCTGGCTCGCCAGGGTCTGTAGGGGCAACTCGGAGACAACGAAACCGAACATCCAGCAAATCACTGACGGGTATCCGCGGCGGCGTGCCAGCGGCCGATACGCGTTGAGGGTGGACGCGGCGGTTACCGCCGCCACCGCCAAGGCCGCTATTTGCCGGATGACGTGGATGATTCGAGCTGTCCGCATTCGCTCACCTTACGATTCGCGCGAGCTACACAGTCCAGCGCACCCGCAGCGTCGGCGGTTTGCGGAACACGAGACCTCGCGGCGCGTTGGGATGGTCGGGGTCGAGCCGCAGCCCAGTCAAGCGGTCCAGGAGTCGACCGACCGCGATCGTCGTTTCAGTCCTGGCGAGCTGTGCGCCCAGGCAAAAATGCGGACCCTGCGCGAAGGCGAGGTTGAGCCTGGCGTTGGCGCGCCGGATGTCGAACCGGTCGGGGTCGCTGAACACGACCGGATCTCGGTTGGCGCCGGCGATCGATACGCTGACCAGATCACCGCGCCGGATATGAGCGCGCCCCAGCTCGACATCGCGCGTGGCGTAGCGGTCGACGACTGCGGCTGCCGGCTCTAACCGGATCGACTCCTCGATCGCGTTCGCCAAAAGATCAGCATGCTCACGCACTAGCGGTAGCGTCGCCGGGTCGCCGAGCAGATGCCGGACGGCGTTGAGAATCATGCCCTCCGTCGTGTCGATACCGCCGAACATCAACACCGCGGCGTTTGACGCGACCTCGTCCTGGCTGAGCCCTTCCGGCGCCCGCGCGGCGTCCCTGAGCAGCGAGGGTTCGTTGGCACGGCCGAGAGTCCGTGTCACGGCGGCCCGCAACCGGGTGAACGCATCTGCGCCCGCCTCGGTGACCGGCCCGCCGGTGCTCACCTCGGACACCGCCGCCACGATCGCGGCATACCAGGACAACACGATGTCTGTGTCGACATCGCGCAGCCCGAGCGCCTCGGTGACCACAGCCATCGCGAGCGGACCGGCGAACTCGCGCCGTAGCTCGGCGCTGCCGGCGGGGCGAATCGTCGAGATCAACCGATCGGCCTCCGCCTCGACGAACCCGGCGAAGCGGTCCCGTATCCCCGCCGGGCGGAACGGGTGCGCGAATGGCTCCCGGTGCCGGCTGTGGTCCACGCCGTCGAGCGAGAGCATGCTCGCGCCGACCACCCTAGACGTGGAGAACCGGGGATCGTCGACGGTGAATGTGGTGGGATCCCGCATCACCCGCACCGCGAGGTCGTAGCGCGTGACCAGCCACCCACCCCGGACGGCGAGCCACGACACCGGCTCGGCCGTCCGCAGCCGCGCTAGCAGTGGGTGCGGGTCCTCCTGCAGCTCATGCAGGGTCGCGCCGCGCCCGATCGGGAACTTTTCGATAGTCATCTCGTAGTCATGATCGCGCGGCTTCGTGGTGCGGGCTCGAGATTGAGCGGGCTGGAACCAGTCGCGGGGCGGGTTTTTGCCCGCCTTAGGTAAGTCACATCAGCATCACGAATCCCACCGGAGAGGTGGCGCACCTTTTGCCCACCTCACAGCGACAATTTATGGCGGGCGCACCGGGAAGTCCGCAGGTTGTCGCTGTGAGGCGGGCACATCGGCATATCCCGAACTTGCCGTGACGTATGGGATTCCGAGTTGGCGGAGGATGATGTGGGTGATTACGTCACGACTGGGTCAAAAACACGAGCCGGAACTTGCCCATCTGAATCTCGTCCCCATTGGCCAGCACGATCGAATCGATCGGTTCGCGATTGACGTAGGTCCCGTTGAGACTGCCGACGTCGACCACATGGAATTCGCTGCCTTGCAGCTGGAACTCGGCGTGGCGGCGGCTGACAGTGACATCATCGAGGCAGATGTCGCAGCCGGGATGGCGGCCTGCGGATGTGACTGTCGGACCGAGCAGGAATCGGGAACCGGCGGTCGGGCCGCGCTTAACGACGAGTACGGCGTAGCCGGCCGGCACCGGTTCGAATCCGGACACCGCGTCGGCTTCCGCGAAGAGTTCATGAGACATCCGGTCAGGGTAGGTCTGGGTCACTTGCTGTCCTTGTCGATTGTTCGCATCAGTGTCAAAACGTGTTGCTTGACATCAAGATTCGGGATTTTTCACCGACCCCTCGATCGTGGATCACGCCATCATCAGCGTCGATGTTGTCCCGGACAACGTGGCGTCGTCCTTGGTGTCACCGCGGACAGCTCTGCAAGGAACCTGACCGGGTAGCAACGTTGTTCAGGGCAACATCGACAAACCCGCGCACTTATCGAAAGATCGAGTTACCCAGAGAAGAAGCAGAATGTGTGAAACAGACGAACGAGAAGGTGTGACGAGATGACTGATGACGCGGCCTACTACCGTGCTGATGTGCAGGGTCTCAATCCGGGAGACGCGACGACCCGCACGCTGGATCCCCTTGATGACAAGGAATACACCTACGCGACAACCCGGCTCGACATTGCGCGTGGGATCGCTGCTAGGCACTCCGATTTCGCCGTGTATCGCGTCACACTCAACGAGCCTGTTGAAGAAGACCCCGACGCTGCCCAGGACAACCTTGGTGGATTGTTCGTCAGGTCTCCGTGGGGCGCGGTCGCCCATGTCGTGGGTGAGAACGAAACATAACTAGCTGAACCGACCGCAAGACCCGCCGTCCTCCGCCACGCGGCCGGTCGCGCCTGTGGAAATCCAGGCATCACGCTCCAGCACGATGGAGTCGAACCTGTCCTGGAATCGGCGCCGCATATTGGCCGGCATCGCCGCGCTCGAGATGCACAACCGCAGTGAACTGAAATCCAAGTCATTTCGGTCGGCCGCCCTGAGCATCGCAGTGTACATCGCCGGCGTGCCCTCGAAGACCGTGACTCGTTCTGAGGCAATCATTTTGAGTGCTTTGGCGGCGTCGAACTTAGGCAGCAGCGCCAGGGTTACGCCGGTGCAGACGGTGGCGACCAGGCCGCACGTCAGGCCCAATCCCTCATACAGTGGCACGCAGGTCAGCACCAGGTCATCCGGCCCGAGGTTCAGTAAGTCACCCGCCGTGGCCGCCCTATTCTGCGTGAGGTTTCCATGGGTGAGCTCGGTGCTTTCGTGCCGACCGGATGCGCCGGCGGTGTGCAGGATGACCGCGGTGTCATTGTCAGCGCGCGGCACGGGCTGCGTACGACCCGCGTAGCCCGCGGTTAGTGGCCGAATCCCATGCCTGCCGATGGAAACAGGTTGTGTACCCGCTGTCGCGGCCCCGTGCGTGGTCGCCACTGCATGTGGGTGGGTGAAGAACAGCATCCTCGCACCCGTCATCGTCAGGCAATACTCCACCGCACGGGCACTCAGCGATGGGCTCATCAGCACCACCACCCCGCCCGCCTGCAGCACACCGTAAAACACGACAGCGAGTTCGGGACGATTAGGCAGCATGACTGCGACCCGGTCGCCAAGCCGCAAACCGCCGTCGATGAGGTAGTCGGCAAACCGCGCGACGTCGCTGGAGAGCCCCCAAAAACTCGTCGTTTCGTCGCCACAGCGCAGCGCCGCAGCACCGGGACGCATGTCCGCCGACGCGCTGAGAAACACGCTCAGATTGGTCATCGCGCCTCCCAAACAGATCAACTCTTCAATGATGGGACTGGCGTGTCGGCTTTGTGCTGTCGTTCGCGACATCGGTTAGCGCACCGCGTTGTCCTCGAGAACATCGACGCGGACATCGGCCCGTTCAACGATCAAAAGGACGGCAACCGAAGCCGACACACTACAGCGAAAGTGAGAAGACCGTGAATAACACTCTTGGTCAACAGCTCTCGAAATTGAAGCTGGCAGCCGGGGTGCTGACCATGCTCCTGGGTGCCATCGTCTTGGCTTGGCCCGACCCAACCATCCTCGTTGCCGCAACCCTGTTCGGCGTTTACCTCCTGGTGACCGGGCTGGTTGAACTGTTTGTTGCGTTCACCCTGCCGTGGTCGGCTGCCACGCGCGTCATGCTGTTTATCAGCGGTGCGTTGTCGCTGGTGTTGGCAATTCTGTCGTTCCGCCACTTCGGTGATGCCTACGCGGTTCTGCTGCTATCCCTGTGGATCGGAATCAGCTTTGTCTTCCAGGGCATTTCGGGCGTGGCCGCCGGGATCAGCGAGCGGCAGATGCCGGGACGCGGTTGGGACATCGTTCTTGGCATCCTGTCTGTGATCGCCGGCGTTGTCGTGCTTGTCTGGCCGTTCGATTCGATCGTCGTGCTAACCATCGTCACTGGTGTATGGCTGGTGATCAGCGGTTTGGTCAAGGTGGTGCAGTCATTTCAGATCCGCAAGGATGCCAAGGCCGCACGCCAGACAGTCGACTCGGTGTCTCAGCGAATGGCCGCATAGCGCGGCGCCTTCCGACCTGCCCTCGATGGGCGCACGAGAGAACGGCTGGGGAGTTGTGATGCTGGCGTTCAGGCTGGATCCCGGGCGATGGTGGATCGCTCGTCCTTTGGGCCGCAATCCGCTGCTTCGCGGCGCGGATCGGCTGGAAGCCCTGCTAATCCTCGTCGTGATTGCGGGCTGGCTGCTCGTTGTTCCCATCGCGGGTGCGGTCGGTACCGCGATTTATGACGGCCGGCATCGTCTGTACGTCCAGGAGGCGCTGACCAGGCACCGCGTCGTCGCTACGGTTATCGAGAGCACCGCCGAAACGGCCGAAGATTATTACGCACCCGCGTCTGTTCGGGCCGTTTGGCCGGCGGCGGGTGGAGAGCGCACCGGCTCCTTCTCATTCGATACGGCAGCGAAGTCCGGTGACCGCCTGAGCATTTGGGTTGATGCCGAGGGAAATTACGCGCCTCCGCCGACGCCGACCACGCTGGCGGCACTTGATGCGCTCTGCTGTGCGCTATCTATCCTGTTGCTGGCCATAGCGGTAACCGCATTGGTGCTGAGCTTGATGCGATATTGTGTTAACCGCACGCGCGACACCCAATGGGAACGCGAACTCCTCGCCTTAAAAGATTACGGCGGTCCGCGCAGGGGCATTCAATAACAGTCTATTTCCCGTACCGTCGGGCCTCCGGCATCGTGATTCGTCACGGATAAAACGACGCGTGGCTGATCGCCGCGTTGAGGTCCGGCAATTCGTAGAACACGAACACCGCGAAGTTTGCGGCGATCAGCGCGGCATTGACCAACGGGAACCGTTGGACCGGAACGCCATCGGAGAACGGGATCATGAGCTGTGGTCACCATGGCCATCGCCAGCTCAGCGGCCGATTCTGGCGACTCGGCGACTAGCAGTTAAGCCCACCAATACAACCGCCCTTAGTGGGTGAAGGCGGAGGCGCCGACACGCTAGGCGAGGAGCTCGGCGTTGTGGGGTCTGCCGAAGTACCGCCACCACTACTGCATCCCACCGCCAAAGCAAGCACGGCCGCGCCACCGAACAGCGCGATCGCTGTCCTAGCTCCAGATTTCATCCAACGCTCCATTCTCATGTCTGGTGATTTCATTGTCGGCTCGTCGCGGCGACGCTGTCGTCGGTTGCGGTGACACTCCAGCCGCCTCAACGTTGTGTGCGCACACAATGCGGCGGCAACGAAAGATATCTAGTGGTCACGCGACGGCGTGACGCACCTCACATGGCCGCGACAGCTCACGAACGCGACAGTGTCCCGACGAAAGTTGTTCGTGTCGTTGTAAGGCTGGTCGCTTTTTCGTGCCGAATGCTGTGCGGTGTAGCGATAGGGGAGGACAGCCGTGAGCGTCGCGATGGTCGCGCCCGGTGCCATCACCGAGCAGCGCGAGAGCGAGACAATCCACATAGCGTTTTCAGGGCGGTTCGGGTTTGGGATTGACCAATGGGCTTACCTGCCGTTCGAGGTGCCGGCGGGCGTGCAGCGAATTCGAGTCAGCACCTCGCATGACCAGTTCGCAGTGGGCGGGCTAATCCGAAATGTACTGGATCTGGGTGTATTTGGTCCGGCCGGCCACGACCTGGGTAATGCGGCCGGATTTCGGGGCTGGTCTGGGGGAGCCCGCGACGGCTTTGAGATCTCCTGCGCTGATGCGACTCCGGGCTATCTGGCAGGCCGTATCGAGCCGGGTTTATGGGCCGTGGCCCTTGGTCCGGTGGTCCTGTGCCCATGGGGGATGGCCTGGCAGGCGCGCGTCACCCTGGAACGCGGGCAGCCCGAGACCGAAAGCGGCACCGCCATCGCATACCCGCCCCCGCCGGTCGGCCGTGCAGGCTGGTACCGCGGGGATCTGCATCTGCACACCGTGCACTCCGACGGCCAGCGCGATCCCGGTGAACTGGTGACGGCCGCGCACGCGAGCGGGCTGGACTTCATCGTCTCTACCGACCACAACACCAATGCCGCCAATCGGGCGTGGCCCGAATGCCGTACCGGAGCGCTGTTGGTAATCCCTGGCGAGGAGGTCACAACCAGGCACGGGCATTGGCTCGCCGTCGGCCTGTCACCGCACGGCTGGGTCGACTGGCGCTACGCGCCGCGCGACGGGGTGTTCCCGCGCTTCGCCGCCGAGGTCCGTGAAGCCGGTGGCTTGGTGGTCGCTGCCCATCCCGCCGTGCCGGTGCCGGGATCGGCGTGGGAGTTCGGTTTTGCCGATGTGGATGCGCTCGAGGTGTGGAACGGCCGGTGGAATCTCGACGATGAACTGTCGCTTCGCATTTGGCAGCGGCTGCTGTGTGAAGGCCGGCGGGTCGCGGCGGTCGGTGGCAGCGACTCCCACACCGAAAGCCAGCCGGTCGGTTCGCCGCAGACGGTTGTGCACGCGCGTGAACTGTCGATACCTGCGCTGGTCGACGGGCTGCGCTGCGGCCGCTCGTACATCGCCCGATCACGGGCTGTGGCGGTGGAACTCACCGCGTCCTGCCGGGACCTCGTTGAAATGGCCAATCCGGGGCAAACACTGCGGGTGCCGCCTGAGACGCCGGTGACGGTCACCGCCATGATCACCGGAGCTGTCGGCACAAACGCCGCCCTGATCACCGCGGCGGGCTGCGCGGGGCGGGCGACGGTGGCGGGGCCAGTGCGGACCATGGTGCGATGGGAACTCGATGCCGCTTCGGCGTGCTTCGCGAGGCTGGAGATACGAGAGGCGCAGCGGCGCCTGCTCGGCGCGATGGTGGCGTTGACAAACCCCGTATGGCTGGCGTGAGCAGGCCAAAACTGCCGTGCATATCTGTGACCCGTCGCGGCTTGGGGTCTCGTCCAACGGCGCGAAACGTCGAGCCTGCGGTCAGGGCTTTGATTCTGCGAATACGGTGGCGACACGCCGAAGCGGCATCGCCCTCAGCGCAGAGTCAATGCGGATACGCAGCCCAGTTCGCCTTCTGGTCGTGGCCGCGATCGCCGTCACGACGCACGCGCTATGCCCACCAGGGCCGAGTGGCATGCTTTTCTCATGGCGGCCGTCCCCCAAACCGTCTACGCGCGAGACGGCGATGCTCACCTCGCTTATCAGATCGTCTCTGAAAACGGGTCAGACCTTCTTTTCGTCCCTACCGCCACGTTCCCGATTGACTTGCTGTGGGACGAGCCCACCGTCGCCGGCCACCTCCGTCGGCTGGCGTCGTTCAGCCGTCTGATCATGACCGATCTGCTCGGAATGGGAAGCTCAGATGCGGTGCCGATTCAGGACCGTCCGGCGATGCAGGCTTGGACGGATGGGCTCGTCGCGGTGCTCGACGCCGTGGGGAGCGAGTGTGCGTCAGTCTTTGCGATGTCGGAGTCGGTGCTTCCCGCGATGCTCCTGGCGGCAACCCATCCCCAGCGCGTGCGCTCGCTGGTGCTCTGGAGCCCATACGCGCGCTATCTCCGAGCCGACGACTACCCGTGCGGGATGCCCGAGCCGACCTTCTCTCGGTATGTCGATGCCTTCGGCGACACTGTCGGGACCGGTGCCGTCGTGGACTATTTGGCTCCGAGTTGGGCCGGGGATGCTGGGAAGCGGCGATGGTGGGCTCGCGGCGAGCGACTGGCCGGCGGCCCCGGCTACTTCAAAGCCATCTTTGACCTCTACCTGCGCACCGACGTCCGGCCCGCGCTCGATAGCATCCAGGCGCCGACGCTGTTGCTACATCGCCGCGGTGATCGCCACGTGACCGGCGGCCACGCCCGCTATCTCGCCGATCGCATCCCGAAGGCGCGCTTGGTGGAGTTCGACGGGGACGACAATGTGTGGTTTGCCGGCGATTCCGACCGAGTGCTCGACGAGATTGAATCGTTCGTCACCGGTTCACGCGCCGCCAGGCCGACGAGCCGCGTG
>Ga0210389_10001360_pt1 | contig 19834 bp, 16 predicted proteins | sample IncBWH28OmetaG_FD_160127 | JGI IMG/M metagenome (GOLD analysis project Ga0210389, IMG submission 160127) | Forest soil microbial communities from Barre Woods Harvard Forest LTER site, Petersham, Massachusetts, United States - Inc-BW-H-28-O ...
GCCTGGCGCCATGTTCTGACGATGCAGTCAGCGGACGCTGATAACGCCAGGCGAGATCGCCCGATTTGTAAGCCGCCAGCATCACATCCTCCCACTGCCAGCGGCGCTCGAACAGGCTTTCAGCTTTCTGCTTCAGCTCCTTCTGTGTGGCATCAATCTGCGCTCGCAGATCGGTGAGCTTGGTTTGCTCGGCCGGAGTTGGGAGCTCCAGCGTCGAGCCCCAAGCCTTCGCGCCTCGATCGGCAATCAGACCCGTCTCGCGAATGTCGGCGAAGAACGCCTTCATCGCGTAAAAATCCTTGGACTTGAACGGATCGAATTTATGATCGTGGCACTCGGCGCATCCCATCGTGGATCCAAGCCACACCGTGCTCAAGGTCCGGACGCGGTCGGCGCCGTACTTCGCCAGGTACTCTTCTGGTTGCAAACCGCCCTCGGCAGATGCACGATTCAGGCGATTGTACGCGGACGCCACCTTTTGGTCGGTGGTCGCATTCGGAAGAAGGTCGCCCGCAAGCTGCTCGCGGGTGAATTGATCGAAGGGCTTGTTGTCGCGGAAGGCGCGCAGAACGTAATCGCGATAGGGCCAGGCCGGCCAAAGATTATCGCCGTGAAACCCGACACTGTCGGCGTACCGGACTGCGTCCAGCCAGTGCATGGCCTGCATTTCGGCGTAACGTGGCGAAGCGAGCAGCCGGTCCACGGCTTTTTCATAGGCATTCGGCGATTTGTCCGCCAGGAACGCCCGCATTTCTTCCGGAGTCGGCGGCACGCCATTGAGATCGAAAGTAACGCGCCGGAGCAGCGTGCGGCGATCCGCTTCAGGCGACGGCTGCAGTCCTTCGCGCTGCAGGCGCTCCTGGATAAAGGCATCGATTGGGTTGTTGTTCTTCGCGCCATCGATCTCCGGAACCGGTGGCCGCACTACTGCCTCATACGACCAATGCTTCTCGTAAATCGCGCCCTCCGCCACCCAGCGGCGGATCGTCTCCTTCTGCGCCTCAGTGAGTTCTTTGTGCGCGAATTGCGGCGGCATGATCTTCGCCGGATTCTGTGCGAAGATGCGCTGGATGATAGCGCTTTGATCCGGTTGACCTGGGACAATCGGGGTCACGCCGGATTTCGTTGTTTTCAGCGCCTCGTCGCGGATATCCAGCCGGAGGCCAGCCATTCGCGCCCGCTGATCGGGACCGTGACACTTGAAGCAGGTGTCGGACATGATAGGCCGGATATCGCGATTGAATCGCACCGGGCTATCGGCGGCCACGGCGTTAATATCGAGCAACACGAGATTGAACAACACGAGATTGGACAACACCTGGCTCAACGGGATCAATATCCAACGCATGCTGGGATCATTATACTGCCGCTGCTTTTTGATCGTTTGCAACGCCCGGTGTTGCATGCAGTAAAGTAAAGATCTCGAAAGGAGCAAACATGAATCGAAGAGGCTTTGTGAAATCTTTGACTGGCACGGCCCTCGCGGGCGCTGCGGCCGCACCCGTTGCGCGGGCGGCTGTTCCGAAGATGAAAATTACGCGCGTGCGCGTCTACGCGCCGCCCAATCCGAATCCTCTTTTCAATCAGGCCGACCTGGTGGTAACCGTCGAGACCGACGCCGGGATCACGGGAATCGGCGAGGGCGGCTCCCAGCAGTTGCTGGAACAGTGCGCCGGCCGGCTGATCGGACAAGATCCCCACTTTATGGAGCGCCGCTGGCAGGATATGTCCCGGGCTTTCTTCTATCCGCCCGGCCGCGAAAAGGAGCACGCGATAGGCGCTCTCGATCTGGCTCTGTGGGACATCAAGGGCAAGGTGCACAACCTGCCGGTCCATGCGCTTTTGAGCGGAATGGTCCGGAACTACTGCGAATGCTACAACACGGCCGGAGTTATCCCGGGCGTCAAACCTGGAATGCCTGTGAAGGAGCGAGCGCAGCTTACGATGGAGGCCGGCTATCGCGCGTTCCGGATGGACGCCGCTTCCACTACGCCCAACACTACTTACAATACTCGCGAAAGAATAAACCAGCTTTTCGACGATTGCGCACAGGCTCGCGACGGTGTCGGCAAGAACGGCGACTTCTGCATCGACTTCCACCAGAGGTTCGATCTTTCGGACGCTATTCGCGGCTGCGGGCTCATCGAAAGCCTGGCGCCTTTCTTTGTGGAAGACCCGGTGCGCACCGAAGCGTTCCAGGAGGATTTGCCCATCCTGCGTCGGACCGTGAAGGTGCCGCTCGCCGCCGGCGAGGAGTGGGGCAATCGCTGGGACTTCAACAAGCTGGTTGAAAACCACGATCTCGACTACGTTCGCGTGACGCTGCCCAACGTGGGTGGTATCACCGAGATGATGAAGATTGCGGCTATCTGCGAAACGCATTTCGTCGGCATCGTGCCGCATTTCACAGGCCCCATAGCCACGGCTGCTTTGGTGAATTCCTTGGGCACATTCTCCGGGCCGCTGCTGATGGAATATAATTTCCAGGGTCGAACGCTTCCGCACCTGCCGGTGTGTTTGGATTTCAAGAACGGTAAGCTGTATCCCAATGACCGGCCCGGCCTGGGCGTCGAGATCGACATGAAACAGCTAAAGATGGTTACCGAAATCACGCAGCCGGTTACCAATCGCGCTCAGGTTTATTTCCGGCCAGACGGCTCCATCACAAACTGGTAATCTCACAGGAGGTTTATGTCCACCTTCACTCGCAGGGAATTCGGCAGTGCCGTACTCGCCGTGTGCGCCCAGGCGCGCAAACTCGAGGCGTCGACATCCGGCATCGACGAGACACTGCGCTCCGGCATCGCGCGCAGAAAAATCCCAGCCGTCGCCGCCATGGCTGCCACCGCGACCCAGACGTTTTATACCGGCGCGTTTGGCAAGCGCGATGGTTCATCCGGCGTCGATGTCCAGCCCGACAGCATTTTCTCGATCGCCTCCATGACGAAGGCGATTGCCGCGACCGCAGCAATGCAATTGGTCGAGCGAGGAAAGGTGCAACTGGATGAACCGGCTTCGAAGTATCTGCCGGACCTCGGCAGGGCTCAAGTGCTGCACGGATACGACGCCTCTGGAAAAGCGGTCCTGCTGCCGCCGGTCAAGCCGATAACGCTAAGGCACCTGCTTACGCACACCTCGGGCTTCGCGTACGACACCTGGAGCGAGGAGATGTTCGAGTACGTGAAGAAGACCGGGTACACGATGCCGCCCGGTACGGTGGCTCCGCTTACGCCGCTGGTCTTCGAGCCGGGAACGCGCTGGCAGTACGGCTACAGCATGGATTGGGCTGGAAAGCTGGTAGAGGCAGTCAGCGGCCAGAATCTCGAGCAATACGTGCAGACGCACATCCTGCAGCCGCTGGGCATGAAGGACACCAGCTATATCATGACGGCGGAAAAATACGATCGCGTGGTCAGTGGGTCTCAGAAGCAGGCCGACGGAACCATGCAGGAGAATCCGCGCAAGCTACCCTCGCCGCCCAAGGCTTACAGCGGCGGCGGCGGGCTCTATTCCACGCCAGGCGACTACGTTCGCTTCATGCAGATGATTCTCAATCACGGCCGCGCGGGCAAGGAACGGATTCTCGAATCGAAGACAGTCGACATGATGTCGGCCAACCAGATTGGCGAGCTGGGCGCGGGGCGGCTCAAGACCTTCAAGCCTCAGCAGTCGGCCGACGTGGATCTCCATCCCGGCGCGGTAGACAAATGGGGACTCGGTTTTCTGATCAACACCAAGGCTTACGACAACGGACGCTCGGCGGGTAGCCTGGCATGGGCGGGCATTTTCAACACGTTCTACTGGATCGATCGTAAGCGCGGAATCTGCGCGACTATCATGATGCAGTTTCTGCCCTTCGTGGACAAGGAAGCGGTCGGGTTGCTCGGAGATTTTGAGCGGTCAGTGTACGCGAACCTGCGAAGCTAGCCTGGTGATGGATTTGCAATTGGCGTCGACACGAGTGTCGACGCGGCACGCAAGAGTGCGTGCGCTACGTTTCGAGTTATCTCCCGAACAGACTGCGCACGGGCGGCGGTGGATTGGTGCCCTTCAGGGCGAGCCATAGGATGTCGTTCAATTCGTCATCATCGTTCAGATCGGCATCGCTGAAATCGAGCCGCGCGGATCGGGCGGCGGTCGTTGAATTCTGGGGATTGTGCTCTTCGAGGGAGACGCGCGGTTTCTCGGCTTGGTAGGGCCTGAACACGCCTTCCTTCGCGAACGCGCCCAGCATCGGTCGGGCGCCTGCATCGAAGTGAGTCATGGGCCGCAGATGCAAAATCAGCTCCATGGTTCGAAGCATCGAGGTGGTGTTGTACATTCTGCTGTCAATTGTTCCGGTGTGCGTGTAGGGCGAAATAATGTAGGCCGCGGAGCGGTGCGAATCGATATGATCGGGTCCATTCTGAGCGTCGTCTTCGAGCACGAATATCGCGGTACTCTTCCAGAATTTGCTGCGCGACACGCCTTCCACGATCTGGCCCAGCGCGTAGTCGTTATCGGCGAACGATGAAAATGGCGCGAGCTTGCCGGGAGCAGTGCCGTTGGTGTGATCGTTGCCCAGTCGCATAAACATCAGCGCCGGCATCTTGTCGGCGTTCTCGAATTCTTTGAGATCCTGGAGAAACACCTGGGCGCGTTTTACGTCCGGATAATCCAGGTCGAAGCCGCGATACTTCATGTTGGTGATTTTAGCCAGCACTGAGTCCCGCACGGATTCGATTTGCACCGCGCCGTCTTCGGCAGCCTTAGGAAGATTGGTGGCCCAATATCCGTAATTGCGCATGGAAATTTCGTGGGCGGCCGCGTTGGTCCAAAGATAGCCCGCGGGTGGAAGGGCCGCCGGTTCACCGCCCTCGTAATCATAATGCTTGCGACGATTGGCGTAGCTATTCGGCCACAATTTCTGGACGTAGTCGTTTGCAATGGCGGAGGTCGACCAATTGTGCCCGTCGGCGCTCACATCGCTATTGACATAAAAATTGTCGAACAGCACAAACTCGCGGGCCAGCTTGTGGTGGTTCGGACCGACGTTTTCACGAAACAGGCACAGAGAGGGATCACTCTCGCCTTTGCCCAGATCGCCCAGCACCTGATCGTAGCTGCGGTTCTCCTTGACGATGTAAAGCATGTGCTCGATCGGAGGAAGGGAATCCGGCTGGCTGTCGAGCAGGTCGTCATTGTACGGCGAGTTGGCGAGGACATCGGTGGTGTATTGGTGCAGCGCTTCATCTGTGACCGGCGGGATGATGGATGCCGAGCCGGTCTGAATGCGTCCGACATATTCGACGGTTGCATCGCCACGGTAAGCCGGCGTGGCCCGAACGGTGGGGTTCGGCCCTTTGGGATTGGGATAGCTGCGGGAGCCGCGTCCGTTCAAGACGACCAGCCGGCCGTCCGCCAGCGCTTTGGCAGCGGTGGGATACCAGCCCGTAGGAATGAAGCCGCGCACGTCACTACGAGCTTCCTTGATATCGACCACAGCGGCGGCATTGGCATCCGAACAAACGACATACAAAGTGTTTTTATCGGCGCTGAGGGCGAGAGCGCTGGGAGTCATGCCGAGAGGATGCTGCGGAGTCATCCCAACGTTGATGGACTCGACCACGCTGAGATCGCCGCTGTCGGAGGCCGCCACGGCGTAAACATTATTGGTGTTCGCCGCCGAGACAAAGATTCGCGCCTTCCATTTAGGCGCATCGCCATCTTCGGAAACGGCGCCGCCGTCGCGCCAGACCATATCGGTGGGATGGGCACCGATGCGGACTATCTGGAGTTGCTGGCCGTTGCCGGTTTGGTGGTGATACATGGCACCATCGGCCCAACTAGTAACGAAGAACGATTTGCCGTCGGGGTGAAAGAGAATGCGATAGGGACGGCGGCCGGTCTTGAAGCGATCGATGACCATACCGGATTGGGGATTCACCACCAGGATGGTGTCGTGATAGAGGTCGCAGGCGTAGAGCAAACGGCCGTCCGGCGAAACGGCGACATCGCCGATGAAATCGTGATAAGTCCGGTCGGCGGGTCGAACCATGTCGAAGGTGCGGGCCGGCTGCAGGCGGCCATTTTCATCGAATGAGAATTCGTAGATCGCAGCTCTGGAGCCGCCTCCGACCCATAACGTTTTGCCATTGGGGGAGAGCGCGAGCCCGAGCCAGGCGTCGTCCACCAGCGTTTGACCGATCTGATGACCATCTTTGGTGTCCAGCACGATGATAGAGGGCGGCCGGTAACCGCCGTTCAGCACTATCAGGAAACGGCCATCGGCGGACAACACCGAGGACATCGGCAGGGTGTCGAGTGGGATTTGCGTTCCAGCAGGCTTGACGCGCCAACCGCTGTTTAGCAGAAATGCGCCGTCAGGAAGCAGGCCGACCTGTTCGCGGGGCACGGGCTGTGAAGATGAAAGCGCCGCGATCAACACCACGGCGACGAGTCCCAGGAGCACACGGACTTGGGCGGGCTTGAAACGGGCTGGGGCGGGCCTGAAAAATGTTTTCATTCGGAAAACCTTTGAGCGATCGGAAAGCGCCGGCCGATGCCGAACGCTTTGGTTGTGACCTTCAAGCCGGGAGCGGCCTGCTGGCGCTTGTATTCGTTGCGATCCACTTTATTGACAATATCGCGCACCAAAGTGACAGGGAGATGAAGAGAATCGGCAATCTGCTGGGGCGATTCGTTGTTTTCAATGAAGCCGCGCAAAATCTGATCGAGCACATCGTATTCGGGAAGGGAATCGGTGTCTTTCTGATCAGGCCGCAGTTCGGCCGACGGCGGCTTGACGAAGACATTTTCGGGAATGGCGTTGGCATGCCGTTTGTTCGCGACGCGCGCCAGCGAGTAGACCAGCGTTTTGGGAACGTCGCTGATCACCGCCAGACCACCGCACATGTCGCCGTAAAGAGTGCAATAGCCGACCGCGAGTTCGCTCTTGTTGCCGGTAGTGAGCACCAGCGCTCCCCACTTGTTGGACAGCGCCATCAATGTGACGCCGCGCAGGCGGGACTGCAAGTTTTCTTCCGTGACTCCTACCGCGCCATCGTGGAACAAAGGATTCAGCGCGCCCAGGAATGCCTGGTACTGATCGCGAATGGGGATCAATTCAAAACGGATGCCGAGGTTACGCGCCATATCGCGCGCGTCGGTAACGCTGTGGCCGGAAGAATATGGACCCGGCATGCCGACGCCCAGCACGTTCTCTTTGCCAACGGCATCCACGGCGATGGCCGCGGTAAGGGAGGAATCGATGCCGCCGCTCAGCCCGATGATGACGCGCTCAAAGCCGCACTTTCGAATGTAATCGCGAGTGCCGAGCACTAGGGCCTGGTAGGCCGCGTCGCACTCATCCGGGTAGCTTTCGTGACGTTCGCCGGCGAGGGTTTTCGTATCGACCAGGACCAGGTCTTCCTCAAACGACGCCGCCGACGCGATCACATCGCCCTGGGCGTTCATGGCAAAGCTGCTGCCATCGAAGATGAGCTGATCGTTCCCGCCGACCTGGTTCACATAAACGATCGGAATCTGGTCGTGACGCGCGGTGGCGGAGAAGACTTCGCGCCGGAGCGAGCGTTTGCCCATGTGATAGGGCGAGGCGTTGATGCTGATCAGGACGCGCGCGCCGCACTGGGCTAGCTCATCCACCGGATCGCGGCTGTAAAGACGCCGCTCCCAAAATTGCTTATCGTTCCAGGCATCTTCACAAATGGTGAGCGCGGTCACCGAGCCGTCGAGTGTAAGTGGAAACTGTTTGGGCGCGGGCTCAAAATAACGGGTTTCGTCGAAGACGTCATAGCTAGGCAGCAGCATTTTGTGCTGCCGGAAAACAACGCGTCCGCCTTGGACCACGGCGGCGGTGTTGTAGATAGGGCGGCCCGAGGACTCGCTCCGGCGCGTTACTGTACCGACGATCAACGTCACGCCTAGGTTTGCGGCATCGGAAGCTAGTTGTTCCAGGTGCTTGTCGACGCCATCGAGGAAATTCTGCTTCTCGAGCAAATCGCGAGGCGGATAGCCGGTGAGCGTGAGTTCGGGAAAGACCACGACCTCGGCTCCGGAGGCGGCGGCTCGTTGGGCGAACGAAAGAATCTTCTGAGTATTGCCGCACAAGTCGCCGACGGTAGTATTCGTCTGTGCAAGGGCAATCTTCATGGAGAAACCACCATTGTACCGGGTGGCGGGCGGCGGGTTATTTGGCGGAGCGCGGCCGCGTGGGACTGCGCTGTTGCCGCTTCCGAAATCGTCGGACCTTGGCCCGGTTACCGCAATCCTTCATGTCGCACCACTGGCGGCTGCGGTTACGGCTGGTATCGAGGAACATCCATCCGCATTCCTCGCCTCCACATTGCCGTAGCCGCGAAAGATCACTGGAGATCAACAGGTCCGCCGCCGAGATCGAGACGGGCCAGAGGATTCGATCGAGGGCCGGCTCATCTTCAAAGGTCCAGCCGAAGGCGCCATGTGTGTGTGTGAGACGCTCGCGTGCCCTGGCAACGCGGAGCTCCCGGCTCAAGATGTCCAGGTCGGTTTTGCTCAGCCGGCGACCCGCGGTGACTGATTTGAAGATGCGATACAGCGCCTCCCGCAGCAATACCGCTCGAGCCAGTGTGGCTTGCGCACGCTGCAGGTGGGATTCCGCAACCCGGGCGAGACTACGGGATTCGGTTGGATTTGCGATGCCGGCGAGGCGGCTCCAATCGAGCAAATCACGGTAGTCAGCGAGTTTGTCGCGCAAGACGGTGTATGCGCCGACGCGGCCTCCAACAGTGTTGATAAAGTCCAGGCAGAGGCGCCCGCCGACGAACTTCCAGTTGTTTGGATTTGTTTGAATCTTAGCCATTATTATGAATTCGTAACCTACATCATTGCATTGACAGGTTACCGCGGGGAATGATATTCTGTAACCCCTATGCCGATCTTAGCAAGTTACAAGACCACCATCCGGATCGTACCGCTGCTTGCCCTGGCGGCGATTTCAGCGCCGGCGCAGCAGAAGGCGCCGCCCAGCCCGGCCAAGCAGATCAGCAACACTTTCGCCTATGTCAACAAGAACATTCTCGACATGGCGCAGGATTTCCCGGCCGAGAAGTACGATTTTCGTCTCAAGCCGGAGATGCGATCGTTCGGCGAAGTGATCGTGCACGTCACGTCGGGCATTGTTTATGCCGCCAAGAAAGGCCGCGGCGAGAACGTCAACTGGGACGAGATCGATCCGAAGAGCTACAAGACCAAGGACCAAATTGTGGCACTGCTTCAGAAATCGATCGCCGACGCTAACGCTACTTTGAAATCAGCGCCGGAAGAGACCTTCACGAAAAACTTGAATCCATGGCTGAGCGTGATCGAGCATTCCGGCGAACACTACGGATTGTTGGTCGCTTACTATCGCGCGAACGGGATGGTGCCGCCGGCGTCGCGACCGCAGCCCAAGAAATAAACGGGAGCCGATAAATTAACCGGCGGGTGGCAGCCGCACGCCCAGAACGTCGCGCAGATAATTGATGTTGTGCGCGATATAGTCGTCGACGGCGACATCCATATTTCCGCCGATGGAGTCGAAGCCATCGTCGCCCTTCCTGGGACCGTCGACGTCGAAAATCGCCCAGCCCTTGAAGTGCTTCTCGCGCAGAACCTTGAAAACGGCCACGAAGTCGACGCCGCCACCGCCCAGATTGTGATAGACACTCGCCACGCGGTGCTCATCCTGAGTGGGCGTGGAGGTGTTGCCGCGGTACTTGGCGTAGGTGTCCTTGAGATGGATTTCGGCGATGCGTGGGAAATAATCGCTGATGATTTGCGCGGCATCTCCGCCGCCCAGGACCAGATGTCCGGTGTCGGCCGTCATCCAGACATACTTGGGATCGGTGAGCTCCATGCACCGGCGCATGTCTTTTTCCCGTTCCAGGGGCCCCCAAATATGAGGATGCGGAGCCAGCCGGACTCCCATTTCAATCGTTTGGCGACCGATCGTGTTGAGAGTATTGGCGAGTCTCTTCAACTGTTCGTCGCTCGGGCCGCCAGGCGGACGCTGGCCCATATTGACCTTCCAATGGTCGCAGCCGAGCGGCTGGAGGAAATCGCGAGCGAAGGCGACATGGTCGGCAATGGTCTTGGGGATCTGATCCGGATCGATGAAATTGGTCGACTGTCCTTTCTCGCCATTAGACGCGTCGATGAAGGTGATGCCAGCGTCATCGAAGATCTTTTTGAGCTCTTTCGGATTTTTCCGATATTGCTCGATCATGTCCCCGTAGGGCTCAATGCCTTGCAATCCCAGGGCAGCGATTCTTTTGACGGCCCACACGACATCGTGCTGCTTGCCCCAGATGGAACTGGTGGTCCCGAAAAGAATGTCCGGATTGACGGGGTCGAGCGGCTTATGCGCAACCGCACCCTTCGCCGCGGATGGCCACACCGCGCTGGCAGCTGTTGCCATGCCGGACAATGCCAGCGCCGAAGACATGAACTCCCGCCGCTTGAGCCCGCGCTCAGTAACGTTTATAGACATGGAGACTCCCTTCCTCGAAGTTTTTAGCTTAGTCCAACAAGTGACCTAATTTTTGTTTCTTGGTCCGCAGGTAGCCCTCGGTGGACTCATGCGGAGCGACGATACAGGGAATGCGCTCGGCCACCCGAATCCCGGCGCGCTCGAGCGCCGCAATCTTGTCGGGATTGTTGGACAGCAGGCGCACGCTACGGACCTTAAAATACCGCAGGATTTCGGCAGGCATCTGATAGTCGCGGAGGTCGGCTTCAAAGCCGAGCCGCTCGTTGGCTTCGACCGTGTCGGCACCGCCATCCTGCAGTTCGTAGGCTCGCAGTTTGTTGAGCAGGCCGATCCCGCGTCCTTCCTGATGCTCGTAGATGAGCAGGCCGCGGCCCTCTTCGGCGATCAAGTTGAGCGAAAGTTCCAGTTGCGACCGGCAATCGCAGCGAAGGCTATGCAAGACGTCGCCGGTTAGGCATTGGGAGTGGATGCGAACCAGCGGCGGCTCGGGTGACATTATGTCGCCCATCCGGAGCACCACACACTCCTGCACATCCGGCCCATAAGAACCTTCGAAGCCGAAGATACGAAAATGGCCGAAACGGCTCGGAAAATTCGCTTCCGCTACCTTAGTTAACATCCTGGAAATCGTGCTTTCATTATAATGATCGCAGGCGAGCGATGCTGGATCAGCAACAATTGGTGACTTTGCTGTTGAGGGTGGCGGTAGCCGCGTCGCTGGCCAGCATTTTATCACGCTTCCCCGCTTTCCAGCGCATGTTGATGCGTGAAGAACGGACCCTGGTGCAGCGGGTGAAGCTGGCTTTGAGCTGCGCGGCGCTCTATGGGGCGAGCGTGGCAACCCGAGTCCTGAATCCCAACTATCACGCAGTGGATTTGGGGCTCGAGGGCAGCCTCGTTTCAGGAATGGTCGGCGGGTATGTCACGGGTCTGCTGGCGGGCGTGCTGATTTCGATCCCGGCGGTTATCAATCACGAGTTGATGTCGATGCCGCTTTTCGCCGGCGTGGGCGTGTTAGGCGGCTTGTTACGCGACATCGCGCCCGAGAAGGAAGACGTGTGGCGTTTCTCGCCGCTCTTTAGCTTGGCTCCTGCGCGCTTGCGGCAGCGGCCCTATCAGCTCAGGCTAATGTTCCAGCTGGGCTGCCTGTTCACGATTATCTTTACCGATCTCCTGCGGGTTTCGGTAGCGAGGGTATTTCCGAAGGGTCAGGTATTTCTGGGCCCGATCTTGAGCAACAGCCACCTGGGGACATCGATCGCTTTCTATGCCAGCTCAGTATTTGCCGTCATGCTTCCGCTCAAGATCTGGAACAATACTCGCAACGAGAAGAAGCTTGAAGCTCAACAACTGCGGCTGAACGAAGCCCGGCTGGCGGCGCTCACCAGCCAGATCAACCCGCACTTCCTGTTCAATACGCTGAACTCGGTTTCTTCGCTGATTCGAAGCAATCCCGATCAGGCCCGCAGCGTGGTTTATCGACTATCCAGCATCTTGCGCCGCTTGCTACGGAAGACCGACAACCTGGTGCCGCTGCATGAGGAGCTGGAGTTTATCGACAATTACATGACGATCGAGATGGTACGCTTCGGCGAGAAACTGCGGTTTATCAAGGAAATCGAGCCACAAACGCTGGACCGACTGGTTCCCAGCATGCTGCTCCAGCCAATTATCGAGAACAGCATCCGGCATGGCTTGAGCAGCAAAGTGGATGGCGGTATGATTCGGGTGCGGAGTTGGTTGGCAGAGGGGAAGCTGCAACTGGTAGTTGAGGACGACGGCGTCGGGATCCCGGAGACGCGGCTGGCGACGCTGTTCGAGCTGGGAATCGGCGTGAGTAACGTGAATGAACGCCTGAAAGTGCTGTTTGGCCAGGACTACCGTATGTGGATCGATAGCAAACTGGAAGAAGGGACACGCACTGGAATCGAGATTCCCGAGCTCCCGACTGCAAGCGAGGTCGTGCGAGAGCTTACCACAGCGGGCTGAAGCAGGAAACCTGGCCGGACCGGAGGCCGTCTTGTAAGGTGTTGGCTAACTAAGTGACTCCTACGATTACCGCGAATACGCGCTACCAGGATTGTGTCAATCCGCAATGGGCACGCCTGCTGAACGTCCTGCAGTTGAACATCCGGTACACGCGCTGTTTGGGCACGGAGCTCCAGACCGAAGATGGCCGCCGGATTCTCGACTTCCTGTCGGGATATTGTGTGCACAATGCCGGGCACAACCATCCGGACATTATTGCAGCGTTGAAGGAAGAATTGGATCAGTGCGGTCCAGCGATGCTGCAGAGCCATGTTCCCGAGCTGGCCGGCGATTTGGCCGAGCGGCTGTGTTCTCGCGCGGGTGGCCGGATGAAGAAGGCATTCTTCTGCAGCTCAGGCAGCGAGGGCGTCGAGGCGGCAATCAAGTTTTCACGCGCGCATACCGGGCGCACGGGACTTTTGTACGCCGACGGCGCATTTCATGGGCTCACCTGCGGAGCGCTTTCGTTGATGGGCGATCCGTTTTGGCGCGAGGGTTTCGGCCCGATGTTGCCGGACACCGAACAGATTCCGTTCGGCAATCTCAGGGCGCTGCAGGAGAAGCTGGCCACGCGGAAAAATGCGGCTTTTATCGTCGAGCCGATCCAGAGCGAAGCGGGCATCCGCGTTCCGGAGCGGGAATATCTTCCGGGCGCGCAGGCATTGTGCAAGCGATATGGAACGCTGTTCGTCGTGGATGAAGTGCAGACGGGGATGTATCGGACCGGACCTTTTCTGGCTTCGCATTTGTTCGAGGCGGATCCGGACATGGTAGTGCTGGCCAAAGCGCTAAGTGGCGGACTGATTCCCAGTGCGGCAGTGCTTACGACGGATGAAGTCTACGATTCGGTTTATGGATCGCTGAAACGCGCTCTTATCCATACTTCCACGTTTAGTGAAAACGGCTTGGCGATGCGGGCAGGACTGGCGACTTTGAGCGTGTTAGAACGCGAGGGTCTGGGCGATCGGTCGATTGTCATGGGCGAGTATTTGCGCGAGCGGTTGCGCGATGGGCTTTCGGGCTACGAGATGGTGAAAGAAGTCCGTGGCGAGGGGCTGCTGAATGGAATCGAGTTCATTGCGCCGCGGAAATTGACGCTGCGCGTCCCATTTGAAGCCTTTATGAAAATCCATCCTGCGATGTTCGGGCAGGTGCTGGTGATGCAGCTTTTTCGACGGGGCTTCCTGACGCAGGTCTGCGGGAACAACTTCATGGTGCTGAAGGTGGCGCCGCCGCTAGTGGTAAGAGAGCAGGAAGCCGACGATTTTGTACGCGCCGCGACAGAGGTGGTGGAGTCGATGCACTCTTCGGCTACTTTCTGGACCGAAGCCCTGGGCATGGCGCGCCGGGTAATGGACATTTAAATAATGACGCGATTCTTTTTGTCGACGATACTGGCAGGTCTGGCGCTTGCACGCCCATCGATGGCCGCTTCAGTCCCGTCGGTGGTTCCAATGATTCAGACGGGCTACCGCCAGATGTACAACCTCGAGTTCGACGGGGCGCACCAGACTTTTGCGCAATTTGAACAGCAAAGTCCCAATGATCCACTCGGCCACGTTTCCAATGCAGCCGCCTATCTGTTCGCCGAGTTCGACCGGCTCAACATCCTGCAATCGGAATTTTTCGTGAATGACGACCGTTTTCGGCGCGCTAAGAAGCTGACGCCCGACGCTGCGGTGCGGCAGGCTTTCGATCGGGAGCTTGCGAAGGCCGAGGAACTGGCCAACGGTATTCTGGCTCGGTCGCCCCAGGACACCGATGCGCTGTTCGCAAACATTCTCGTCATGGGACTGCGCGCGGATTATGCAGCACTCGTCGAAAAGCGGTATCTAGATTCGCTGCGGGTGATCAAGAACAGCCGTGAGACAGCGGAGAAACTGCTGGCCATCGCCCCCAACTATTACGACGCCTATCTGGCCATCGGGGTTGAAAACTACATGCTGAGTCTCAAAGCCGCACCGGTGAGATGGCTGCTGTCATTAAGCGGCGCGCAGGTGGATCGCGAGCGCGGCATCCAGAACCTCCGTTTGACAGCGGAGAAAGGCCAATATCTGAGCCCCTATGCGCGTTTGCTGCTGGCAGTGGCGGCGATGCGAAACAAGGACTGGACGCAGGCACGGGATCTGCTGGCAGCGCTGGTGCGCGACTTTCCCCACAATAAGCTCTATTCCGAGGAACTGGCTCAACTTCAGTAGAATACGGCAGAGGAGCCGAAGCGACCACTCATATGACGATCGCCGGTGTTGCAAGCGCGTTCCCCCCGCATAAATACGATCAGCGTGTGCTTTTATCGGCGCTGCAGCGTCACTTTGGCCCGATGGTTGAAAACCCGGTGTTTATGGAGCGCCTGCAGGCTCGCGTGGGCGTCGAGACGCGGCATCTGGCGCTGCCCATCGAAGAATATTACGATCTCAAAAGCTGGGGTAAGGCCAACAATCATTGGATTGAAGTGGCGGAGGAACTGGGACAGAAGGCGCTATGCGGCGCACTGACCCGGGCCGGTTTCGCGACGTCGGATCTGGGCGCGATCTTTTTTGTCTCGATCACCGGCATATCGAGTCCATCGATTGATGCGCGGCTGATCAATCGCATGAGCCTGCCGGTTAACATTAAGCGGGTTCCTATCTTCGGGTTGGGCTGCGTCGCGGGCGCGGCGGGAATCGCGCGGGCGGCGGATTACGTGCTGGCCTATCCGAAGCAAGTGGCGGCCGTCCTGGCGGTGGAACTCTGCTCGCTCACACTGCAGCAGGGAGACTTGTCGGTTGCCAATCTGATCTCGTCGGGCCTGTTCGGCGACGGCGCGGCGGCGGTGCTGGTGTCCGGCGCTGAACGTCAGGCGAATGGCCCGGAAATCCTCGCGACGCGGTCGGTGTTCTATCCGAATACAGAGCATGTGATGGGCTGGGACATCTCTGAAAAAGGCTTTCGGATCGTGCTGTCGCGCGAGGTTCCCGAGGTGGTCCACGAGCATCTGGCATCCGACGTCGACGCATTCCTGGAAGAGCAGGGTCTCTCACGATCGGACATCGGAAATTGGATTCTGCACACCGGCGGTCCGCGGGTGCTGGAGGCGACGGCCGCGGCACTGGACCTGCCCGAAGACGCTCTTGCGGTTTCGTGGGAATGTCTGCGCAGGACTGGCAATTTGTCCTCCGCCTCCGTGCTGGTAGTGCTCGAAGAAGTGATGACGAAGCGGCGGCCGGCGGCGGGAACTTACAGTTTGCTGGCCGCGATGGGCCCAGGCTTCTGCTCCGAACTCGTTTTATTAAGGTGGTAGTTTTACTTTGAAAGCATTTCCCAAAAACACTGACGTTTTCATCGTAGGCGGTGGACCGGCCGGCTTGGCGGCGGCGATCGCAGCGCGTCTGAAGGGATTCGATGTTGTGGTGGCCGATGCCGCGCGCCCGCCCATCGATAAAGCTTGCGGCGAAGGGCTGATGCCCGATTCTTTCGCGGCACTGCGCGGTCTGGGAGTAGTACTCGACGATATCGAGCAGTCGTTCCCGTTTCGCGGCATCCGCTTCCACGGCGCCGGTGTGTCGGTTGCGGCTGTATTTCCCGAGGGCCAGGGCATCGGTGTTCGTCGAACCCGTCTGCATGAGGTGCTGATCGAACGCGCCCGCCAGGCTGGGGTATCGATGCTGTGGGGCACGCGCGTGAATGGCGTGTCGGTGGGGAACGTCTCTCTGGACGGCGGCGTGGTTCACACCCGCTGGGTGATCGGCGCCGATGGACAGAACTCGCGAGTCCGGCATTGGGCAGATCTCGATGCCGCACGGCATGAATCGGCACGCTACGGATTTCGGCGGCACTATCGGGTCGCGCCGTGGACCGATTATATGGAGATCTACTGGGGGTCGGGCTGTCAGATGTACGTGACGCCGGTGAGCCCCCAGGAAGTGTGTGTGGCCCTGATCTCGCACGATTCCCATCTGAGGTTCGCGAGCGCTCTACCCCGGTTCCCCGAGCTGTATTCCAAGCTGAAGCGCGCCTCGACTTCAACGGCGGAACGCGGCTCTGTCACGGTGTCGCGGCGTTTGCGCCAGGTCTACCGCGATCAGACTGTTTTGATCGGCGATGCCTCGGGCTCGGTGGATGCGATCGCGGGGGAAGGCATGAGCTTGTCTTTCCATCAATCGCTCGCGCTCGCTGATGCGCTAGTCGACGATGATCTGGAAGCCTACCAGGAGGCGCACCGGCGGCTCATGCGCCGTCCCGCTTTGATGGCCGGCCTGATGCTGTCGCTTGATCGGTTTCCCTGGCTGCGTCCGCTGGCCCTGCGCGGAATGGCGTTCCAGCCCGTGGTTTTCGAGAAGCTGCTGGCTGTACACGTGGGCGCAGAGTCCGAGGTATTGGCTGTTTCGTGAAGAAACTCCTTTCGCTTTTCATCTGCGTTGCCGGCGCGGCGGCGAGCGGGACCACTTTCGATCTCGATCCTTCCAAGACCCAAATCAATTTCACTCTGCACGATCCGCTGCACACCGTCCAGGGGAGTTTCAATCTCAAGCGGGGAAGTATACAGCTTGATACCCAGACCGGCAAAGCAACCGGTGAGATGGTGATTGATGTACCAAGCGGTATCAGCGGCAACGGGTCGCGCGACAAGCGGATGCACAAAGAGATCCTGGAGAGCCAGAAGTATCCGGAGGCGGTGTTCACTCCAGATCGAGTCCGGGGGACGATCGCGCCGGAAGGCACGTCGGAGATCGATGTACATGGAAGCTTCCGGATTCACGGCGCCGATCACGAGATCACCGTACACTTTCAGGTGCAGGCCAATGGCAGCCGGTACATCGCGGTCGGGCAGTTCTTGATTCCGTATGTGCAGTGGGGCATGAAAAATCCCAGCAATTTTCTCCTGAAGGTAGACGATAAGGTTGCGATCGACGTGCGGGCGGAGGCTGTGGAAAAGCGTTAAGCGTTTGCGCAGGTCTCTCGCAGGACGGGAACCCGCGCCACAGCTGCGCCGCTAAGCCTTGGCTGGAATGGTCCAGTCGACCGGAACCTGCCCTTCGGGCAGCAGCTCACCTTTTTCAAGGTGACGAGCTTTGCTGGCAAAGTGGGCGGCGTGCGGATCGTGCGTGACCATTACGATGGTCTTGCCGAACTCTTTGTTCAGGCGCGATAGCAACGTGAGAACATCTAGTGCTGATGCGGCATCGAGGTTGCCGGTGGGCTCGTCGGCGAGAATCAAGTCCGGATCGGTTACTATAGCGCGCGCGATGGCCACGCGCTGTTCCTGGCCACCAGAGAGTTGGCGAGGGAGGTGGTCCATGCGGTCGCCCAGTCCAACCAGATTCAACGCGGTCTCGGCATGCTCCAGCCGCTCTTTCTTCTTGAGATTCGTTAGCTTCAAAGGCAGCTCGACATTCTCGATAGCGCTCAGAACAGGAATTAAGTTGAACGATTGGAAGATGAATCCGATGTGCTCGTTGCGCCAGTGCGCGATGGCCCGGTCGCTCAACGCGCGCAGATTTTGGCCAAGCACCAGAATCTCGCCGCCAGAGGGGCGGTCCATGGCTGCGATGAGATGAAGCAGCGTCGATTTACCGGAACCGGAAGGACCCATCAGCGCGATGAACTCGCCACGGGTGATGGCGATGTCGACATCTTTCAGAGCCACGACCTGAAATTCGTCGCGAATAAACTCCTTGGTCAGCTCGTGAGTTTCGATTACGATCTCGTTCATAAGCAGGTCTTCGTGATTTAAGCCTTAGCGCGCACTCGCTGGCCGTCTTTCAGGTCTGCGGGCGGATTCGAAACGATGTCCTCGCCGCCGATCAGACCGTCGCTAACTTGCACTCCGCGAGCAGTGGTCCCGGCCACTTTCACGCTTCTTCGAACGGCCTTGCCGCCCAGGACCACAAATACGCCGTTGTCCCGGACCGCCGATGCGGGCACGGTTACAATGGGCTTCGACTCCGCCTGGCCGTCCGCCGGCTTCTCGGTTGAATAAAATGCGACGCTGGCGTTCATTTCCGGCCGCAGATACGCGTCGGGATTGATCACCTTCACCTTCACCTGCACGGTCGCCTTCTGGCGATTGGCTTCGGGTGAGATTTCGTGGATCACGCCCTGATATTTGCGATCGGGATAGGCATCCGTGGTGACGATGCCGGGCTGGGTGGCATTGAGCTTCGCAAAGTCGTTCTGGTTGATGTCGAGCTCGACCTCCAGATCGTGCAGATCGGCGATGGAGACGACGTAACCTTTAGCACCTTTGTCGCCGACGAATCCGGTGGTGACGAACTCCCCTTTTTCGACATTTCGCTCCAGGATGGTGCCGTCGATGGGCGCGCGGATGACAGTGTTATCCAGCTGCACTTGTGAATAATTGAGTGTGCCCTGCGCTTGATTGACCTGGGCGCGCAGGGCGTCGATCTCTTCCTGCCGGGGGCCGAGACGGACGAGTTCATAGGCACGCTCGAGTGAGGACACCTTCGCTGCGGCGCCGTCGTAACGCGCTTGTGCGTCATCCAGCGTCTGTTTGGCCATCACTTTGTCCTGGACCAGGCCACGTGCGCGCTCTAAAGTGACGCGGGCGTTCTCTTGATCAGCGCGGGCCTGCTCCACGTCCGCCTTCGCCTTGGCGATCTCTTCCGGCCGAGAACCATGCTCGGCTTCGGCGAGACGAGCCTTGAGAGTTTCGAGCTGGCCCTGGGATTCCAGCATTCGCGCGCGATATTCGTCGTCCTCCAGCCGCACCAGCACTTGGTCGGCCTTCACTCTGTCGCCTTTTTCGACTCCGATGGAGGCCACCTTGCCGACCACTTTCGAAGCCAACTCGATTTTATGAGCGGCGATGATATAGCCGGTGGCGTTGAGGATGACGGCTCCGCCGCCATTTGCCATTGGGGCGACGGCCCGCACGCGAACAATTTCGACTTCGGTGGCGGCGTTCATCTTTCCGTAGATGAAGCGGGCCAAGCCAAGCAGCGCGAAGAGCGTAACGCCGGCAACGATCCAGCGCACCGCCCAGGGCGAAGGGCCCTCTGAGCGGCGCTTGGAGCGATCGATACGCAAATCTTTGAGTTGCGATTCCATCTCGGTTAAATCTCTCTCAAGGCGGTCAGGATTTCTTTCCTGGCGGCCATTCGTGCCGGAAACAATCCGCCCAGCGCCCCCATGAAGATGGCAAACGCGATCCCGATCAGCATGATTTCCGGGCTAACGCGAAAATTGAATGCGATCTCGCTGAAGGTTACGAAACTGCCGATTCCTGTGGTGATGTTGTTCAGAGGGAGCACCAGCAGGCAACCGATCAGACCGCCGATGATGGCAAGCAGCAACGATTCC